>JGI24136J36422_10000175_pt1 | contig 25714 bp, 23 predicted proteins | sample BarGraNGADG00212_2_FD_36422 | JGI IMG/M metagenome (IMG submission 36422)
CAGCACTGGGACTTTTAATATCAAATTTTTTCCTGCGTACATTTTCCCTTTACATGCCTGTATTTGTGGAAATATTTCTTTGGACATTATGCATATATTTGATTATAAAATACATAAACTCAAAGAAGGATAAGTTTCTTATAATATTAGGTGTTGTTGCCGGTTTTGCATTACTCAATAAATATCTTGTAGGTCTGCTCTTTGCCGGATTAATCATTATTATACCTTTTACAGAATACAGGGATGTATTCTGTAAAAAAATGTTTTGGGCAGGTATAGCTGCAGGATTTATAATATTCCTGCCAAACTTTATCTGGCAGCTATCCAAAGGATTTCCGGTTTTCCATCATATTACAGAACTTTATAACACACAACTGGTTCATATGGACTTCCCCTTATTTCTTAAAGAACAGTTGTTAATGCCAATTACCGGGACTGTTTTTACTATTGCAGGGCTCATTTTTCTTCTTTTAAACAAAAAGATTAAAAAATTCAGATTTCTGGGGTTTCTATCCCTTTTCATAATTACGGCCCTCATGATTTTAAAGGGGAAAAGTTATTATACTCTGGGGATATTTCCGCTGTTGATTATTGCTGGAGCTGTAGCATACGGACATTGGATTAAAAAAACATGGCTAAGGGTAGTATTCCCATTGGTTCTAGTTCTGCTGACAATTCCTGCAATTCCATTCGGCATACCTGTTTATAATCAGGCCGGATTAGTTAAGTACTTTAAAGTGCTTGAAGATAAATACGGAATCGATGTCGGCAGACGATTTGAAGACGGATCAATACATTCATTACCACAGGATTATGCTGACATGCTTGGGTGGGAGGAGTTGACAAGCATTACAAGCAAAGCATACCAGATGATCGGAGATAAGAGAGCAAGCTTTATATATTGTGAGAATTATGGGCAGGCAGGTGCAATTACTATTATTGGTAAAAAATATAGTCTCCCTGGAGCGGTAAGTTTTAATGAAAGTTTTCGGTACTGGATACCTGAAAAATTTGATCCTGATATTACATCATTTATCTACATCAATCGTAAATTGGGTGAAGATATACAAAGATTGTTTGGTAAAATTACTCTCGTTGGTAAAATATCAAATCCTGATGCCAGGGAATATGGCACGGCGGTATATCTGTGCGAGAATCCATTAATCAGTTTTAACCAATTTTGGTCTGACAGGCTTAAACGTCTTGAATAGAAATAGGAATCTCCAAATATCATCTACTTTACTATTTAAGAGTTATTTTGATTTAATCAGAGATTCCCGATTATAATATGATTTAATTATCTAAATTAGCTTTAAATCAATAGTTAAGGATCAAATGTAAGTTTATCATGAAAGCAATTAAGAAAATTCTGAAAGTGGTGCTTGTTGTTTTATTACTTGCAGTTATCAGTTTTGTCGGGCTTATTGTTTATGCAGTGTTATCAGATTATAAACCAAAAGAAAAGGAAATAGTGTTTACCGGCGAAAAGCCTGAGGTCCTGAATGATACAATTGAACTTTCGCTTATTACATGGAATATTGGTTATTGCGGATTAGATAAGGAGATGGATTTTTTCTATGATGGGGGAACCAAAGTATTTACACCCAAAGCAAAATGTATTGACAACCTCATGGAAGTAAAGAAATTTCTGAAACAGAATGATTCCGTGGATTTTTTCTTTATTCAGGAAGTCGACAAGGGGAGTAAAAGAAGCTACTATATCAATGAATACGATTCTCTGACAAAAGTTTTGAATGGCTTTTCACCCTTTTTTGCGAAGAATTATGATGTCTTCTTCGTACCTGTTCCACCGGCAACTCCGATGGGAAAGGTATTATCGGGATTAGCCATATTCAGTAAATTCCAACCCTCTTCTTCAATTCGTTATTCCTTCCCCGGTAAGTATGGATTTCCAAAGCAACTCTTTATGCTCGACAGATGTTTTCTTGTAAACAGGTATCCTTTGAAAAATGGCAAAGAGCTTATTGTGATCAACACACATAACGAAGCATTTGACCCTGGTCAGATCAGGAAAGCGCAAATGGCTTACCTTAAGGATTTTCTTCTGAATGAATACAGGAATGGGAATTATATTATCACAGGAGGAGACTGGAACCAGACACCTCCTAATTTCCGGTCTGAATTTACCGGGAATAAAACAGACACCACACAAATGGTTATTCCATCAGATTATCTGCCCTCCGACTGGAAATGGCTATTTGATAACAGAACACCTTCGGAACGTAATGTTGTGGCTGCTTATGATCCTTCTACAACAACAACAAATGTTTTTGATGTATTCCTCGTTTCTCCCAATATATCGGAAATTTCAGTTAAAGGAATTCAGCTTAATTTTAAAAATTCAGATCATAATCCGGTAGTAATTCACGTAAAGCTCAATAAATGAGTTATTGTGTATAGAAAGGGGAAAAACTATTTGACAGCATATCCCATATACATAATTTGAGTACTCCTGCTTTCGGTCATAAGAAATTTTTTGCCAAATTCTTCATAAGTCAATTCTCCAATTGCTCTCTTGTGAAGATACCGAAGCATTTTAAGATATGAAATATTTGGTTTCATTCCTCTGTGTTCTTTCCAGGTCAATTGATTTTCTTTTAATAAAGATCTTATTTCGTCAGGTTTAATAAACATTTCCCAAACATGAAGGTTAGGAGGCATTATAGCCCATCGTTTCCACTCCTGCAAAATTTTGATAGCGCTTATTTTACTAAAATATGTACGATTGAACGTATCATAAATAAATATGCCANCGTTTTTCAGCACACGTGAAATTTCTGAGATCACTTCAGGTAAATCACGAACATGTTCCAGTACATCGCAGCAAAAGACCACATCGAAAGTANNATTCTGAAATTGCAGTTTCTCTCCGGTTCCCTTCTCATATTTAATNTTCAGCTTATTATCAGCTGCATGTTTTATTGCGATATTCAATGATTGTTCAGAAGGGTCAATTCCGGTAATATTAAACCCCATTCTTGCTATCTCTTCCGATAATATTCCTCCTCCGCAACCNATTTCAAGAGCATTTATTTTTTCGGGATTCATAATAAATTGAGNCAAAACTTTTTTTGCATAATCAACCCTGAAAGGATTAATAAAGGTTCTGATCAGATTTAATGAAAAGTCTTGATGCCACCACCTGTCTCCTTCAATATTATAAATGTCGTTATTTATACGGTTGTATACTTCTTCAGGAGTTTTCTGCATTATGTCAAGTTTAATTTTTTTTTACCACTAAGGAACACAAAGGACTTCACTAAGTATCACAAAGGAATAGATTATTGTGTTGTTTTTGTCAAAAGTGAAATCAGAGAAAATCCGTTCTGTTTCGGGTTATTATTTTCAGATAAACTTTTTTTCAGCTCATACATAATCCTTTTAATAAGGGTTAATCCAATGATTTTTTCCATCATTTTTAAAAGTATTAATAAACGCCATACTGGTTGATGCGCAGGACCTCTTTTGCATGAGAGCCGGGTATATTAAAAATGCTGTCGGTAAATTCAATGTGTTTGATACCTGTTTCCCTAACAAGAATTTCTATTTCAGCAGCTACAAGCTTAGGATTCCTTAAGCGATATTGATTCCCCTCAATTTTGTTGTAAGTGCAATAAGCGCACCTGAAGGCACAGCCGCGCTTTGTCTGTATGTGGATTGGAGATCCGAAACGACGATACCGTTTAAGGTCCAGATAGCGAAGGGGTTTAGGAAAAGGCAGCGAGTCGAGATCTGTTACACGGAAAGGTTCACTGTCCTGAATAATTTTCTTTTCTCTGCGAATAATCAGGCCATTTAATCCTTCCAGAGGCTGATGGTTCTCTATTCGTTTTACAAATTCGGGCATCACAGCTTCCCCGTCACCGCGAATTGCGTATTCAAGGTCAAAATAATCGAGCATCTCTCTGCCGCTTATCCCTACTGAAGGACCTCCAATAACAATAGGGCCCTGGAATTCTTTCCTGCAATTATCAACGACATCGTTTTTGACATCTTCAAGCAAAAAATGGACATTATAACCTCCGGTATCATCAATGTTTCGTATACTGATTCCAATTACATCGGGGGCAAAATTCTTTACGGAATTCTGAATATCTTCATTACAATTTGGAGAAAAGCACAAATCGAGAAAACAGACCTTATGATTACCATTTGTTTCCAGTGAAGTGGCTACGTAACAAAGCCCAAATGGAATAACCGGCCATGGATGTTTGAATCTGTTAGAATTGATTAATAAAACCTTTGCCATAGACTTATTTAATAAACCATTTCACCCGGCACAGTCTCTTTATTATCTCTAAAAAATTGAAGCTCCCCAATTAACTTCGATAGCGTATTCCATGCAGGTTTTAAAAATCTCATATGTGAACGAAGGAGGATTCAGACCATCTGTAGCCTTATTGGCATTCGTTCTGTCAAAAACTCTGTTATCGGATAAATATGGCCGGTAAGGTTCAATAAAACGATCGAACAATTCTTCAGCCGGATTTCTTTCTATATTGTCTCGAGGATTACCATAAATAATCTCCACGCCCCTGACTTTCATAAGTTGTTGATAATACTCAGCAACAATGAAAATTATTGTAGGAGTGTTGTTTGTAAGGTGATAGATACCGCTTCCGGAACAGTTTTCAATTATTTTAACAGTGGCATTTACAAAATAGTCTACCGGAATAATGTTTAAATCTCCTTCCCGTGGTAAATATATTTTAAGAGGCAAAAAAAGGTAACCGTCTTCATCAATATAAATTCCGTTTTTAGCAGCTTTTATACCTCCGTTATTATTAAGATCATTCAGGTATATATTCCTGATGGACTGTGCGGATCTTATTGGGAAGTACAATGCATTGAACTTAAGCGACCTTCCGTTTTGCGAATCGCCGTAAACAATAGAAGGCCTTATAATTGAAAGATTAATTGAGTTTTTCTGGCAAAACCCTGAAATGATATTTTCAGCAGCGGCCTTACTCTCCTCATACACGTTGGTAAAGGTTTTAGCGGACGAGAGTATTTCTTTGCAATATGTCATACCTGTACCTGCAACATATGCCGTGCTGATGTAATGGAAGAAATTTACATTAGCATTCTTCGAGAATTCAAGGATTCCTTTCAGGTTATTAATATTTGCAGCCATTACCTTCTCACGTTTGTTTTCTGAAAAGCTGGTGTCTGATGCACAATGAATTACAGAACCGACGACTGAACAGAGTCTCGAATATTCTCCTTCCTCAATTCCCAGATTATCCTGTGATAAGTCAGTATCAATATATGTGACCTGGCCCGAAAAATTGTCAATCTCGAACCATTTTAAGAGCCTGGCGATCCTTTCATTCAGAGACTCGTTTTTTGCAGAACGTCCGAAAACTATAATGTTATATCCTTTTGTAAGCAAGGATGCCATCAGATGGCTGCCCAGAAAACCGGTTGCTCCCGTCAGGGCTATTGTGGATTTGCTTTTGAGTAACATAAACGGAAGTTAAGATTTATGAATACAATAAATTCTCCTTCCTGCAAAACCCCTGATACAAAACATAGGGATGACCTTTCACTGTTCCGGTTTTAACTGAATACTCATCGATTAACATATTTGCTTCAGCTGCTACCTTTCTTATTCTTTGAATGTCATCAGGATCATTATAATCGTAAAAGAAATCATACTCAAAAATGCATCTTTTCCCATTATCAATTGGAGTGATAAAACCAAAATCATGGTCTACTTTATGCTTCCCGGCTATAAGTCTGAATTTGTCAGATAATTCACTGATCAGTTTGTTATCTATTGGCAAATACATTAGTGNCGGCAAAAAAGGTTTTTTACGGCCCAGACGTGTACTCATTATCCGGTACATATTTAACCACACAAGATCAGTCATTTCCTGGTTGGAGAAAAGATTTTCGAAAAATGGCCGGAGTTCCGGATCTACTTCCCGTGAATATAAAGCAGCCGAAGGTGATAGGGCAGTTTCAAAAAGTTCAGCGAAACCTTTAATTTTTAAATAGGAATAAGGTTCATCATCAGAAAGCTCTCTTACAAGATCGAGCCATTCTGCTTTTTTCAGGGATGGCAAACCAAGATATAGCGAATTAAAAAGGTTCTGATCAAAAAAGGGAAATCCCATTTCACCGATCGAACGGATTGCATATTTATCTCCGATTACAACAACAAGCCAGGGTATGTTTAACTTATCAACGAATATACTTTTTATTTCAGAGGCCATTTTTTTAGTAGGTGAAAGAAATGTGGAAATATATTCAGCACCAACAACCCCTAAGGCCAGACCTATATGTCTTAAAGAACACTCCTTTATAAAATCAAGTGCATTATCGAGTGTTTCGAAAGGCACAAGGATACCCTTTTCATCACTTAGGACCGGATGAAGCCTGATACTTGCTGATATACAAATACCCGGAGAGTCATTATGCTGTAGATTTTTATAGGAATAAAGATTTGGGGAAGAAATATCATTTAGATTAAAAAAGGAACCCTCCTTATCAACGAATTCCGCATCTATGTAGTTGTCGGCATTTATTCCATAGGTGGTTGAAAAAGTGGACATAATTCCGGAACACATAATATTGGCGCATAAAAGAGCCGCTGGCTCAGCTGCATTTATCCTGTAACCTCTTTTCTGGGCCTGTTTCTGAAGATCAAAAGCGGCAACCCCTGGTCCCACTTTTACCAGCCAGTTCTTCTCATCAAAATCGATTGTCTTCATCCTGTTAAGGTCAATGATAGCTCCTTCATTAACAGCAAAACCCAGCAGATTCTGACCATTTCCACGAATAGTATATTGAATGTTATTCTTCCTGAATAATTTCACCAGAGAAGAAATTTCTTCTCTGGTATAAGGGAGAACGATATAATCAGGATATTTTGGGATCGGAGATTGCACTGCAGTCGTGAGAATACGTAACAGTAATCGCTTCATCGTTTGTTGCCCAGTTTTCACCAACAATTTGTTTTATTTCAGTGAGTATACTATCGTTTTTTGATTGCTTAATTTTCCCGCCGTTTTTAATAAAAGTATCAACATGATCTTTTAAGGCTTCCATAACTTTTGTAGGACGCATTTCATTGAGAAAGTAACACTGGTAATCGCATTTTCCGCATAGATCACAGCTATCTGCAATCTCAACGCACTTTTCTGTAACTGATATTTTGTGTGTTGCAAGAGCTTCATAAAGTATCATCCTTCCCTGGGGATAGAAGCTTACGAAATGTTTTTCGAGGCCTGACTGACATACACCACTACCAAGAAAATCTATTTTGCACATTGCATAATGGCGACAACTTCTGGCTGTTTCATAGGGAGTTTCCTTAGTACCTGGGTTATTGATATTATCCTGCATATTTAAATAGTTTTAAATTATGGGAATAGAAATTATCAGTAAACACTGATAAAGATAACGGTTCTTATATAATATTAATTTGGTTCTATTATAGAAATATGTTATCAGATAAAGTAGAGTTTTTGAGATGAACTCTGCAGATCTGTCTAACCTGCTGACTACCAGTAGGTCTTTGCAGTGTTGTAACTATTTTATTTACTGATAATGATAAACTTTGTCTCCCAGCCCTGAAGTTTCATCTGAGCATTGATTCTCCCTTTTTTGAGAACAGCGCCTTTTAACGGAATCTTTTGACCTGTAAACGCATCCCATTCTGAAACTTTCCCGGTTCCAGATAATGAAATATTAAAATTCAAAGGTTCGATANTTTCATTAAAAATGAAGTATAAATCACCATCTCTCCAGGTCCGGCGGGTATATTTTATCTGAGGAAGTAATTTATCTATTTTCAGTTCAGGAGTTGGTAATGATGAAAGGATCTGGGGAGTTAATTTTCCGGATTGTTCATGCAGAGACCATTCCTGAATTTCAGGTTTTGGAGCATTTAGGAAGTTCTTATCGGTAACTAATGATGGAAGGGANCCGATAAAGATTACTTTTCCGCCGGCAGTGGTAAACTCCTTCAATTTTGCAAGAGATGTCTTTGAGATCACGCTGATTGAGGGGACGATTATTGCCGTGTACGATTGTCCGCTTAGATTTTGAAATGTCCCTTTATTTAATGTAGGCGATAAAGCTAAAGCCTGGTCATCTATAAAATCAAAATCTCGCTGATTTTCCAACAACTGTCTGGCAATATCCATTACACTTATATTTGACTCANTATCACCATACCACATGCTTGATGTTGGGAGATAAACACCTATCTCAGCTGCCGGTCTTCCCTGCGACAAAAGATATGTTGCCCGGTTAAGATATTGTGCGACAGGAGGAAATGTATCCGACATGAAAAAACTTGTTCTCTGTAAANTCTGGGCCGGAATTCCTGTTGAAGAATTCGAAGCAGCAGGACGGGTTTTTGAAGTTGAGGCAGACATGAACATTATCTGAACGGAATTTATTCCCCTTACAAGCTGATAATCGAGTACCCACTTTGCCTGTGGAACAGTTGGCCTGTGGGTGAAAGCAGCAAAGCTTTCGGTAAAAGCTCTCGGACGACCATATAGATGTGCTGCAGATGAGGCAAGTTTGGGAAAATCAGAAACATGGTCCATCCATATCTGGCTCCAGATGGCATCTACACCGGGTACTCCAACATATCGCATATTCCTGAAGAAATCACCTGATGATTTCACCAATCCGGGTAGTTGGTCTTCGTGATTGAGATGAACAATATATTCTATTTTGTTTTCCCTGCACCAGTCGGCCTGAACTTTGAAGAAGTTATCTTTGAAGAGATCTGACCAGACATCCCAGTAATCGGCTTTTATTCTCTTTGTCTCTTCGTTCAGCTGCGGGACAAAGAATGATGCGAGATAAGGTTTAACATCATACCCTTTTTTCTCCCTGAAAATTTCAGGAAGGTCCGGAGTCCATGGAGTATATGCAAAATCAGGTTCATCGCCCATAAAGCCCATAAAGGTTTTGCCAAACTCGTCGCCTATATACCTTTTGTATTGTTCATGAGTCCAGGAAATAAATTGTCTGGTTGCCAAAGGATTGAGGTAATCGAAGAGAGATGCGGTAGTATCTTTCCCCCTTGTGGGATTATTCACTGATCGTGTTACTGAGGATCTGAAACGATGTCCTGCAAGAAAAATCTGCCAGTTACCTTCCGGAACATGCCAGATCAGTTCACCGGAACTCACATCAATTATTTTGCTTGTCTTATCCTGATTATTAAATGCAGCAGCGCTTATAATATAATTTGGCAATTTTCTTGAAATTATTTCTCCTCCGTTCGCATCAATCTTTTCGGTAACTACCAATCCCTGCATCTTCAGGTCGGGCCTTTCGCTACTGAATTTGCCACCCGCAAATTCAGTAGCGATACTTACCTTCATCCTCTATCCAGACACACATCCCTCTTTTTTTTGCTTCATCAACAGCGATCTTTACTAAAGCAAACCACTCAGGTGACAGATATTTTGCACTCATACCATAACCTGCTTCGATCATTGCACCACGGAATCCCATTGTCTTAATCTTATCAAGGTCTCGCTTAATGACAGTATCTGACATTGGACCATCCCATCCCCACCATAGTATTATACCATATTTTACCGGGGGATATTTAAAATTCTTAGCTATATCTCTGGTTCCATTTTCAGAGATCACCTGCCATGGATGCTGCGCATTTAAGAAAATAGTTGTAGCTATCGATACAATCAATATAAAAGATGATTTTTTAATAATGTTTCTTCTTTCCATTCCGTATAAATTATTACCTGAAGATACAAAAGAGTTGGTTAAGGTATGTGAAAAATCATACTCGTACGCATTTCAATAAGAAGGTGAAATATTAAAAAGCCGGCAAATTTGCCGGCTTTTCCTAAAATCTAACCTTTAAAAAACTAACCTTTAATAACCCGGATTCTGATATAATGCTTTTGCATCAGCTGCCAGTGCATTACCATTTTCATCAGTTAACAAATCAAGATAACCTTGAGGCCATGGTTTAAAAGTATGGAATTTTTGCAGTTGTCCTTTACCAGTACCATTGCTCCAAGTGCAACATTCAGATCATCATCAGGAAAAGGGAAGTTTGTTGTTCCTGTAGATGATAAAGGAGCACCCATCATGTCACGATCACGTACTCTTTCATATAGAATGCCTGCATTGTGAAGATCTTCAACTGTTTGTTCTTCGAAAATCAGTTCACGCGCTCTTTCATTATAAATAAAATGGATGAACCTTTGAGCATCCGTTGTTGCTTCTACCGGATAGTTTTCTTTTGCAGCTTTTGGAGTACCACCCTGCCATTCTGTTCCATCTATTGTGATTTTTGAATAGGTGTCGGTTGTGACTTTATAGGGAGTTACTTTTTCACCTGCGGGAACACTTAAACTGCCAGATAACACACCAGGTTCATACTTAACAAGAATTTCCGATCTGTTTTCATTAACGTGAAACGCAGCACGTGAACGAAGCACATTGAGATCTGCAATTGCTGAAGCATAATTTCCCTGGCGGCCATATACCTCTGCTCGGATCAGGTAAGTTTCAGCAAGACGTATAAGTGGCACCCCACTGATCCGGTAATAGATTTTTCTGTTACCCTGGTCAGAGCCCCGGTAACATCACTCTTCTTGACTGTCCCATAACCTACAACAACTATTTCATCGAGCTGCTGGACATTCTCAGTCATCTGAACATCAACTGAATTCCGACCCTCAACTTGTATAATAACTTTAGCATATCCAATGAAGGTAAATTCAATCGATCCGTTAGGATTCGTCAGAGTAATGGNATAACTACCATTTCCGTCTGTCATAGCTCCGATAGTTGTACCTGAAACCACTATATTTACTCCCGGCAAGGGCAATTTGGTGGTTGCATCAATGACTTTTCCTGTTACGACTAATTGCTGCAGTTCATCAAGAAGGCCAGACTCCTCTTTATTTGTAAGTATAATCTGCCGGTCATATACTACATATTTGACATCATAACCATCAAAAATATCTTTTAAAATATCCCTGATCGATTCTTTGTCAGCTACGATGTCAACCTTTCGGGTAACATCAATAAGTTTCTGATTATAAAGAAAATAAAACTCACTTTCCTGTTCAATCTTATCCAGGATCTGCTCAATTGAACAGTTTTTTAGATCGAGTGAGATTTTTGTTGCCTGAGAATATGTTGGTGTTACCAGCGCATTCAACATACAACAAAAGAGAAGCAGAGTAGAAATTTTCATTTTTAGAAGAAGTTTCTGGAAATTACCTGATGGTTCTTTTAAACCATAGTAATTAAGGTTTTTTTTCATACTTTTGTAAAGTTAGTTGGTTAATAATCAATGAGATTTTCAATAATGAATTTGTTAGCCACTAATCTGAGAGGGAAAGTGTTGCCGCACATTTCCTCTCTTTTTAATATATAACAATGATTTTCTGTTTCGTAGGATGTGGGTTTTATGGATTAGTATGGTTTAAGGTTAAATTTTCATATTTATATCTTCAGATAAGGCTTTATCGTTTTTGCTTTACCGGGAAAATGATAATTTTCTTCTTTGGAAAGGAACCATCTGGTAATGGTGTCCGTTTAATTTCTTCAACTCTTATCGGAGATGATATTTCCAACAATTTAAGAATCTCTTCCAATGATTCATCTTCAAATGTAGCCCGATACCTGTAATCCTGAAGAGAGCTTCCCTGTATTTCTATATCGACATTGAAGACCTGCCCGATTTTTTTGACAACCTCTCTTAATGGTTCATTGCGGAAAATAAGCTTACCATCTTTCCAGGCAATGTATTTATATATATCCTCGTAATTAACTATAAACAATTTGGTGGATTTATTGAAAATCAGATGTTGATTTGGATTCAGTTCCGACACCAGATTGCTGCTTCCGTCTTTCTCAAGATCATCTACAAATACTTTCCCATCGACTAAAGTAACTTCTGACTTAAAATCAGAAGTATAACCGGAAACATTAAACTTGGTGCCTGTAGCTCTAACAGTCAGATTCGCTGTTTTAACAATGAACGGTTTAGCAGCATTACTGGCTATTTCAAAATATGCTTCCCCATTGAGAAATACTTCACGTTTGCTGCCCGAGAATCTATCTGGATATTTCAGACTACTGCCGGAATTAAGCCATACAAGTGAGCCATCAACAAGTTTCAATGCGGTACGGGTGCCAAAAGTTGCATACACTTCATTAAATACCGGAGAAACGGATGAAAGGTTTTTATCAGGACTGAACTTAAACCAGATTATGTTGCCGATTATAAGAAGTATAAGTAGTACAGCAGCAATTTTTCCCCAATATATCCAGAGCTTTTCTAAAGAAGACCTTCAGGAAATCCCTGGTAAAACATTTTCCAGGGCCTTTTCTGTATTGATTGTTTTCGGCAAATATTGTGTATCAGTTATTTCCCAGATATTTCTTAACTGTTCAAAGTGTTTTCTGTTTTCATCAGAATCACTTATCCATTTCCCGAGAGTTATCTTCTCTTCCTTATCTGCACTTCCGGACAGATACTTTGCTATTATCTCGATAACAGCATCATTTATTTCTTTTCATCCAACTCATTCCTCAGAGAACTCAGCGCCTTTCCGATTCTGACCTCTACTGTTCTTACCGATACGTTTAGTTTTTCTGCAATTTCATGATATTTTAATCCTTCGTTACGACTCATACGGTAGGCTTGCGAAATTTCAGGAGAAAGCTTATTCAGAGCATCCCTGACCAATCCTTCAATTTCTGAATTAGTTAAATAATTATCAGTATTATATTCAAAATCTATGGAGTTTGTAAGAGATTCAGAATTATATTTTTGGCGGATTTTCATATGACGAATCCAATCAATGCATTTGTTTTGGACAGACTTAAGAAGATATGATTTTATTGAAACATCAATATTTATCCTCTTATGTTCTTCCCAAATTTTAGCAAATGTGTCCTGGACAATTTCTTCTGCCGAATCAATTTCGCGGGTAAAATTTGCAGCGAACAAAACAAGGTCTTTATAATATGCAATAAATATTCCTGAGAAGGCATTTTTGTTTCCTTTCTGAAGTTCAGAAACCAATGCTTTTTCAATAATATGATCCTGTTTTATCAATTATTCGGGTTTTACCTATTAAATGTAGATTTTTATCGAGACAAATGCAATAAAGACCAGGGCAGGTTGCTGAAATGATGAACTAATGCAGCAACGGACATGTTTGCATTAAAAAGAAAAAACTTAAAAAAGTGAATTTTCCCAATTTATATAGTCCTTGTTTCTTTATTATTTCCTAACTTGTATGAACAATTTCCTGATCCGTAACTTAACAAATCTTAAAATGAGAATTCTTATTACCGGATTTGTCATCTTCGTGATGTGGTGTTTTATTTCATCATGGCTTTATAACGATAAGCTATTACCTGTGATGAAAAAAACAGTACCGGTACAGACACTTCCTGAATTACAAACTAAAACGGCAGATTCATTAATGAAGTTAAAAGCTTCAATGCCAAAGGACCTTCTGAACTATTTTGAATTTAATGATGTGAAATTCAAAACTGATCCGCAAACCGATAACCTCATCGGTGAGTTCAAGACCTGGCTTGATAAATATTCCGGGTCGATGCTTTCAGTTACCGGAAACACTGATCTGGTAGGATCGGCTGAATACAATAAGGCTCTTGGACTTAAAAGAGCTCTGGCAGCAGGTAAATACCTTGAAGACAAGGGTATAAATTCAGGTAGAATTATTACGGAATCGCTCGGAGAAAGCAAACCTGTCGCCGATTATCTTACCGCTGAAGGAAGGGCAAAAAACAGAAGAACAGAAATATCAATAAAAATGCAATAACATGACACTATTATTTNTACAACTAGCACAGACAGTTACCGGAGCNGTGATTACCATAGTCGCCTTGCTCCTGGTAGCAGTGATAATCGGATATTTTACTGCATGGTTATATGCTAAGTCAGTCTACACTCCGGTTATAAAAGGTCTCGAAACTGATAAGGCCGGATTAATTATGCAGGTTGCAGGTTTAAATGATGATATTAATAAACTTACCGGTAAAATTGAAAAGCTTAATGATAAAATCGGAAAGCTTGAAGATGAGTTAGTTCAGAAAGATAAAGAAATAAAAAAGTTAAATAAACCTAAAAAATAGACTGAATTAGGATGTCAGATCTCTGTCTGTTTATTTCATGAGGAGAAATCATTTCCTTTATGTAAGAAAATTTACTATTTTCGTCTTCCGGCAATAAACCTTTGCCGGATTAATATTTATTTTCATTGTATTCAAGAATCAAATATTTTTCAATAGTAACAGTGTTTGTACTGATATCCTGTAATGAAGGATCTTTTGTTTCAATCCGTGATACAATATCACTCAGTGGATTATGGAAGTTTGCGTTGGATACTGCAAAGTGCGGGATAGCAGAAAAATGGTACACACGTACTCTTTCCGATTCGGTGAAATTACCCGGTACACTCGATGAAAACAAAAAGGGTATTCCAAATATTAACAGGCAGGAAACAATGAGGCTTTCCCGCGAACTGATGTATGCCGGAATGGCATGGTACCAAAAGACAGTAGTTATCCCTGAAAGCTGGAAAGGCAGGGATATAAGATTGATGATGGAAAGAACCAAACCGACACAGGTTTGGGTCGACGCTGATCTTATAGGCAAAAGCAACGATATACTTACACCTCAGTATTACGATCTTACAAACCATCTTGCTCCCGGGAAACATGTATTGACTATCCTGGTGAATAATGATAATAGTTCTGTTCCCGAAGGTGTTACGGGCTCACATGCCTGGACTGAACACACACAAAGTAACTGGAACGGGATCATTGGTAAATTCTGCCTCGAGGCATATAATCCGGTTCACATTGATGCAGTGCAGGTATATCCTGATGTCGTCCTGAAGAAAATTACAGTCAGGGTGAAGATCGCTAATCCTGCAGAGAATAAGGAAAAAATGAATCTGATATTGAAGGCCGATTCGTGGAATACTGATGTAAAACATAATGTTTCCTCCGAATCGTTTCCTGTTACTTTAAAAAAAGGAGAAAACTCCGTTGAAGTTACTTACAGCCTTGGCAATAAAACTTTGTTTTGGAGCGAATTTAATCCTGCGCTATACAAATTATCCATTATCCTGAAGAGTGAAAAACCAATTGATAATGCAACGCTTAATTTTGGTATGCGTAAGTTTTCCACTCAGGGAACACAGTTTACGATAAACGGGACAAAAACTTTTCTTCGTGGTAAGCATGATGCATGCGTTTTTCCTTTAACCGGTTATCCTCCTATGGATGTTGAAGGCTGGCAAAAAGTTTTCCGGATTGCAAAATCGTATAATATCAATTTCTACCGGTTTCATTCATGGACACCCCCGCTTGCTGCTTTTGAAGCAGCAGATATTGAAGGAATATATCTTCAGCCTGAACTGCCCTTCTGGGGCGGATTCAGCAAAAAGAGGAACTCTGATTTGAATACTTTTCTGCTTAAGGAAGGCGATCATATTCTTGAAACTTATGGGAATCATGCATCTTTTGTAATGTTTGCACTGGGCAATGAACTTTCTGGTGATTTTGATGTAATGAAAGAATTCCTGAATCATTTCAGGGCCCTTGATAGTCGTCACTTAATGGCCTATGGATCAAATAATTATCTTGGTTTCAGAGGACAGGCCGAGGGAGAGGATTATTATTCGGCCTGCCGNGTAGGAGCCGACAGAGATACAACTTACAGCACTCATATCCGNGGTTCATTTTCATTTGCCGACGCTAATGACGGAGGTTATATTAATGGCCGCTATCCATCTACCAGTCTGAATTATTCAGGAGCCATTTCTAAGTGTACGGTTCCTGCTATCGGAACTGAGGTTGGCCAGTATCAGATTTATCCTAATTACGATGAGATAAAAAAATATACAGGTGTAATGAAGCCCTGGAATTTTGAAGTTTTCAGGGAACGGCTTAAGGAAAATAACCTTAGTGATCAGGCGATGGACTTCTTCAGAGCTTCCGGAGCATTGAGTGCAATTTGTTATAAGGCAGACATTGAAATGGCGATGAGAACTCCGGGTTTTGGGGGTTTTCATTTGCTCGATCTCCAGGATTTCCCCGGGCAGGGAACTGCACTTGTGGGTCTTCTCGATGCATTTATGGATAGTAAAGGAGTTATAACCTCACAAGAATTCAGTCAATTCTGTAACAAGGTTGTTCCTTTAGTCATTATGGATAAATATTGCTGGACAAACAATGAACAATTCAGCGCGAAAATCCAAGTAGCAAATTATTCCGACGCTTCCTTAAAAGCACAGCCGGTAAAATGTGAACTTAAAAATAGCCGGGGTGAAATCATTTTTCAGAACGAAGCAATAGTTGATATTTTACAGGGGGGATTAAACAATATAGCTTCTTTGAATATTGATCTTTTTAAGTTTTCCAGGGCAGAAAAGCTGACTCTTACAGTATTACTTGAAGGAACCGTATATGAAAACTCTTATCCTCTCTGGGTTTATCCGGCTAGTGTGGAGACAAAAGTCCCTGATGGCATCATTGTATCAAAGAAGCTTGATAAGATCACTCTTTCGAAACTTACAGGCGGTGAAAAAGTATTATTATTCCCTGATTTTAATGATGTTAAGGATCTGTCAGTAGGAGGTTTATTTATTCCCGATTACTGGAATTGGCGGATGTTTAAAAGGATCTCTGAATCAAATAATAAACCGGTATCACCCGGTACGATGTCGATTCTTACAAATCCCGTGTTACCATTATTCAANGATTTTCCAACTGAATCTCATACAAACTGGCAGTGGTGGCCCATTGTTAAAAACAGTCGCCCGTTTATCCTTGATAACACACCAAAAGATTATCGCCCTTTGGTACAGGTGGTTGATAATATTGAAAGAAATCATAAGCTTGGACTAATCTTTGAGTTTGCAGTCGGAAAAGGGAAATTACTGGTTTGTATGTCTGACCTTAGAGTAATTAAGAACAGACCTGAGGGCAGACAGTTGTATAGCGGTATTCTCAAATATATGTCGTCAGAAAAATTCAATCCGTCCCAGCTACTTGGACCGGAGGAGCTTGTTGCATTATTCAATAACAAAATTTACAAATAAATCAAACCTAATTACTCAGATTGATGAAAACTTCAAGGAGATCCTTTATTAAATCAGGTGCCATCCTCGCACTTGGTACTGCTATTTTTCCCAGGTCAGTTTTAGTTTCCGGCAAGAAAAAAAGAATGGTTGGCATACAACTGTATTCTGTACGCGATGAGATGATGAAGGATCCTGTCGGATCCCTTACACAGCTTTCTAAAATGGGTTATGTATATGTAGAACATGCCAATTACATTGACAGAAAGTTCTATGGTTATTCAGCACCTGAATTCAGAAAAGTTCTTGATGAGCTGGGTTTAAAAATGATCAGCGGCCATACTGTCATGGGTAAACAGCATTGGGATGAAACCACAAAGGATTTCAGCGACAGCTGGAAATATACTGTCGAAGATGCAGCTTTACTTGGACAAAAATGGATGATTAGTCCGTTTATGGATGAGAGTATGAGAAAAACCTACGATAATTTCAAGAGATATATGGACATTTTTAACAAGAGCGGAGAGTTGTGCAAAAAATCAGGGATGAAGTTCGGATATCACAATCATGATTTTGAGTTCAGCCAGAAACTGAATGGTGAAAAGATCTTCGATATAATGATGAAGAGTATCGATCCTGATCTTGTTTCGATGCAATTAGATATTGGCAACCTTTATAACGGAGGGGCAGTGGCTCTTGATGTTATGAATCAGTTTCCCGGCAGGTTCGAGATTATTCATGTGAAAGATGAAATAGAAACTAAAGGAGGGAATGAAAAATATGAAAGTACCATCCTCGGAGAAGGAATTGTGAGTGCAAAAAAGGTTGTGAAGCTTGCATCAAAAAANGGAGGAACNACATGCTATATTATTGAGCAGGAATCATATGGTGATAAAACCCCTATGTATTGTGCAAAAGCAGACCTNGATATCATGAAAAAATGGGGTTATTAATAGAGATAATTTTTGAATTGAAACATAAAGAACCGGCTCAGATACCGGTTTTTTTATAGGTNGTTTTAAGCCATTGGGATATTCTCTGTGTAACTCTGTGCTTCTCTGGCATCATAATTGTGGGAATAATAGCAGAATCAACATCCCGGATTATGAAAATGTGCATTATAAAAAAAACTGCCGGAACGTTATTCCTTCTGATATTATATGTTTCGGGTTGTACAAAGCTTCCTGAGCAAAACGGGTATCTTGAAGGAGTTATAACTATAGGTCCGATCTGTCCGGTTGAGAAAATTCCTCCGGATCCCGCCTGTTTACCTACTGCCGAAACTTATAAAGCTTATCCGGTAAGCGTATTTACTTCAGACGGGAAGAGAAAAATAGCACAGCTGAATCCATCACTTGATGGCACTTTCAGCAGTAAGCTTCCTCCGGGAAATTACCTGATTGTTCTTGAAACAGCAAAAAATAACATTGGGGGAAGCAATTTGCCTGCCGCTGTTTCAATAAGTTCAAGGGAAAAAACCTTACTCAATATAGATATTGATACCGGTATAAGGTAACTGGGAATAGAACATCAGCCCTGTTTGTCTGTTTTATATGTTTGGATTATTATTATCAGGTATTCATGAAAACTTGAACTGGTGACAAATTGAGAATTTATTCAATATTTTCTCCAGGTACAGACTATATTTGAAAATGAAAAGGTTTTTATCCATTTCCCTTTTATATCTGATTACAGTTTCTGCAATGGCACAAAAGGCTGCAATGCAGGTATTACAAACAAAAAACTCGGGTTTAACAGCCTGGCAGATTATTGATAATCAGAATACAACAGCCTTCCCAGGCAATAATTATCTACAAAATGATACTGTTACTTTCAGCCTTGAGCCAAATAAGTATTATTTTCTAAAGATCTCTGTTGCTGAGATTAATAATCCCGATACAAGTTTATACTCACTTATCCTGAATGGTGAACCCATCTTATTTATTAAATCAGATATAGGAACTGGTGATCATTTGTTTCCTTTTTTCACAGGCATAAGATTCATCAATGCAAAGATAACNGGTGGTGCGAATGCTGTCATTTCTGACTTTCCATGGCAGGTTTACTATATTTCGGGGAATTTTCGTTGCGGAGGTTCGATAATCAATGGTAACTGGATTGTAACAGCTGCCCATTGTACAATGGACGACCTCAATGTCCCAATTCCGGCATCCGCTATGGCTGTAAAAGCAGGTGCAAATAATCCGGCCAATGCTCTTGAGGGTAAAACTTATTCTGTAAGTCAGGTAATCGTTAATGAAGGTTTTAATCATTCAACTCTTATAAATGATATTGCTCTGTTAAGATTAAAAGACACTATTAGCTTTTTAAATGCAACGCCAATTAATCTTATATCGGCAGCTGACGTTAATGCGGGTGCTACTGTTCCAGGGATTATATCGTGGGTAACAGGATGGGGCCTTACCCATGTTAATCCGGATGTTCTTCCGGCCAATCTGCAAAAAGTTCAGCTGCCCGTAGTTTCCAATGCACAGGCATCTTTAGCCTGGAATACTATCCCTTCAACCGATATCATGGCAGGTTATCTGAATGGAAACAAGGATGCATGCAATGGTGATAGCGGAGGGCCCCTGGTAGTTCCGGTTTCGGGAGAATACAAACTGGCAGGAATTGTCAGCTGGGGAAGCACCACCTGCGATACCTACGGAGCTTATACCAGGGTTTCGGATTTTGAGAAATGGATTTTGAAAAATACCGGGTTAGCACCTGTTGGTGATTCAATAGTATGTCATGACGTGCAATCAAGTCAATATTCAATAGCCGTCATTCCCGGTGCCGCTTCTTACACATGGGATTTACTGCCAGCCAGTGCCGGAGTCATTACGGGCAACGGCAGGAATGCTTCTGTGCTCTGGAATTCAGCTTTTACCGGTAAGTCCACCCTGGTCGTAAGCACTAATATTAATAATAAGATCTCCAACTGGTACAGACTTTACGTTGAGGTGGCACCTATCACAAAATTACTCAACCATTCGATGGATACTATTATATGTGCCGGACAACCAGTTACTCTAAATGTTAATGCGGAAGGATATAATCTTATCTATAAATGGACTAAAAATGGACAGGTTGTTCAATCAGGATCCTCTGCAAAATACAGTATTTCAAGTGCAACAATTAATGATTCAGGCAATTATAATTTTGAAGTATCCGGTTCCTGCGGTTCCATATTAACCGGTGTAATAAAGCTTACCGTATACCCGGTAACAAAGATATCCTTTATTTCACCCGATGTTGAGGTCCCGTTTGGGAATACTGTTTCTCTGGAGGTGAATGCAGATGGCCATGATCTGATCTATCAATGGCAAAAAGATGGTAAGGTGCTCGATAATACTAATTCTTCCATTTTAGTACTTCAAAACGTAAATGCTACAACCATTGGCATTTACAAGACAACGGTCACAGGTACATGTGGAATTGACATAAGTGATAAAGTATATGTATATGTCAAAAAGCCAAATTATTCAGCCGAGCCTGAAGTATTTGTCTGGCCAACTATTACCAGCGATGAGTTTACAGTGGCACTCAGCAATGATACATTCTATAATATACAGATTTTTAACTCAAGGGGTCAGAAAATCAGANAACTGACAAATTGCATTTACCAGACCAAAATCAATATCAGTACCATAGCCGCCGGAGTTTACATCGTAGAGGTTTATAACAGTACGTTTAGAAAATCAATCAGGCTTATTAAAGGATAATGACAGGAACAACCAGGGGGATGCTATCAACGTCCATATACATTAGCTTTTTGTATATCTTTTAAAAAGAAGGTCCGGGGAGAGTTATAAAAATACTTAAAATCATCAGGAAAAGATTTGGCTGGATTTCCTGAAACAGTAACCTTTGTTTTGAATGCATCTCGCCAGGTTAAGACATAGACAACCGGGTATTTGCTCACAACTGGCAAAAGTACCGAAGACCACCAGTCAGGCATTCCTTTTCGTTCGCCTGTCTCACTCAATGCAGCCAGTTTATTTCTGCTTATGGCCTCCCTGGTAATAAATCCCAGTGCATTGTCGAGTTCTCCGCCAAATTGAGCGCCACGGTCGTACATATCGAGTGAAAGCATATCTATAATGTCATCTCCGGGATACCCTCTCATGTATTGTTCAAAAGAGGTCACACGATCGGTATTATATGCATAAAGTATATTATGAATGTTTTTTTTATCACGCAAGAAACTGACTGTATAGCGCCACAGGGCAGAGTACTCATTGTCGGTGCAAATGTTGGTGCCCCACCAGAAAAATGAACCGGAATGTTCATGGAACGGTCTGAAAATAAATGGTATCGGGATACCTTTGTCATCCTTTAATGAGATGAAAAATGTTGCAAGCCTTTCCAGCCACGTATTAAACAGCTCATGGTACTTTCCTCCAGGAAGAATAGAGGCCACAACTTCTTTAGAACTGACATCCCAGGCTGTTCCATGCGGCCATTTTGCAAGCGTATCCCTGATCTGCATGGTGAACGGGTTATTGAGATGCCAACTTAAAGTAATTACGCCTCCTTTCTTATAATGTATTTTTATTTGTTCTGCAATCTGGGTAAAACTTACAGAGTCGAGACTTCGTTCACTGCCAAGTTCAATGTGTCCAAGTTCAAATCCGGCAACTGCGGGGTAATCCCCTACGATTTCTTTGGTGTCCGAGCGATCCTTTTCATACCACCAGTTGAAACCGTACATGAGGTCATCCTGATGGCCATACATTATTCCCTTCTTCTGAAGATCAAACAATGACCGGAAGAGTGTTATAGTTTCTTTGGTGGCATTTTTATCGGTNGGTACAGGAGGTTTCTGTCCAAAACTGCACAAAGTTAAAATAGTGAGTACCAGTATCAGATTTAAGGTTTTCATATTCTGAAAGTTTAAGTAAAAATAATTTTAATCAGCTTCACCTATTTTAAAATTAAAAGGAATTCAACATTAAAGATACTGTTTTTTACAATTTCGTCCATTATGAGCATTAAAAGCAGATGACATTGGTACCGAAATTTATTAAAAATCGACTCTCTGATACCCGATAATACTTAACAAGTCGTTATTTATATTGATCTTTTATAAATTTTTATCACTTTATATATTCTGTTAGTCAAAATTCAACTATTTAAGTTCTTTTAAGTAGGCTGGCTCATTTTTATTTATATAAGTCTGATTATCAATATGTTTTATGTTTTAATGGTCATTGTTACGTCAGATTACCGGCTGTTTCATCATAAAACACACGCCATTTTTGACGAAGCTCTGGTTTTCGGGTACAAACAGTTTATTCCTGTAATTATTCGACCGGATTTCAACGACAAAGTACATTTAAACTAGTCCCATTTCCCCACTAAATGGGCTTTTGCTGCTTGACAGGAGCATAAATAAGCTCTATTTTTACCATGAAGTTTATACTCAAAAAATATGGAAGATATTTCAGTTTTACAAAGGAGAGGTTCAGCTACCCGTAGAAAAGTAAAGACAAATTTAAACAGTCCGAAACTTTCACCTGAAAAAACTAAGAATAATCAGGTTCTGGATAATCAAATTACAGAGGGTGATGAAAACTTTTTAGATTACCTTCAGTGGCATGGTCTTGCCAATGAATCAAATTTGCTGGTACTCTCTTCAAAGTTTCACTATTATTATGATCATGAAGAATTAAAAGAAGTGACAACTTTAATTAATCTTAAAAAACTGAACCTGATAAAACATTTGGATGATTTTTTACACACTATTGGTATAGGGTTATCTCCAAAAACCAATTTTATCGGATGCTTTTCTGATCGGAAATCTCAAAAGGGAATAAGCATGACTTCAAGGATGTATAAAAAAATCATTAATTTTTTAGATTCAAAGATTGATATTGAAATTGATAGAAAGGATATATCAAGATTACTTGAATCGCACGGATTCAAAATCATTGATATGACAGAGATTGATGGATTAACATATTTCCGGACCCAAAATTATAGAACAGCAGTATAAAAATCTATTATCTGCCTTTTTAGATTGTATATATTAATTGAAAAGTATACCACCTTCTCGTTGAAAAGTATACCACTTATCAATAGTAACCCGTTGCTTTGGCAAAGATCAAGCAACACAAAACAAGATGATAAGTATGGATACGAAACAAGAGATTACGAGGCGCTATTTACGAGAGGGCGACAGCGAACGAAAAATTGCTCGTGATTTACAGATTAACAGAAAAACTGTCAAGAAGTATTTGTTGGAACATCTGAAAGTCCAGAAGAAATCTGAGGATGAAGGCAATACTGAAAGTTTACAGGAATACACAGCTAGTGCGCCGGTATACAACAGTACAGGCCGGTATAAACGCAAGTTGACCGATGAAATTAAGACTCTGATCCAGGAGCAGGTTGGGGAGAACGATCGCAAGAAGCGTGAAGGGCTCCGTAAGCAGATCAAACGGAAGATTGATATACACGAGTACCTACTTTCCAAGGGACATAAAATTGGATACACCACAGTATGTAACTATATCTGCGAGCATGAAATCATGTTACGAGAGGCCTTTATCCGTCAGGTTCATTTGCCAGGCGAGGAATGTGAGTTTGATTGGGGCGAGGTCAAGCTGACAATTGGAGGAGAACAGAAGCGTTTAAATATGTCGGCGTTTACCGCTTCGGGCAGCAACTACCGCTATGGCGACCTATACAAACGTCAGGACACACTGGCCTATATGGAGTCGCACAATGACTTCTTCGCACATGCAGGAGGTATCTATCACGAGATGGTATACGACAACATGCGGGTAGCAGTAGCTGAGTTTGTGGGGCGCCATGAGAAGCAGCCAACCCGGGCTTTAACCAACCTTTCGGGTTGGTACCATTTTCGCTGGCGGTTCTGCAACGTGCGCAGAGGTAACGAGAAGGGGCATGTGGAACGTTCGGTGGAGGTTGTTCGACGTAAAGCTTTCTGCGACCGTGATACCTTTGATACTTTTGAGGAAGCCCGTAAACATCTGGCATCCACACTTGAGAGACTCAATAACATACCCTGCCCTCAAACTGGAAAAAGTCCCAAACAGATGCTAGAGGAAGAACGCGCCATGCTTTGGAAATATCCTGGGCCAATGGAATGCTATCTGGTAGAATGCCTGAAGGTAGACAAATATGCCACCTTCTCTTACGGTACAAACCGCTACTCTGTTCCGGACTATCTGGTAGGCCGCATGGTTGAGGTTAAAATATATGCCAACCAACTGAAGGCTTATTACAATAACCTTCCTGTCTGCACTCAGGAGCGCCAATACGGAATGTTCCAGTGGCAGATAGATCTTGAACATTATCTCAGGACGCTTGCGTACAAGCCCGGAGCTCTACACGGCTCTGTGGCCTTACAGCAGGCTCCACCTGAAATCAAGAGGCTTTATGAGCAGTTCTTTCTCAGTAATGCACGTGGCTTTATTGACATCCTGCAATACTGTCAAAACAAGAATATCCCACACCAGAAGCTGGTTAAAACTATCCAAGAACTTAATCGCCTTTGTCCGAAGGATGTATCTCCAGATAAGGTTCTAGCCATGCTTGGCAACCAACCTTCGGAAAACGTCCCTGCAGCGTCTTCCGAGAGGAAGGATGAAATCGAGGCTTGTTCCCGTGAGCAGCTTATGGAAATCACACTGATGGCAAACACCCCTAACTAAAACAAGATGAACACAAAAGATATTAAACAACAAATAGATGAACTGAGCAGAACCCTTCATCTGCCGGCTTTCCGGCGTGAATATGAACAACTAGCCAGTCAGGCTCTCGCAGAAAGCCTCTCCTATGAAGTTTTTTTGCTACGTCTGATGGAGCTTGAATCCCAGACACGTGAGGAGAACCGGCGCAAGTCTCAGATACGGCAAGCTGGTTTTGTGCAGTACAAATACATGCATGACCTCTCTCGTGAGGATCTGCCGGCGGATGCTGCCACAAAACTTCCGCAATTAGAACAGCTTGATTTTATCAGGAGCGGTCAGAACCTTATCCTCTCCGGAAATCCAGGAACCGGTAAAACCCATTTGGCAACAGCTTTGGGGATAAAGGCTTGTCAGGAAGGTTATAAGGTACTATTTACCTCTGTGTCCAGATTGCTGACCCAAATACGCGAAAGCCGCTCCCAAAGGACGCTACGTACTCTTGAAAACCGCTTTGAGAAGTTCGACCTGGTTATCTGTGATGAGTTCGGATATGTCTCCTTCGACAAAGAAGGTGCTGAAATGCTTTTTAGTCATCTTTCCCTGCGTTGCGGACGTAAATCTACCATTATTACCACCAACCTCTCTTTTGAGCGCTGGAACGAAATTTTTGGTGATACAGTGCTTACGGCGGCAATGGTCGACCGATTAACTCACAGAGCCCTTATGGTCAATATGAGCGGTAAATCATTCAGAGTAAAAGAAACCAAACTAATGATAGAAAAATGAGTACCAGACATCCCAACCAACCGCCTTAGCTGCATTGAAGAAAGGAAGGTACCTTCCTTTCTTCAATGCAGCTAACAACAAACAACAATAATCTTTTTACCTTTATCGAGTGATATATTATTTAACTGAAATGGTGGTATATAATTGAATTGAAATTTACAAATC
>JGI24136J36422_10000181_pt1 | contig 25281 bp, 22 predicted proteins | sample BarGraNGADG00212_2_FD_36422 | JGI IMG/M metagenome (IMG submission 36422)
GAGGCTGGCGGCGATCGGCGCCAGGGTGCTGGAGAAGACCCTCGACGCCCTGGAGGCCGACGGCGTCGAGCCGGTTCCCCAGGAGGAGGACAAGGCGACCTATGCTCCGTCGGTCGCAAGCGTGGAGGGGAACATCGACTGGTCCCTGCCCGCGGAGAGCGTCGACAGGCTGGTGCGGGCGTTGAACCCTTCACCCGGAGCCTTCACCTATTTCCGCGGAAAGCGCGCCAAGATATGGTCGGCGAGGCCGACCGAGGTGCCGCCGGAGGACCGCCCGGGGACGCTCATGAACATGGGAAAGGAAGGGTTCCTGGTCAACACCGGGACCGATTGCGTGCAGGTCGTCACCATCCAGCCCGAAGGGAAGTCGCGCATGAGCGCGGGAGAGTTCTCCAGGGGCTCCCGGCTCCTGATCGGCGAGCGCTTCACCAGCGAGCCTTAGCAGCGGTGGGACCAGGGATGCCGCCGCCGGGGGACGCCAGGACAGAGGCTCTGAGGATACTGCTGGAATACTCGCGGAGAAACGCTTACCTCAACGTCCTTCTGCTCGGACACCGGTACCCCGTCGAGCTCGACAGGAGGGACAGGGCGTTCGTGATCGAGCTGGTGCAGGGTACGGTCAGGATGTTGCTCACCCTCGATTGGGCCCTGTCGTTTTTTTCCAACAGAGAGATATCATCCCTGGACGAGACCGTGATCTGGGTCTTNAGGCTGTCCGCCTACCAGGTGCTCTTCACGCAGGTTCCGGACTATGCGGCNGTCGACCGCGGAGCGGCGCTCGCGAGGGAGAACGGGGCGGGCGGCGCTGTAGGTTTCGTGAACGCCGTGCTCAGGGCGCTGGCCAGGGAGAAGGACAGTCTCCCCTGGCCGGACCCCACGAAGGACGCGGCGCGGTACCTGGAGGTGCGTTACTCCCACCCGCCATGGATAGTGCAGATGTGGCTCGACGAGCTCGGCCGCGACAGGGCGGAGGCCCTGTGCGCAGCCGGCAACTCCCCGAGGCCGGTCTCACTCAGGTGCAACCTCCTGAAGGTCGAGCGGGAAGCGCTCGCTTCGAGACTTCGCCTGTTGGGCGCTGAGGTGGAAGTCTCGGGACTTGTCCCGGAGGGGCTGCTGGTCCGCGGGATCGGCCCGCTTGCGGAGCTCGACGAGTTCACGAGTGGAATGTTCGCCGTCCAGGACCAGGGTGCGATCGTGGTGGGCCACGCGGTCGACCCCGAGCCAGGTATGGAAGTACTGGACGCCTGCGCCGCGCCGGGTGGGAAGGCCAACCACCTGGCCGAGCTGATGAGCGGCAGTGGGGCGGTACTGGCTGTCGACATCAACCCCGACCGGCTTGTCCTGGTCCAGGAGGCGGCCGGGAGGCTGGGGAACGCCATCGTGTCGACCATGGTGATGGACGCCACCGACATGGGGGAAAGCATCAGAAGGACCTTCGACAGGGTGCTGGTCGACGCTCCCTGCACCGGGCTCGGGACCCTCTCGAGGAGGCCGGACGTCCGCTGGCGCAAGCGCCCGGGGGACGTCGAAAGGCTGGCGGCGTTGCAGACTTCCATCCTGGCGGAAGCGGCCGGGATGGTTCGCGAGGGGGGCATGCTGGTGTACTCCACCTGCACGATCTCGAAGCGCGAGAACCAGGACGTGGTCGCGTCCTTCCTCGACTCCCATCCGCGCTTCTCGCAGGCCGGGGGTGGATGGCTGGCCCCACTGTCGGGCGGGGCCGGCTCGATGCAGTTGTTTCCCGACGAGCACGGGTGCGACGGGACTTTCGTCTCCCGTATGGCGCGCGGGTCGGGGCGCGGTTGAGGCTTGACTGCGGGGGTTGCAGAAAGTGAAGTATCATCTGTTGAAAGCGTCTTCGCCTGCGGCGGGATGCATGACAGTCGCTGGGTTGTGTAATGACCGTGGAAGGAGCCCGATTGAGCAAGGTGCTGTTCAGCGGGGACGGAACCGAATATGCCTCGGTGCTCGTCGAGGAACTGAGTGCCGCCGGCCTCGAGGTCAGGCAGTTCGAGCGGGCCGAGGAACTGGTGACGGCGTTTGACGACGACGTTTCGTCCATCGTGCTGGTAAGCCCCCGCATCCATTCGGCGCGCTCGGCGCGGTTGGCGCTCGAGCAGGCGGGCGGCTGGATCTCCCGTACCCCGATGATAGCGGCGCTCGGGGACGCCGAGCTCATGTCGGAAGCGGCCACGTTGAGGTTCTTCGACGACTTCCTGGTGGCGCCGGCCGGCGCCACCGAGCTCCTGGCGCGGGTAGAGGTGGTGGTGCTCAAGAGGGGCGGCCAGGCGAACATGCTCTCGGCCGGAGACCTCCTGATCAACATGGACGCCCACCAGGTGTACCTCGGAGGAAAACCGGTGGATTTTACCTACAAGGAGTTCGAGCTCCTCAAGATGATAGCCGCCACCCCCGGCCGGGCATACTCGCGCGAGGAGCTCCTGAGGAGCGTCTGGGGATACGACTATTTCGGCGGCACCAGGACCGTCGATGTCCACATCAGGAGGATAAGGGCGAAGATCGAGGGGGCGCGCACCTACGTGGAGACAGTGCACGGGTTCGGCTACCGTTTCGTCTCCGTGGAGTGAGGATATCGCATCGATGTCGCACAAGGGCCTGACCCCGGTGTCGGGCGCCGGTGCCGCATCTTTTACATCTTTTTCACCCGCAGGAAACATTTTAGAAACAACCTTTCTTTAGAATCTTCAAGCGAGTGGCCGCGCCCGGGCGCGGCCTTAGATCCAACAAGGAGGAATCATGGTAGAGGCGCGGGACAAGGAATACGTGCTCGAAGCGGTCCGTGAGCACGACGTCAAGTTCATAAGGCTCTGGTTCACCGACATCCTCGGTTTCCTCAAGAGCTTCGCGATAACGAGGGAGGAGCTCGAGGAGGCACTGGAGTCGGGCATGGGGTTCGACGGTTCGAGCATCCAGGGATTCGCCCGCATCGACGAGAGCGACATGATAGCCCAGCCTGACCCGACCACCTTCACCATACTCCCATGGCGTCCGAGCGGGCACAGCGCGGTGGCCAGGATGTTCTGCGATATCCTCGAACCCGACCGCAGCCCGCACGCGGGCGACCCGAGGTTCGTCCTCAAGCGCAACCTCAAGAAGGCCCAGGATATGGGCTATACCTTCTATGTGGGACCGGAGCTCGAGTTCTACTACTTCGCCAACTCCGAGCACCCGCCGCAGGTACTGGACCATGGCGGGTACTTCGACCTTACGCCGCTCGACGTGGCCAGCGACCTCAGGCGCGAGACCGTTCTGACCCTCGAGGAGATGGGGATCGGCGTCGAGTACAGCCACCATGAGGTCGGGCCCAGCCAGCACGAGATCGACCTGAGATACACCGACGCCCTCCAGATGGCCGACAACGCCATGACCTACCGGCTCGTCGTCAAGGAAGTCGCGATGAAGTACGGTGTCTACGCGACCTTCATGCCCAAGCCGCTCGCCGGCGAGAACGGCAGCGGCATGCATACGCACATGTCGCTGTTCAGCGGGGACAACAACGCGTTCCACGACACAGGCGACAAGTATTTCCTCTCCAGGGAGGCCAGGGGTTTCATCGGCGGCCTGATGAAGTACGCACCCGAGATATGCCTCGTCACCAACCAGTGGGTAAACTCTTACAAGCGGCTGGTCCCCGGATACGAGGCGCCGGTCTACCTGTCCTGGGCCAGGCGCAACCGCTCGGACATGATAAGGGTCCCGGTCTACAAGCCGGGCAGGGAGAAGTCGACCAGGGTGGAGTTCCGCTCGCCCGACCCGGCCTGCAACCCGTACCTGGCGTTCTCCTGCATGCTGGCCGCCGGCATAAAAGGGATGNAGNAGAATATCGACCCCGGGGAGCCGGTGGAGCGGAACATCTACGAGATGGGCGAGCAAGAGCGCAAGGAGCTGGGCATCGACAGCCTTCCCGCCGACCTGTGGGAGGCGATCCGCCTCGCTGAGCAGAGTGAGCTCCTGCGCGAGTGCCTGGGGTCCCACGTCTTCAACTCGCTCATCACCGATAAGAAGATCGAGTGGGAGAAATACAGGGCGGTAGTGACCACCTACGAGCTTGACGAGTACCTGCCGGTGCTCTAAGGATCTTCAGACGATACTCGAAAGGGCGGGCCTCGTGCCCGCCCTTTCGTCAATACGGGCTTTGACGCGCGTCATTGAACGCCCGATGCCTCGATGCTAGAATGCGCGGTGAATGCCGGGAGGCGTTCAAAGACAGGAAGTGTCACGGGTGAACGACTACATCTTCTTCTGGGGTTGCACCATACCTGCCCGGTTTCCCTTCCTCGAGAAGTCCCTTCGCCTGGTCCTTGATGACCTGGGCGTCAGGTACCGGGAGATCGAGGGCTTTACGTGCTGCCCNGAGAAGTTCCTGGTCGANACCCTATCAGAGGAGGCGTGGTACCTGACGGCTGCCCGCAACCTTGCNCTGGCGGAGAAGAACGGAGGCGACCTCCTGGTCGCCTGCAACGGCTGCTATTCGAGCTTCCGCTCCGCGATCGCCGCTTTCCACTCCGACAGCGCTCTGAGGCGAGAGGTGTCCGAACGGCTCGAGGAGGTCGGGCTGGAGTACAACTTCCGGGCGGGGGTGAGCCACATCGTCGGGGTCCTGCACGACAGGATCGGTCCCGAGGTGATAGCGCGGCGGGTCACGAGGCCACTCGAGGGGTTGAACGTCGGTGTGCACTACGGGTGCCAGTTGCTGAGGCCGTCTCCGACCGTGCGGCTCGACGACCCGGCCAGGCCGACCAAGCTCGACCGCCTGGTGGAGTGCCTCGGGGCGACGAGCATCGATTACAACTCCAAGCTGCTGTGCTGCGGCGAGTCCCTTGCCCGCTCCGGCAATCCCGAGGAGTCGATGGCCAGCGCCCGGCTCAAGCTGATGGAGCTGAACGAGCTGAAGGCCGACGCGATGGTCGTGGTCTGCCCCGCCTGCTTTCTCCAGTTCGAAACGCAGCAGAGCCTTATCAAGAGGCAGATCGAGGGCCTCGACGTGCCGGTCTTCTACTACTCGGAGCTGCTTGCGCTGGCGATGGGCCACAAGCCCGAGGAGCTGGGACTGGACATGCACAGGGTGGACGTCCGGGCGTTCTTCGACCGCTGGACGGAGCTGGACAGGATGAGGTCGATGGTGCCCGACGAGTTCGACTACAAAGCGATGAAGACCTGCGTGGCTTGCGAATCGTGCTCGAACGACTGCCCGGTGACCCAGGTTGACGAGGCTTTCGTCCCTCACGACGTGATAAGACTCGTCCTCGCGGGCGAGGTCGAGGACGTGCTGAATTCCGACGCGATATGGAAGTGCCTCGAGTGCGGGACGTGCACCGAGCTATGCCCGAACAGCTTCGGGATGATGAAGGTTTTCAAGGAAGCGAAGAGGATGGCCCTGGCGCGAGGAGTCGCGCCGCCGGAGACCCGGCAGGGGATAGACATGTTCAAGAAGACAGCCGTTCTCGGCAAGTCGAGGGAGAGGGCTCGNGCCAAATTGGGCCTCGATCCGGTGGCCGAGTCNGGCGCATCGGAGCTGTCGAAGCTCCTCGAGCGGACCTGGGAGAAGGAAGGCTGAGGCCGCCGCGACGCCTTGCCGCGGATCCCGCGGCCTCGACGCGTCGGGCACGAAAGGATGCAATTGGCGTTCGGTGACGGGTTCGATAAATGGAGGGTCGATTCTTCGCACGTGCCTGCGGCATGCGGTCTCTCCGGCCTGATATGCCAGGACGGGCGGATGGTCGGCGGGGATGTGATCATCGAGTCCATGAAGGTGATCCACGACCGTGGCAACGGGCTCGGCGGAGGGTTCGCCGGGTATGGCATCTACCCCCGGCATAGTGACAGCTATGCCATTCACATCATGTTCGAGGACGCCGCCGGGAAGGCGTCTTGCGAGGAGCTGCTCGAGCAGAGCCTCGAGGTCGAGGCCGCCGAGGAGATACCGACGCGGCCCGTCCCCGGGATAGTGGACCCCCCGCTGCTGTGGCGGTATTTCGCGGTACCGAGGCGGGAGCTGGCGGTGGCGGAGCCCGATATCGACGATTTCATGGTCCGGCTCGTCATGCGGATCAACACAACCGTCCCGGGTACTTTCGTTTTTTCGAGCGGCAAGAACATGGGCGTCTTCAAGGCGGTAGGGTTCGCGGAGGACGTTGGCGAGTTCTTCAGGCTGCCCGATTACACCGGCTACACCTGGATAGGACACGGCCGCTTTCCCACCAACACCCCCGGCTGGTGGGGCGGCGCGCACCCGTTCAACATCCTGGACTGGGCGGTCGTCCACAATGGGGAGATATCCTCCTACGGGATAAACAAGAGGTACCTCGAGATGTTCGGCTACGAATGCACTCTGCTCACCGACACCGAGGTGATGGCGTACCTGTTCGACCTGCTCGTGCGCAAGCACGGTCTGCCGCTGCCGGTCGCGTGCAAGGTCCTGGCGGCCCCGTTCTGGAAGGACATAGATTCCGACGAGGACGCGCGCGAGAAGGAGCTGTACGAGTCGCTCAGGATGACTTACGCGAGCGCCCTGGTCAACGGGCCTTTCGCGGTGATCGTGGGGTATTCGAGGGGTATGCTAGGCCTCAACGACCGCATAAAACTGAGGCCACTGGTGGCCGCGACCATGGGCGATACCCTCTACGTCTCGAGCGAGGAGTCGGCGATAAGGCAGGTCTGCCCGAGACCGGACCGCGTTTGGGCGCCCCGGGCAGGGGAGCCCGTGATAGGTCAGCTAAAAGGTGATGCGTGATGTCGGCCAACATGCTTCCGAGCGAGTTCGTAGTAAACGTCGATCACGAGCGGTGCAGGCGCTGCAAGAGATGCATACTCAACTGCGGCTTCGGCGTCTTCGACTTCCAGAACATGACGACGGCGGACTCATCGAAGTGCGTGGCATGCCACCGTTGCGTGGTTTTCTGCCCCGAGGAGGCCATCACCGTAACGCAAAACCCGCTCGCTTTCCGCGAGAACGCCTCCTGGAGCGTCGGGCTGAGAAAACAGATCTGGAAGCAGGCGGGCAGCTCCGGGATGATACTCACGGGGATGGGCACCGACCTCCCNTGGCTGAATATATTCGACCACCTGTTGATCGACGCGTGCCAGGTGACCAACCCGTCCATTGACCCACTGAGAGAGCCGATGGAGCTGCGCACCTACCTCGGCCGGAAGCCAGACAGGCTCGAGGTGAGCGAAGTGGGCGACGGAGAGTTCAAGCTCGCCAGCCCGGTGGCCGACAACATCAAGCTGGACATACCGATAATGTTCAGCGGGATGTCGTACGGGTCGGTCAGCCTGAACACGCACCGCGCCCTGGCGATAGCGGCCGAGAGGCTGGGCACCGTGATGAACACCGGTGAGGGGGGCCTGCACAAGGAGCTCTACCCGTACGCCGATCACATAATAGTGCAGTGCGCTTCGGGCAGGTTCGGAGTCCACCCCGAGTACCTCAACGCCGGGGTCGCCGTCGAGATAAAGGTCGGCCAGGGAGCCAAGCCGGGTATCGGTGGCCACCTGCCGGGGGAGAAGATCGGGCAGGAGGTCTCCGGGACCAGGATGATACCGGTCGGCACCGACGCGCTGAGCCCGGCACCGCACCACGACATCTACTCGATAGAGGACCTCCGGCAGCTCATCTACGCGCTCAAGGAGGCGACCGGCTACAAGCCGATATCGGTCAAGATCGCCTGCGTCCACAACGTGGCCGCCATCGCGAGCGGCATCGCCCGCGCCGGCGCGGACATCATCTACCTGGACGGGTTCCGCGGAGGGACGGGCGCGAGCCCCGCGGTCGTCCGCGACCACGTCGGTATCCCGATCGAGATCGCGATCGCGGTAGTCGACCGCCAACTGCGCAGTGAGGGGATAAGGAACTGGGTATCGCTGATCGCGGCGGGCGGGGTACGCTCGAGCGCCGACGTGGTAAAGGCGATAGCGCTGGGCGCCGATGCGGTGGGTATCGGCACGGCCGCGCTGATCGCGATGGGGTGCAGGCTGTGCCAGAAGTGCTACACGGGGAACTGCTCCTGGGGCATCGCGACGCAGCGACCCGAACTCGTCGGCAGGCTCGACCCCGAGTGGGGCGCGGAGCGCCTGGTGAACCTGGTCAACTCCTGGAGCCTGGAGGTCAAGGAAGTGCTGGGTGCACTCGGGGTGAACGCCATCGAGAGCCTCAGGGGAAACCGTGAGCGGCTGCGCACGCTGGGGCTGGACGAGATGACNGCCGATATACTGGACGTCAAGCCGGCGGGAAGGTAGACGAAGAGGGAGTCCGACCAGATGANGATAGCAGGGACCGAGGCCAAGCGGGATGAAGCCGGCACAGCGACGATAGAAGCGGACGGGGTCTACTACAGGGTCCTGAACGAGAGGGTTCGTGCCCTGCTGGAGGACGGCTACGACGAGATAGTCCTCAACGGCGTCAACGGCCAGCGCTACATAGGTGACGGCCTCTCGTCCGCGGCTCGGATCGTCATCAACGGTGTGCCCGGTAACGACCTCGGGGCTTTCATGAACGGGCCGACCATCGAGGTCAACGATAACGCCCAGGACGGCGTCGGCAACACGATGAACAGCGGCAAGATCATTGTGAAAGGCCATGCCGGGGACGTCGTGGGATACGGAATGCGGGGAGGCAAGATATTCATCTCGGGAGACGTGGGCTACAGGGTCGGCATCCACATGAAGTCCTACAAGGAGCAGGTCCCGGTCATAGTCGCGGGAGGCAGGGCCGGCGATTTTTTCGGTGAGTACATGGCCGGGGGCATCCTGGTGCTCATCGGGCTGGGCTCGGATGGCCAGCCGGTAGCCGGCAGCTACGTCGGGACCGGCATGCACGGCGGGACCCTTTACGTTCGAGGCGAGGTGGACGACTCACAACTCGGCGAGGAGGTCAGGGTCTTCGACCTCGATGATGGTGACAGGGCCTTGCTCGGTCGATTGCTGACCGAGTTCACCGCCGACACGGGCGCCGATACGGAAGGGGTGGTGCCCGAAGATTTCATCAAGCTCCAGCCGTACTCGCACCGGCCGTACGGCAACATGTATGTCTACTGAGAATCCGTTGCCCGGCGCGGCGCCGGAGGGCGAGCGGACCCTCGCGGGCTGACCCGGACACCTGGGCCTGGACTCGAAGGAACTCCCCCCGCTCGCGCATAAACTATTCTTGAAAGGATTCCTTTACAGGGAGCGAAGGAGCGTCAAAGTGGGCCGAAAGCTCAAGCTTGCCCCATCGATACTCAATGCCGATTTCGCCGACCTGCGCTCGGCGGTGGGCAGCATCGAGCCTTACGCGGACTTCGTCCATCTCGACGTGATGGACGGCCACTTCGTTCCCAACATCACCTTCGGTCCGATGCTGGTCGAGACGGTGAGGAGGATCACCGACCTGCCCCTCGAGTGCCATCTAATGATCTTCAACCCACCCGAGTGGATCGAGTCGTTCGCGGAGGCGGGAGCGGCGCGTATATCGTTCCACGCGAGGACGTGNAGGGACGCCGAAAGCGTCATTCGCGCCATCAGGAACCTCAAGGTCTCGCCCGGCCTGGCGGTCAGCCCGGAGGTGCCCCTGTTCGAGCTGAAGCCTTACCTGGGGCTGGTCGACTTCGTCATCATCATGAGCGTTTACCCGGGGTTCGGCGGGCAGAAGATGATGCCCGACATGCTGAACAGGGTCGGCGCGGTCAAGAGGGACGCGGCCGAGCTCGGGGTCAGCGTCGAGGTGGAGGTCGACGGCGGGGTGAAGACCCAGAACCTGGCAGAGGTGCTGGCCGCAGGGGCGGACACCGTGGTCGTGGGCTCATCGATATTCGGCAGCGGCGACNTCGCGGCGGCTGCGGCCGAGATAAGGGCCCTGTTGGACCTGGGGCTTAAGGACTCNACCTGAGGATCTGAGCGCCCCTCAGAGATGCTTCTCTTTCTTGAGCTGTTCGGCCTGGCGCTCCAGGGCTGCGGTATGCTCGCCGATCTTCTTCAACTGCTCGGCGGACTGCTGGGCCACCGCCATGAATGCGGGGGCGTCGAAACTGGGGGCACGAGCCATCGCGAGAGTCTTCTTCAGCAGGCCGTCCAGAGCGTTGAGCCCGGCAAGGCTCGTGTCGATGACCCTGATCTGTGTGGCGGCGTATCGCGCGTAGTCCTCGACGCCTGACAGGGACTCGATCTCTTTGTAATAGGACCTGGCCCGCTCGGCCTGGTTCCTGACCTTGGTGATGGAAGACTCGACCCCGGCCATCCCACTGGCGAGCACTTCGGTATTGGGTTTGCCCCCCGAGCTGAGGCTGCTCGAGAGCTGACTGAAAACACCCCCGACGGCATCGCTCAGCGCGGCGACCTCCGCCTTTACCTGGTCCAGGAGTGCATCGCCCTTGCGCGAGAGATCCGCGGCCCTGTCCTGGTCGCTGCCGCACCCCGTAAGCAAAGATACCGCGACGATCAACGCTATCGACCCGGCGAGAAACGTCTTACGGCGGCTCATGAGTCGCGCACCTCCTGACAATGGCCGAACCGGCGGGGACCCGCCTTGCGATACATGATATCCCGGTGAACACGCCTCGACAAACGCCGCCGGTGGTTGACTGATGCTGTTGTGAGGGCGTACTTCCTCTGCTATCATTTCAAGCAACTCAATAAGGTCTTCAGGACAGGGTGCAAGCCCCGACCGGCGGTTACAGCCCGCGAGCTCCTAGGAGCAGACCCGGTGGGATTCCGGGGCCGACGGTGATAGTCCGGATGGGAGAAGACTGTCGTGTGCGTGGTGTCGTGCGCCGGTGGATTCTCCCGGCGCGTTCTTTATTTACGGAGAGAGAATGAAGTGCATGGCGGAAGGGACCGCGACGATATCCGGCACGGCATCGCCGGTCCCCCGGACAGACGACGAGAGACACATGCTGCGAGCCATCGAGCTGGCCGAAAGCGGGCGCGGGCGGACGAGCCCGAACCCGATGGTCGGGGCGGTGGTCGTCGCCGGCGGCGAAGTGGCGGGCGAGGGGTTTCACGAGGGGGCCGGTGCGCCCCACGCGGAGATCAACGCCCTTTCGGTGGCGGGAGACCGCGCGCGCGGATCCACCCTCTATGTGACCCTCGAGCCTTGCAACCATTTCGGCAGGACGCCGCCGTGCGCCGAGGCGATCATCCGCAACGGAGTATCCCGGGTGGTCATGGGGATGCGCGACCCGAACCCGGCCGTCGAGGGCGGTGGCAAGGAGCGGCTGGAGGCCGCCGGGATAGAGGTGATGGTGGGGCCCCTGGGAGAGCTCGCCGCGAGGCAGAACGAGGCATACGTCAAGTGGGTCCTGACCGGGCTGCCTTTCGTCACCTTGAAGATGGCGATGAGCTTCGATGGGAAGATAGCGACCGGCGCGGGTGACTCGCGCTGGATAACCTGCGACGCCGCGAGACGGGATGTCCACATAGCGCGTTCGGCCAGCGACGCCGTGATGGTAGGGATCGGCACGGTGCTGGTGGACGACCCGCGGCTGACCCCGAGGATGGGAGTAGAGGTGGCGAGGAGGCCTCTGAGGGTGGTCGTCGACAGCAACGCCAGGACTCCGCTCGAGAGCAACGTCGCCCATACCGACGAGGCCCCGACCCTGGTCGCGGTGGCCGAGGGCGCCCCGGTTGAAAGGGTCAGCCTGCTGCAGGGTGCCGGGGTCGCCGTGGTCCGGGTGGGCAACGGTCGCGTCGACCTGCGAGCGCTCCTGGTCGCGCTGGGAGAGCTGGAGGTGACGTCTCTGATGGTCGAGGGAGGGGGAGAGCTGGCCGCCACGCTCCTTGACGCCGGCCTGATCGACAAATTCGTGTTCTACGTCGCGCCGCTGATAATCGGTGGCGGAGGCGCGCCCGGGCCGTTCGGAGGGTCGGGCGTCGAGAAGATAGCAGAGGCGAGGCGGGTCGAGTTCGAGACGGTGGAAGCGGTTGGGCGCGATATCAAGATCGTCGCCTACCCGGCAGGCGGTGATTGATTTGTTCACAGGGATCGTCGAGGAGATCGGCGCGGTGAGGGAGACCACTGTATCGCGCGGGCGCTCGGGCTCCATCGTCATCTCCGCTTCGGCCGTGCTGGATGGCACTGCCGTCGGAGAATCCATATGCGTCTCGGGAGCGTGCCAGACCGTCGTCGGCATGGGACCGGGAACGTTCGTCGTCGATGTGATGCCCGAGACGGCGAGCAGGACGACGCTTGGCGACCTGAGACCCGGCGACCCGGTGAACCTCGAGCGGGCACTGAGGCTTCAGGACCGCATCGGAGGGCACCTGGTGAACGGGCACGTGGACGGGGTGGGGGCCGTTTCGGGCCGTAGGACCGAGCTCAACGCGGTCTTGATAGAGGTAGCGATAGGCGGGGCGCTTACGAGGTACGTGGTACCCAGAGGATCGGTCGCCGTCGACGGCGTAAGCCTCACCGTGGTCGAATCTTCGGAGGGAGTCTTCCTGGTTTCCGTGATCCCGCACACGCTGGATCAGACGACTCTCAGGGACGTCCGCGCAGGGTCGAGGGTCAATGTCGAGGTGGACATCCTGGCCAAGTACGTCGAGTCGCTGATGAGCGGCGGCGCCGTTGCGGGCGGTGAGCGCGGCGCCGTTGGTGAAAGAGACGAACTCGGGCGCGCCGGCATCGAGGGAGCCCTCTCGCGCGCGGGGTTCCAGGTTTCCGGAGACGCCGAATAGAAAAGCTCGGAGGTGCAGTAATGCCGTTCAGTAATATCGACGAAGCCATATCGGAACTGCAACAGGGCCATCTGATAATCGTGGTCGACGACGAGGACCGCGAGAACGAGGGCGACCTGGTTTGCTCCGCCCAGATGGTGACCCCGGAGACCATCAACTTCATGAGCAAACATGGCAGGGGGCTCATATGCATGCCCTGCATCGGGAGCCGGCTCGACGAGCTGGAGATCCCGGCGATGGTCGAGCAGAACACCAGCGCCCAGGGGACGGCTTTCACAGTCTCGATCGGGGCGAAGGGAAAGATCACGACCGGCATCAGCGCCTTCGACAGGGCGGCGACGGTGCAGGCGGTCATAAACCCGCTCACCGAGCCGGACGACATCAGCAGGCCGGGCCACGTCTTCCCTTTGAGGGCCAGGGAGGGCGGGGTACTGACACGCGCGGGGCACACCGAGGCCGCGGTGGACCTCGCGAGGCTGGCGGGACATTTCCCCGCCGGAGTGATATGCGAGATCATGCACGAGGACGGCACCATGGCGAGGGTGCCCGAGCTCGAGAAGTTCGTCGAGCGGCACGGGTTGAAGATGATCACCGTCGCCGAACTCATCAAGTATCGCGTCAGGAAGGAGATACTGGTAACGCGTGTGACCGAGGCCAAGCTGCCGACCGCCTACGGCGAATTCCGCGCCGTCGGTTACGAGAGCCTGGTGGACGACACCCACCACATAGCGCTCGTAAAGGGAAACGTCGACGGAAAGAAGGACGTCCTGGTCAGGGTCCACTCGGAGTGCCTCACGGGCGATGTGTTCGCCTCGAGGCGCTGCGACTGCGGGTCGCAGGTGGCCAAGGCGCTGCGTGCCATAGATGCGGAAGGCGAGGGTGTCTTCCTCTACATGATAGGTCACGAGGGACGGGGGATAGGGCTGCTGCACAAGCTTCAGGCTTACCAGCTCCAGGACCAGGGGTTCGACACGGTCGAGGCAAACCTCGAGCTCGGTTTCCCAGCGGACGCGCGTGATTACGGGACCGGAGCGCAGATCCTCAGGGACCTGGGGATAACCTCGATGCGCCTGCTCACGAACAACCCGGCCAAGCGCGTCGGCCTCGAGGGCTACGGGCTGTCGGTAACCGAGCGCGTGCCGCTCGAGGTGGAGCCGTGCGAGGAGAACCTCAGGTACCTGACCGTGAAGAAGGAGAAGATGAACCATATACTCGATCTCGGGCCGGAGAGCGAGTGAGGCCGAAAACAGACGCAGGAGGGGATGCAATGACGACGTTCGAGGGGCAACTGGTAGCGAGGGATTACAGGTTCGGCATAGTGGTGAGCAGGTTCAACGAGTTCATCAGCAAGAACCTGCTGTCCGGGGCGCTCGACTCGCTCAAGCGGCACGAGGCGAGCGAGCAGAACATAGATGTCGCCTGGGTGCCGGGGTCGTTCGAGATTCCGCTCGTCGCGCACAGGATGGCGGCCTCCGGGAAGTACGACGCGGTCGTCTGTCTCGGCGCCGTGATACGCGGCAATACCCCGCACTTCGACTACGTGGCAGCGGAGGTGTCGAAAGGCATCGCCAGGATCGGGCTGGAGACGGGCGTCCCGGTGGCGTTCGGTGTCATCACGGCCGACACCCTGGAGCAGGCGGTCGACAGGGCCGGCGCCAAGGCCGGGAACAAGGGCTGGCAGGCGGCGATGACCGCGATAGAGATGGCGAACCTCATGTCCTCGATGGGGTGAGAGGCGCCAGGGGCGTCTTTTATCAATGATTCGGGGTGCGGGGCCGATGCTATAATCGGGAGGGACCTCGAGGAGCTGGAAGGTTTAGTGAGAGAGAATCCGATTCNGCGTGAACCGGGCAGGGCGCTGGCGATAGACCTGCTGACAAGCAGGAAGGCGGAGGTCCTGACACTGATACCATCCGAGGACTCGCCCTCCACAGGTTTCTACGCATTTCTCAGGCAGACCCGCAAGAGGTTCTTCCAGACCTACCTGGACGTGCTCAGGAAAGCCATTGAAACCGGCGACACCACCGACTTCCTCGGCAACGAGACCTTCCAGAGCTATTCCCACGCGATGAACGGATTCGAACTTCGCGAAGTCCTCCAGGTGCCGGCGGCGGTCAAGGCCGGCCTGCGGGACGCCCTCTCGGACATGGTCACCAACGGCGGGGCCGACGGCCGCGCCGCCTTCGAGGCGATATTGCTCCTGGGTGACCTCCTCGACCAGGCGGAGATCATAAGGGCCCAGGCATTCGTACAGACCCGCGACGAGACGATAACCTTCTTCCACGACCGCCAGCAGGATATAGACCGTTTTCCGAGCAGCCTCGCGTCGACGCTCGACCTCGACACGCTGATGGGCTCGGCGATGAAAAAGTGCATGGAGCTGGTCGGCGTGCAGAGGTGCGCGTATTTCACCCGCGACCTCATGACCAATCAGCTTCACATGATCGCGGCGAACTTCGATCATGAACGAGTGTTCGGCGATGGGACGGTCACGCTGGACGCGGCGCTGGCGAACACCCTTGTGCAGGATCGGAAGCCGGTGGTCGTTGAGGGTTACCGCAGGTCCCTGCCCGGCATCACCGCGCTGATGAAGCGGATGAAGACCAAGGTTGTCCTGCTGGTCCCGCTCATGGTGCGCGAACGAAACGTCGGGGTGATGCTCGCGGACAACGTCGATCGTCCCCAGATGTTCACGCCGGCCGCTGTCAATACGGCGCTCAGGTTCTCTAACCGAGTCGCGGCGGCGATGGAGAACGCCAGGCTGCATGGCAGCGAGCAGCAGAAGATCAAGGAGACCATGGCGCTGCTCGAGGTCTCCAGGCTGGTCGGCTCGACGCTGGACATCGACGTGCTGCTGTCGAGGCTGGTCCAGATAGCCGTCGACATCTGCGGTGTGGGCAAGTGCACCGTCTACGTGTGCATGGACGAGGAAAACCGGTTCTACCCGGCCGCTTCTTTCGGGACGTTCGACGACNCGGACTGGGAGACGTCGTTGGGCTTCGGGGTACAGCCGGACGACCTCGAGCCCCGGCACGCGGAATCGCTTTTCGTGGAGCACAAGCCGGTCATCTCCGAGCCGGGCGTTTCGCCTTTCATACCCCCGGACAGGATAGAGGACACGGGGACGCGCTCCGTCGTTCTCGTGCCGATCTTCACCAGGGAGAGGCTGCTCGGGATAGTGGTGCTGTTTCACCCGAAGCATCCCGACGAGCATGAGCCTGACGAGCTGAACCTGGTGGCGGCCATCGCGGGGCAGGCGGCGGTGGCGCTGGAGAACGCCTCGCTCTACGAGGATCTCGAGATGAGCTACTTCTCGACCGTGAAGGCGCTCGCGAGGGCGATCGAGGTGAAGGACCCGTACACGCATGGCCATTCCGAGCGCGTGACGGAATACGCGATGGCGATCGCCAGGCAACTCGGGCTGTCGGAGAGGGACAAGAAGAACATCAAGTACGCTGCTGCTCTCCACGACATCGGCAAGATCGGGATAGCGCGCAGGGTACTCGACAAGCCGGGAGCGCTCACAGAGGAAGAGTTCACGCACATCAAGACGCACCCGCAGCTAGGTGAATCGATCATGGAGCCCGTCGGCTTCCTGAAGAGCCCGCGGGAGATAATCCTGCACCACCACGAGCGGTACGACGGAGCGGGTTATCCCGACGGCCTCGAGGGCGAAGGTATCGACACGGGNTCAAGGATACTCGCGGTCGCGGACGCGTTCGAGGCGATGATGTCGGACAGGCCCTACCGCGAAGCGCTCCCCCTCGAAGAGGCGGTCGCCGAGCTGGAGAAGAATTCGGGCTCGCAGTTCGACCCGGACGTGGTCATCGCTTTCCTCGAGGTGCTGCGGCAGGGAAACCTTTCGCGCTCAAGCAGGCCTTCACGGCTGGATGTCTGATACGCCGACTTCGCGGATCGGTACCGTGAAATAGAAGGTGCTTCCACGGCCGGCCTGACTTTCGGCCCAGATCCGACCTCCGTGCAGCTCGATTATCTCCCTGCAGATGGCGAGCCCCAGGCCAAATCCACCACTCCTGTTCGGTGTCCCCGCGTGCGCGCGGAAGAACCGGTCGAAGATGTGCGGAAGGNACGAGGGGGAGATCCCGCACCCGCTGTCTGACACCTGAACCTGGACGCACGCGTCGTTCTTGAGGGCTACCACCTCGATCTCGCCGCCGCGGTCGGTGAACTTGATGGCGTTGCTTATGATGTTCGTCAACACGTGCACGAGACGCGCGGCGTCCCCGTCCACGTCCGGCAGAGACTCCGGGATGTGGACTTCGACGGTGACACCTTTCTCCTCCGCCTGGTCGCCGAGCTGTCTCATAGACGTCTCGACCACCGAGGATATGCCCACGGCCTCACCCTTGATGCCTTCACCGTGAGCGACCATGCGAGACAGCTCGAGCAGCTCCTCGATCATCGTCGTCAGGTTGGCGGTCTGCTCACTGACCACGCCCAGGTACTCCTCCTGCTGTCGGCTCAGCTCGCCCACGGCCCCCGAGAGGAGGATGCTCACATAGCCGACGATGCTGGTCAGCGGGGTCCGCAGCTCGTGCGAGACGTTGGACACGAAGTCCGTCCTCATCTGTTCGAGTCTCTTGAACTCCGTGATATCGTGCAGGAAGAGAGCGCCGCCCGACACCGTGCCCTCCCGGTCCTTCAGGGGTACGTAGTTGGCCTGGAAACTACCGCCTGCCTCGCCGGGTACCTCCATCTCCCCGAACACCGGTACGCCGAGGAGCGCCGCGTTCAGGGCTCCGGCGACCGAGTACACACCCAGGTNGGAGTTCGACACGGATTTCGAGAGCAGGGGGTGCAGGTCCTCGCCGTACGAGCTCGAGTCGAAGCCCAGCATCCGCTGCGCAAGTGGATTGGCGTGCACCAGCCCTCCGGTCGAGTCGGTCACCAGGAGGCCGTCGTGAAGCGCCGCCAGTATCGTCTCGACCTTGGCCTTTTCGTCCAGCGCCCTTGTGTACATACTGGCGTTCTCGATAGATATCGCCGTCTGGCTCGCGAGCGAGGCGAGAACGTCCAGGTGGAAATCGCCGAAGGTCTCTTGAGCGCCGGCAAAACAGATGATGCAGCCCGTCTCCTGGTTGCCCATGTATAGCGGGACAGCAGCCACCGACCCGCGACCCGCGGGCCGGACCATTCTGCCTTTCGAGCCACACGAGCGGAACGCGCCGCTCGAGGACGTTGTGTCCCCCGATAAGACGGGCGAACCNATCCTGCGCGGCAAGCACCTCGGGTACTATNGTCGCGTCTTCCATGACCGGGCCCGCCGAAGCCCGCAGTACCACGTCATCGTGATCGATCAGCAGGAGGAAGGCGCCGTCGGCGGACAGGGACCTTGCGGCGAGGTCGGCAGTGGTCTGCAGCGCAGACTCCAGGTCGGAGTACGTGGAAACATCTTGCTCAGGCCGCACAGGAGCGAAACCTCGGACTCGCGGTTCCGGCTTATCTCCAGCAGCTTGCGGAACTCGTGCGATTTTCTGCCGTAGATCTTTTCGCTCTCCACGATGTAGCAGGTGATTATGCCCACGACGAAATAAGTCGCCGCGGAGAGGCCCAGGGTCAATCCCACGATCGAGCTTATGCTCCCGCTCAGGAAAGGCGCGAAGCGGGCGAGCGTCGTCACGAACGCAACCGCCATCGTGCCGGGATAGCTGTAGTAGTGCGCAGCGTAGATCGGGACGATGAAGAAGAGGAAGCCGAGGAGGCTTGTCCTGTTGCCCGTGAAGAAGATAAGGCTGGAGATGAGAAGAAGGTAGGCGCACATCAGCCCGAAGAAGCCCAGCGGGTGGTATTCGTCGTACGGGAAGTAGTGGTTGCCGAGCACCACCGCCCCGTAGGAGACCACCAGCACTATTATCATGGTAGGCTGGTTCGCGGTCGTGTCGGTGGCGGCGTGGAAGAGAGTCGACAAGAACAGGAGCGTCCAAAGGAATTGAACCCCCGGGCGGACCGAGATGAACAAGAGCTGGCTGAGGCTCCCGCTCGCTGATTCCGCGGCCTCCCCCGCGCGCCTCGAACCGAACGGCCACCTGACACTGGCCGCCCACTGGCCGGCCTCGATTCGCGAGTACCTGTCCATCATGTCTTCCTGCGATCCACCACGCAGACGCTACCCTCGAGGTCCTTGGCGTACTTCTTCAGCTCTGCGGCGATCCTGCCGATCTGTTCCGGGTCCGTGAGCCTGCGTTGCTCGTTGTGGACCACCGAGATAGAGACCGTCATGATCGGGAACCTCATCGTCCTTCCGCGCCGGTCGGTGCTGACTATGTATGCCGCGTCCAGGTCCTCGGCCTGGTAGTGGTCCCGTATTTTTTCGTCGAACCTCTCGATGATGACCGCGCAGAGGGGCTCGACACGGTCGATGCTGGTCAGTATCATGAAATCGTCGCCGCCGACGTGCCCGAGGAAATCCTCCTCGCCTCCGTGTTCGGCCAGAGTCTGCGCGAGNAGATCGCCCGTCATCTTTATGACCTCGCTGCCAGCGTAAAAGCCGTACTGGTCGTTGTACGCCTTGAAGTCGTCGAGGTCGATGTAGCAGACGGCGAACTTGCGTCCCTCCTCGATTCGGGAGGAAAGCGCCTTCTCTATTGCTCTGCTTCCCGGGAGTTGAGTTACCGGGCTCATATCGCTCTCGCGGAAATACCGCCGCAGGTGCATCTCGACCCGCGCCTGCAGCTCCATCGGGTCAAACGGCTTCGTAATATAGTCATCGGCTCCGCATTCGATGCCCTTGAGTTTGTCGTTGAGCTGTGCCCTGGCGGTCAGCATGATCACCGGGATGTGGCGGGTCTGCGCGTTCTCGCGCACCGACCGGCATATTTCCAGACCGTCGATTCCGGGCATCATGATGTCAAGTATCACGATGTCGGGCTTGAGGCCCTGGATGATATCCAGTGCCTGTCTGCCGTCGGCCGCCTGGTACACCTCGTACCTGTGCTTTGGCAGGGTCTCGCTGATGAGCGCCCTGAGGTTCTCATCGTCGTCGGCCACCAGGACCTTGGGTCTGGGTTCGAGCATGTCCTTCCCATCGGCATTCTCGCGCGCCGAACTCAGGCGTCGTTCGAGTAGAGTAGAGCCAGGTTCATTATAGACTTGAGAAAAGGCCGTTAGGTCATACATCCGGGCGATAGTTTCTCTAATCCTTTCGTATGACTCAAGGCGCCGCCGACCAGATGGACAGGGCTACTGCGTTTGGCTATACTTTGGAAAAATATCAGGTGAAGAAGGGGCGCTGAATGCCGCTCCTCACCCTGCGGTGCCGGGTGCAATGACCGGTGAGAATGGGAAGGGCTACCTGCAGGGTTATCCATACGGATATAAGGGGTGGNGTTCGTCCACCCATTTTTTATTGCGTTCGACGGTCCGGCCCCTGAGGAGCACGCTCCCGGGGNCGACCGGGCGGCGCGCCTCGAGGGGCGCCGGTACGGACGACAGGGCGACCACAGGAGGGGGGAGGAACGACGACACAGAAGCTCAGGATCAACGAGATGATTCGCGTGCCCCAGGTGAGGCTCATCGACGCCGACGGCAAACAGCTGGGGATAGTTCCCATCGAGGAGGCTCAGCGGATCGCGCTCGAGCAGGATCTCGACCTTGTGGAGGTCGCCCCGCAGGCGAGCCCTCCGGTGTGCAAGGTCATGGATTACGGCAAGTACTGCTATGAGCAGGAACAGAAGCTCAAGGCGGCGCGGAAGAAGCAGAGCATCGTGGTCGTCAAAGAGATGAAGATGCGGCCCAAGATCGACATACACGATTATGAGACCAAGAAGAAACACGTACTCAGATTCCTGAGCCACGGGGACAAGGTCAAAGTGACCATCATGTTCCGCGGGCGCGAGATGACGCACACGGACCTCGGAGGGAACCTGCTGGCCCGGCTTGCGGAAGACCTGAGCGAGATCGCGACGGTAGAGGCCAGGCCGAAGCTCGACGGGCGCAACATGACGATGGTGCTGGCGCCGGTGCACGTCGAGCCCAAGAAAGGTGATGCTGATGCCTAAAATGAAGACACACCGCGGAGCGGCAAAGCGGTTCAGGATTACCGGCAAGGGTAAGCTCAGGCGGAAGAAGGCCTACAACAGCCATCTTTTCTCCCACAAGAGCGCAAAGAGGAAGATGGGGCTGGACAGGGAGGCCGAGGTGGCCCGGTCCGATGCCTCCAACGTCAGAAAACAGCTGGGGATCAGGAACGAGCGCTAGGCCCGATACCGATCCCGTTGTTCACGGACCGACGGTTTATCCCATGGAAGGGGCTGGTTAAAATGCCCAGAACGAGACACAGCGTCGCCACCCGCCACCGCAGGAAAAAAGTGCTGAAGATGGCGAAAGGCTACAGGGGCGCCAAGAGCAAGTGCTACAAGTCGGCGAACGAGCAGGTTATGCACTCACTCGCGTATTCATACCGCGACAGGCGGGCGCGAAAAGGCGATTTCCGCCGGCTCTGGATAACCAGGATAAACGCGGCCGCGAGGGAGAACGGGATGTCCTACAACAAGTTCATCAGCGGGCTCCACGACGCGGGGGTGGAGGTCGACCGCAAGATACTGGCGGAGATGGCCATCGACGACCCGGAGGCTTTCAGCAAACTGGTGACGGTCGCGGGGGGAAGCGGCGTCGGTTCACCCGAGAAGGGTTCGACCCCGTCACGGGCAACCGTGGCAAAGGAGAAGGTAACGGTCCCTGACAAGTCCTCTGCGGCAGAAGGCGATGATTCGGGCGACGAAGAAGACGGCTGATTTGCGGGGAAGGGAAGTCGCGTTCCAGGGGCTCCGGACCTACCGGCTGGCGAGCCGCAACCACGACGTCATAAAGCGAGTCAGGAGGCTGAGGCGCAGGACCTACCGGGACAGGGAGGGCAGGTTCCTCGTCGAGGGGCCCAACCTTCTCAACGAGGCGGCCAGTTCCGGCGCGAATATACGGGAGCTCCTGTACCTGCCAGACCGGTCTTTCGAGGCCGACCTCATACGTGGAAGGCTGACCGAGAAACCCCAATGCTTCGAGATAAACGCCGAGCTTCTCGGCTGGATTTCCGACGTGGTGACCTCCCAGGGGATCGTGGGAGTGGTCGACCTGCTGGACAGGAGTTACGAAGATGTCGTTACCGGGGGCCTGTCGATGGCGATCGTTGCCGACCAGGTCCGTGACCCCGGCAACCTCGGGGCACTGGTGCGCATCGCTGACGCAACGGCCCTCGATACTTTCATGGTTACCGCCGGGTCCGTGGACCCGTACAACTCCAAGGTCGTCCGGTCGGCCGCCGGCTCGCACTTCCACCTGCCGATCGTAAGGAACGTGGACATGTTGGAGGTGACCTCCGACCTGCGGGCGTCGGGGGTGAGGGTGCTGGGGCTGGACTCCCACAGCGGGTCGGACTACCTCGGGATCGACTACACGGGACCCGTGGTGTTCGTGGTCGGAAACGAGGCGTTCGGCTTCTCCGAGGCGGACAGGGCGGCGATGGATGGAACGGTCCGTATCAAGATGCCCGGGCGTGCAGAGTCACTAAACGTGGCCGCCGCCGCCGCCGTGGTCCTGTTCGAAGCCCTGCGCCAGCGAAAGGCGGTGTGAACAGAAAAGTGGATATCGAGCCGCGTCTTGCCGAGCTTACCTCCACCAGGCCGGAACTCGCCGCCATCGTGGACCAGGTGGTCGAATCGTTTCGCGAGTGTGAGACACTCACTGACATCGGCGAGGCGCGCATAAAGCTGCTCGGCAAGAAAGGGTCTATCACTGGCATATTCAAGGGACTGTCGAGCGCTCCGCCCGAAGAGAAACCCGCGATCGGGGAGATCGGGAACCTCTTGAGAAGCTGGGCCGAATCCGCTCTTGAGCAGACGGAGCGGGACCTCACGGCCGCCGCCCGGGAGGCGTCGCTGAGGAGTCGCGCGATAGACGTGACGCTGCCGGGAAGGCGCCTTCCGGTCGGTCACAGGCACCTCATCACGCAGGTGATCGACGAGGTTGTGTCGATCTTCGTGAGCCTCGGATACAGGGTGGAGACTGGCCCGGAGGTCGAGCTCGATTATTATAACTTCGAGGCCTTGAACACACCCTCCTATCACCCCGCCCGGTCGCTGCAGGACACTTTCTACGTTCTCAGGCACGACGTCGTCCATGACAACAGGGACGACATCCTGCTGCGCGCCCACACCTCGCCGGTGCAGGTGAGGGTCATGGAGTCGAGAAAGCCTCCCCTCTACGTCCTCAGCCCCGGTCGCGCCTACAGGAAGGACGAAATAGACGCGACCCACTCACCCATGTTCTTCCAGGTCGAGGGGTTCGCGGTCGACCGCGGCATCGACATGGGCGACCTGAAGGGCACGCTCGAGGTATTCGCCCGGAAGCTCTTCGGGGAGGAGAGGAAGGTCCGTTTCAGGCCGCACTTCTTCCCGTTCACCGAGCCGAGCGCGGAGATGGACGTGTCGTGCTTCGCCTGCGACACGAGCGGCTGCGGGTTGTGCAAGGGAGTAGGGTGGCTCGAGATACTCGGGTGCGGCATGATCGACCCCAAGGTGTTCGAGCACGTAGGTTACGACCCCGAGGAGCACACCGGGTTCGCTTTCGGGATGGGCATCGAGCGCATAGCTATGATGAAGTACGGCATCGAGGACATGAGGATCCTTTACGAGAACGACGCAAGGTTCTTGAGGCAGTTCTGAACGGGGTGTCCGGTTGAGAGTCTCGCTTGAATGGCTGAGGGAATACGTCGATTTCACCTTGTCGCCGGACCGGCTCGCGGAGCTGCTGTCGATGTCGGGCACGTCTGTCGACAGGGTGATCAGCGTTGGAGCCGGCGTAGACGGCGTGATCACCGCCAGGGTCGACGAGGTGCGGGCCCACCCGAACGCCGATAATCTCCTTCTGGCGATGGTCGACGACGGCTCGGCGGTGCGGGAGATCGTGTGCGGGGCTCCCAACCTCAGGGCGGGGATGAGATCCGCGCTTGCGGTGCCGGGNGCGCACCTGCCNGCGGTGTCNTCGAGGCCGTTGAAGCGGGCCACCATCCGCGGAGTGGAGAGCGACGGCATGCTGGTCAGCGCCGCCGAGCTCGGGATGAGTTATGAGGCTTCCGGCATCATCGAGCTCGAGGAAGAAGTCCCCATCGGGGTGCCCGTCAGTGATGTGCTCGCGGTGGAGGACACGATCTTCGACCTCGAGATAACTCCCAACAGGCCGGACTGCATGTCCGTCGTGGGCATCGCCCGCGAGGTCGCGGCGCTCACGGGGGAGACGCTCCTGCTTCCCGACCTGGAGCTGGACGAGAGAGGCGAACCGATCGAGGAGCTGGTGCGGATAGAGATCCTCGATCCGCACGAGTGCCCCAGATACTCGGCAAGGGCCCTTACCGGCGTCAAGGTGCGGCAGTCCCCGATCTGGATGCAGCGCCGGCTGATCGCGTCCGGCATGAGGCCCATCAACAACCTTGTGGACGTCACCAACTACGTGCTGATGGAGCTCGGCCAGCCCCTGCACGCGTTCGACCTGGACCTCCTCGGACAGCGCACCATAGTCGTGCGCCTGGCCGGCCAGGGCGAGGCGATCACCACGCTGGACGGGGTGGAGCACCANCTCGACCGCAGGACACTCGTCATCGCCGATGCCTCGAAGCCGGTGGCGATGGCCGGGATCATGGGCGGCGAGGATTCGGAGGTGGTCGAGCGGACCAGCAACGTCCTCATAGAGTCGGCCTATTTCGACCCGACGTCGATACTGCTGACCTCGAAGCGCCTCGGCGTCCGCACCGAGGCCTCCAGCAGGTTCGAAAGGGGCACCGACCCCGCGGGGACCCTGTTCGCGGCGCGCCGCGCGGCGGACCTGATGCTGAAGCTCGCGGGCGGGAAGATGGCCCAGGGCGAGGTAGACGTCAACCCCGAGCCGTTCCATCCGGTGACCATCGATGTGAGGCCCGAGCGTGTCAACAGGTTGCTCGGCACCGGCATCTCCGGGGGGGAGATGAAGAAGATACTGGAAGGCCTCGAGATAAACACCGTTCTTTCCGAAGGCGACGGGGTTCGCTACCAGGTGCCCTCGTTCAGGCCGGACCTCGAGAGGGAGATAGACCTGGTCGAAGAGGTCGCCCGCGTATACGGATACGGGCGGATACCCGAGTCACTGCCGGCGGGAGGCGGGATACAAGCCGGCCTTTCAAGGGCGCAGAGGCTGGACAGACGGGTGACCGGATCGCTCGCCGCGCAGGGGCTCATGGAGATCATCACCTACAGTTTCATGAGGCCGTCAGACCTCGATCTGCTCGGGATCCCGCCGGACGACCCGAGGAGGCGGGAGGTCAAATTGCTGAACCCGCTCGCCGAGACCGGCGAGGACATGAGGACGAGTATGCTCCCCGGTATGCTGCGGGCGGCCGCCGGCAACCTCAACCGCGGCAACAGGGACCTCGCTTTCTTCGAGCGTGGGCGGCTGTTCCTGGCGCGCGGACGGCAAGAGCTGCCGGAGGAACCGGAATGTCTCGGCCTCCTGCTGTGCGGGGCCAGGTGCGAGCCGGGCTGGTCGGAGCCGATGAACCCGGTCGACTACTTCGACCTCAAGGGGATCGTGGAGAACCTCGCGCTCGAGTTGGGCGTTGCCGCCCTGTCG
>JGI24136J36422_10000190_pt1 | contig 24893 bp, 25 predicted proteins | sample BarGraNGADG00212_2_FD_36422 | JGI IMG/M metagenome (IMG submission 36422)
GCCCGGAGCCCGTCCTCGAGACTGTTCCTGGCCTGCGTGCCATAGAGTGGCTGTGCCAGCAAGACCACCAACCCTACACAGGGCTTGTACTCCTGCTGATACTCCTTGACTACCAACTGGCCGTGCCGGGCGCTGTTCTTCCAGTGCACATGGCGCAGGGAGTCGCCTCTCACGTACTCGCGGATGCCGTAGTAGTCCTGCCCCATCCCCTTTCGCCCCCACTCGTAAGACTCCGAGGGCGAGACGGATACTTCCGGGTCAAACGGGAAATAGCCGAGCGAGTAGATCGCCGGGTAGACCACCAGCCTCGTTGGTATCTTGATCCTGCGACCGACGGACGCGCCTCCGAACAAGCCACCAGAGCCGACGCGTACCTCCGTGCCTTCGTATATACCGCGCCTGGGCGCGGTCAGCTCGTACGAAGCGTCAACCCTGGCGCCCCGCTTTATGCGTTCGATGGCTACGGTGGCACGCGAATGGTCGGTATCGTCCAGCGGCACCGCAGAGTCCCCCGACGGGTCCTCGGCGTTCATGAAAGCCTTGAACTCCTCCCGGCGGCGTCTCATGTCACGCAGGAGGCCTCCGCGTCTCCGGGAGACGAACTGCAGGTCGCTCACCTCGAGGAGGTTGCTACCGAGGTTGCTCGAGTTCCTGACCTCCATGCGAACCGGGAATGGTTCGCCTTCGAAGACCCGGGGTGGCGCTTCCCTGTCCACCTCTATACGCCTGGTGGATCTCCACGCGGAGAAGAGCTCGACCGGAACTGACGCCAGCAGGAGGCTTGAAACGAGGTACAACCAGCCGGATCTGATGGTGGTGGCGATGGCCAACAGCGCTACGGCGACCAGTATTACTACGACCATCCGACGGTTCAACTAAGCTCGCCCCGGTCTCCCGTGACCTCGATCGGTACGGCCACCTCGCCGAGAGCGCTCGTGACGACTTCGCCCATTCCGTTCAGGCCGGTACGTGAGCGCTCCTTCGGGATGAACCTGTGCGTCAGGACCCATGGCGCCATGCTCTTGATATCGTCGGGGGTCACGTAGTCCCTCCCGGACACCAGGGCGACGGCCTGAGAAGTCCTCACGAGCGCGAGACTGCCCCTTGGGCTGGCGCCGAGCAGCAGCGCGGGGTGATTGCGAGTCGCATGGACAATCGAAACTGCATAGTCGAGGACCGCGCCTTCGACGTGCACATCGCGCACGACCCGCTGCACATCCACGACATCGCGGATGGACAGAACGGGTTCGAGCTCCTCGATCGGGTGCTTTACCATCTGATCCACCGCGATCTCGCGCTCTGTCTCGAATGAGGGGTACCCAAGCCCGATGGACATCAGGAACCTGTCTCTCTGGCCCTCGGGCAATGGATACGTGCCGTAGAACTCCACCGGGTTCTGGGTAGCGATGACGAAAAACGGGTCGGGCAGCCTGTGCGTCATCCCATCCACGGTCACCTGGTGCTCTTCCATAGCTTCGAGCAGGCTGGATTGCGTCCTCGGGGTCGTGCGGTTGATCTCGTCAATGAGCACTATGTTCGCGAATATCGGGCCCGGCTGGAACGCGAATTCGCCCGTCTTCTGGTTGAACACGGCTACGCCGGTGACATCGGTCGGAAGCAGGTCCGGGGTGAACTGGATCCGCTGAAACGTCGCGTGGATGGAGCGCGCCAGAGCCCTGGCGAGCATTGTCTTGCCCACGCCCGGCACGTCCTCGATCAGCAACTGGCCGTTGCACATCAGAGCGATGACGGCCAGGGTAACGGTCTCGGACTTGCCCTTGATCACGTGTTCGATATTCGCCCTGAGACGCTGTATCTTCTGGCGGGCCTCATTCGAATCCATGGTCTCTCTTGTGTTGTGTCGAGCCTTCGAAAGGTAGAACGATTCTAACAGACCCCCGGTTGCCTGACATTGACGGATAGTTGCTAGTATTATGGGCGCGTCCGTGAGGGAGGTTGGTCCGATGGAGCCGCTGGCCAGGCCGTTCAAGGTCTGTAACAGGGTATACCAGGTGGGCGGCCNGGACATGACGTCCGGAAACGACTGCTGTGTATACCTGGTCGACGGCAGGGCTGACACTTCTTTGCCCGGCAAGGCGGGGCACGATATGGGCCCGCTCGCCCTCATCGACACAGGGTACGGGCCGAGCTACAAGTCCATAGTCGCCAATATACTCCGGCTCGGGTTCGAGCCGGAGGGACTCGAGTCGGCGCTGCTGACCCACTGCCACATAGACCACGTGGGCGGTGCCGGGCTGTTCCGTGAGGACTACCATGTGATCCTCATCGCACACGAGGCGGACGCCGTCCCGCTCGAGTCGGGCGACAGGATGATGACCGCGGCGTTCCTCTATAACGTTAAGTTCTCGCCGCTGCAGATCGACCGCAAGCTATCCCTNGAGGAAGAGGCTTTCGACATCGGGAACGTCAGGATTAACGTGATACACACTCCCGGACATTCGCCCGGGTCGGTCGCCGCCTACATGGACATCGAAGGGTTCAGGGTCCTGTTCGGGCAGGATATCCACGGCCCGTTCCACCCGGATCTTGGCTCCGATCTGGACCTGTGGCGGGACTCGATGCAAAGGCTCCTCGAGCTCGATGCCGACATCCTCTGCGAAGGCCATTTCGGCATCTACAGCCCGTCGAGCGCGGTGCGCGCTTACATACAGTCTTTTCTGGAGAGGTTCGCGCATTAGCCCGGAAAAGGCTTCAGGACGGGCTCCGAGGGGGGTCCGGCCACCTTATCCTTTCCCCTTTGACACATATATCGGAACGATATATACTTGCTAAAAATATATCGATTTGATACATTAACCGCTCCCGCCGTGGAAAAGGGGAACCGGAAGTGCTGGAACTGGCGATTCTAGGCCTCCTCAAAGAGAGGCCGATGCATGGGTACGAGCTGAAGAAAAGGCTCTCATACATGCTCGGCCATTTCTGGACAGTGAGCTACGGCTCGCTGTACCCGGCGCTTAAACGGCTCGAGAAGTCGAAGGCGATCGAGAGAGCGTACTCGGTCAAGGAAAAGACTCGCAACCGGAACGTCTACAGGATAACCGAGGCCGGCGAGAAGAAGTTCATCACGCTTCTCGCGGATACATCAAAGCCCTCGACGCTCGCTGACAGCGAGAAGTTCGACATCCGGATGGCGTTCTTTCAGTATCTCGAGCCTGAGACCAGGCTCAGCCTGCTCGAGGAGAGGCGCGCGGTACTGGAGGAACAGGTGGCGAAGTTCAAGGCATACAGGTCCTCGAACCGGGACCAGGACCGCTACCAGGTGGGGCTTCTCAGGCACAAGGTTGAGCAGACCAAGAGCGATATCCGCTGGCTCGAGCGGCTGATCGCTCACGAGAAGGAGACACTTCGGGCTCGCGACGAGAAGACCGCAAGCGAGCCGGAGCTCGAGCGAGAAGGCGACAAAGGCCGTATGAAGGCCGCTTCGAGCGCATAGCAACGGGGCTGGGGCCAGCAAGGAGGCTGTGGCACATGTCTGAGGTCAGGGTAGCAATCGTCGGGGTCGGTAACTGTGCTTCGTCACTGATCCAGGGGACCAACTATTACCGCGATGTGGAGGAGCAGGACAGAGTCCCCGGTCTAATGCACGTGAAGATCGGCCCTTACCACATCCGTGACATCGAGTTCGTGGCGGCGTTCGACGTCGACGAGAACAAGGTGGGCTTGGATCTCGGGGATGCTGTGTTCGTGGAGCCGAACAACACGTTCAAGTTCTCCGAGGTGTCTCCGGTCGGTGTCCGGGTCGAACGCGGACCTACCCTGGACGGCCTGGGCAAGTATTACAAAGAGACCATCACGGAGAGCGGGGAGCCGGTGACCGACGTATCCGAGACCCTGATAGAGTCACGGGCCGACGTACTCATCAACTACCTTCCCGTGGGCAGCGAAGACGCCACCAGGTTTTACGTGAGCGAGGCTCTCGAGGCGGGCTGTAGCGTTGTCAACTGCATTCCCGTGTTCATAGCGAACGAGGAGATGTGGCAGGGCAAGTTCCGGAGGGCCGGTCTTCCGATAGTCGGTGACGATATCAAGAGCCAGGTCGGGGCGACGATCGTGCATCGTGTTCTGGCCCGCCTCTTCAACGACAGGGGGGTCACCCTCGAGAGGACCAGCCAGCTTAACGTCGGCGGCAACATGGACTTCAAGAACATGCTCGAGAGGGAGCGCCTCGAATCCAAGAAGATCTCCAAGACCAACGCCGTCGTATCCCAGCTCGACCACAAGATCGACAGCGGATGCATACACATAGGGCCCTCGGATTACGTATCCTGGCTGACCGACAGGAAGTGGGCGTATATCCGTTGCGAGGGGACGGCCTTCGGGGACGTGCCGCTCAACATGGAGTTCAAGCTCGAGGTCTGGGACTCACCGAACTCGGCTGGCATAGTCATAGACGCGCTCCGGTGCTGCAAGCTTGCCATGGACAGGGGGATGGCGGGAGCACTGATCGGCCCGTCGGCTTATTTCATGAAGTCCCCACCGGTCCAGTTCGCGGACAACGAGGCTCGTGATATGGTGGAGTCCTTCATCCACGGCAAAGACCAGGGGCTCCTCACCACCGCCGAGATGGGCAACGGTCGCGACCTCGAAGATATCCGCAACCCGGTCAAGGACTAGCGTCCGGANGGGTTCTGTGGGGTCGCAGGGNATGCCTCCCGAAGGGCGGCCCGAGAAATTCCGAGTGATCGCGTACAGCGGTTGTAGCTACGCCAACGAGCCGCGGGAATTCTTCATCGGAGAAGAGCGCCACAGAGTCGCACGGGTCGAGCGGACCTGGCTGGAGCAGACGGAGGGTCTGGAAAACCTCACCAGGCAGGTATGGCACGTGATCGACGGAGAAGGCGACCGTTTCGAGCTCACCTACTACTGGACCTCCGATTTCTGGGAGATCTCACTCCTCTGACGCGGTATGGTTGTTTTTTTCCGGAAGGATCGGCCAGGCGCGTCTCAGGACTGCTCGATTCGGCCAGCGGCGGGCGTCAGGGTGCAGTGGTCACGCCTTCGGTCGTCACGGGAAGTGCGACGACCATGTAGGTTGCTATCGCTTTCGCGATCAGCCTGTCCCCCTGTCTCACCTCCGCCTCCGAGACGGTTATCCGGCCACCCCGGTGGATCACCTCGCCATGGGCCTCCAGAACACCCTCTCGCGCAGGCGAGCAGAAGTTGACCTTGAGCTCGATCGTCACCGGCCTCTCGTTGTCCTTGTCCAGCAGAGTCGCCAGCGCGACCCCGGCGGCCGCATCCGCCAGGGAGCAGATCGCGCCACCGTGGACTATTCCGCCAAGATTCCAGAGTTGCTCGTCCGCGGCCATTTGGATGGACGCTCGGCCACAGCCCAGGCCCGTCACCTCGAGTCCGATGAGCTGGTAATAAGGGGAGTTGTCTTCACGGTCGCGGATGATCCGTCTGTACCGTTCCTCTTCTTCGGGGCTGCACTTACCCCAGAGCGCCCGCTCCACGGACAAGAGCCACTACCTCCCGTCGCTGAACCACGCGATGACGTCGTCGAGCCCCGACTCCAGCTCGACCTCCGGGACCCAGCCCAGCAGCCTGCTCGCTTTGCTGATATCGGGCCGCCTCCTGTGAGGGTCGTCGACCGGCAGGTCCGCGAACGCGGTCTCCGAGGTCGAGCCGACTCTCTTCCTCACGATCTTCGCCAGCTCAGCGATAGTCATCTCGTTCGGGTTTCCGAGGTTGATGACCTCTCCGGCGGCTTCTTCCGTGAACATGGCGAGTATCAATCCCCTGACCATATCAGACGAATGGCAGAAACTGCGTGTCTGCGTCCCGTCTCCGTAGACGGTGAGGGGGAGGCCTCCAAGGGCCTGCAGGACGAAGTTCGGGATGACGCGCCCGTCGTCCTTCCGCATCCTGGAGCCATAGGTGTTGAAGATCCTGACTATCACCACCCGGGCCCCGAGCTTGCGCTCGTATGCTTTGCAGAGGGCTTCGGAGAACCTCTTGCCCTCGTCGTAGCATGACCTCGGACCTACGGGGTTAACGTTACCGAAGTACTCTTCTGTCTGGGGAGACGTAAGCGGGTCCCCGTACACCTCGGAGGTCGAGCACATAAGCATGCGCACCCCCCGACGCGTGCAAAGCTCCAGGCAGTTCATGGTACCCCGCGAGTTGGCGAGCATCGTCTCGATCGGCATGTTCGTATAGTCGACCGGGCTGGCGGGGCTGGCGAGGTGGAATACGTGATCGACATCGAAGTCGAGAGGCTCCAGTATATCCCGCCGCTCGAAAACGAAGTCGGGGTTATCCATCAAGTCGGAGATGTTCGATGAGTCACCGGTGGAGAGGTCGTCCAGGCATATTACACGGTAGCCGTCCGCGACCAGTGCTTCACAGAGGTGGGAGCCGATGAATCCCGCTCCGCCTGTAACGAGGACTTTCCCACGAGTTTCACTCATGAACACTCTTTCCAGAGACATATGGGTCGAACGGGCTCCCTGCCGCTCGAGCGCTCTCCCCGGCCGGTCGGCGACGTGCTTCGAGTAGGCGCTCAAGTCTGCTGAAACGGATGAACCCTCCCGGACAACATGTAAAAAATACCTTAAAACCGCTTCTGTTGCCAGTCGAAGCTATTCAAGCGGAGCCCGTCCGCAGGCTCATCTGTCATCGCCTCGGCGCCGCCGGGTCACGGCTCGGGGTGCGTGAAGCGTGTGATAGAATATCCCGCGATGAATGAACCATCAACGGAACCGAGTCCTACCAGATTCGTCACGAGGTTCCTGGCGTGCGCACTGGCACTAGCCGTTCTTCCCCTTGCGATCGCCTTATGTCTCGTGCTCTATACGCTGCTCCGTTTCAGGGGTAAGCGCCCGGCGGCCTGCGGGGAGCCAGTGCTGGGAGAGTCACGGCTGAATGCGGTCAAGACCATGTCCGACCTGATGGACATGATCGATCGAATACCCTTCAGCCGCGGAGTCCCCCGACTTGCGGCTACACTCGCCATCTCCCTGACAGACCTCCTGCCGGCTTTGATGAACGCCAGCAGGGTGACCTCCGGTGTTTTCTACCCCTACCCGCGAGTTTTCGAGCCGCTCATGCTGGAATCGCAGGATGGCACCCCGTTATGCGGGGTAGCGGCCTTCCAGGCAGGAGTTGGAAGCTGCCCGGCCGTGATACTCGTGCACGGTCTGTTCTCCAGCAAGAACAACTTCGGGATGCTGTGGCTGGCCTTGAAGGCGTTTTACGACTGGGGCTTTCACGTCCTCGTGATCGACCTTCGTAATTTCGGCGACACCAGCCGCTACTCCGAGGCTCCGACCAGTTGGGGGTTCAGGGAAGCGGACGACATCGTGAGCGCCGCGGACTGCCTCTCCGCCATCGACAGGGTCAGTACGGTCGGGGTCCTCGGTGTCAGCATGGGAGCCGCTTCGGCGCTCATAGCCGCGGGCAGGTCGAAGCTCGACGGTCCACTGTCGGGCGGCGTCATAGCGCTCAACGGCTACGCGGACGCGGAACGGGCCATCGAAGAGGTGGCGGGGCTCCACTCCGGCAACCCGGAGAAGTTCCTCACCTGGCTTTATTTCAGGGTGATGTTGCTGGCCAAGACCGTCCTTGGAGGACCACGGCCGCTGTCGGACCTCAGAGAGTACACCAGGCAGGTGTCGAGCCAGTACTACGAGGTCACCGAGAAGGAGCTATATCGTAAGGCGAGCCCGATCAACTCGGTGCGGGACATCGAGGTGCCTTGCCTGATCATCCATTCACGCGACGACATGGTCGTCCCGGTGCGGGAGGCCCACGACCTCATCGAAGCGACTCGAGACAACCCGATGGTCGCCTCGATAGTCACGCCGCGTGGAGGACACGCGCTCTACCTCTTGACCAACCCCCGTTGGTTCCACGAGGTGATACGTACTTTCTTCCGATACTGGAGCGAATCAGACCCCGGTCCCGACCTGGCAAGGGACGGGGTGGACAGCGCCAACTACTTTGGCAATCCGAATAACTGAACGAGAAACGGGAGGTTGGCTAGATGAAGGCTGATGCGGGCGCGTCATTGAAGACGATGGAGATCCCGGCAGGGCTCAACGTGATGGAGGACGGAAAGCCGTTCTTCTTCCCGGGGGGTAAGGTCGGCTGTCTTCTCATCCACGGCTTCACGGGCACTACCTCGAGCATGAAGCCGATGGGAGAGTACCTGGCCGACAAGGGGCTCACCGTCCTGGGGCCCCGGCTCCCGGGGCACGGCACCGACGTCAGGGACATGGCGCTTCACCCGCGAAGCGAATGGATAGACACAGTCGAGACGGCGTTCGAGGAGATATCCTCGATATGTGAGAGCGTGTTCGTATCGGGTCTTTCCATGGGTGGCGCTCTGACCCTCTTCCTGGGCGAGAAGCACCCCGACAAGGTCACCGGCCTCATCCCTATAGACGCTGCCGCCCCCGAGGTCACGAAGGGCCTCCAGAAGCATGCCCTCAAGCTGCTGCCTGTCCTGAAGCACGTGGTGAAAGTCCTCCCCGGGCCTGGAAACGACTTGAAAGACCCCAACATCACCGAGACAGCCTACGACAGTCTGTCGACGGAGTCGCTGTACGAGTTGGTCAAGCTCGCCGCCGAGGTCAAAGGGGAACTCAACAAGATAAAGTCGCCGATAAGGATCTTCGTAGCATGCAACGACCACGTGGTCCCGACCTCGAACGCGGACTACATCTTCGACCACGTGAGTTCGACCGACAAGGAAGTGATCTGGCTCGACAACTGCTTCCACGTGGCCACCCTCGACGTGGACAGGGGCAAGATATTCCGTGACAGCTACGCCTTCATCCAGAAACTGACGGCCTGACAGAGGAGAACCGGCGTGGTGAGATACTGCTCGAGGTGCGGCGTTCCCAGGCTGCTCACCGCCGAGCACGTCTGGGAACCGAACGGGACCATCTCGCTGTCCAGGGATCCCGGTCACAGGATGGTCGTGGTCGACAATGTGGCGCTTACGAATATCGTCGGGTCGATCGAGTCGCGACTGGGGACACCGGTCGACGGTATCGTCACGGATGCCAAGCGCAAGAGCGGAAGGCATTTCATGGACGCGGTCCTTTCCGGGGCGAAGGGAGTACTCATCAGGCGCCTCGCCAGCTCCAGCGCCTACCAGCAGCTCGCCAAACAATCGAGCGTGCTTGGGCTCGGCAACGCCGAGGTGACCCGGTACAGCCGTCATCGCTCCCTCGAGGGGGTAGTAACCGACGTCTACAACGGCGCGGCGATGGCCGGAGACATATGCGGGGCTTTCGAGAGCGTCGAATGCACACCAGCGGAGGTGGACCACGAGGTCTCCGCGGACGGAACCCTGAGCCTCTCGATCCGCGCGACAGCGGGTGCCGGTCGGTCCGAGGAGCTACCTGTGATCTCATACGCTCCCGGTACCACCGTCCCGGGCAAGATCATCCTCGAGCTGTGCCCGGTTTGTGGAGGACCGCGCGAGCTGGGGAAGCAGTACGCCTTTGATATGGACAGGGGGGTCATCGATGAGCTGAAGACGGGACACAGGGTGGTCCTCATCGGGATGATCAGCCTGAAGAGCATGTTCGCCGAGCTCGAGTCCAGGTTGGGCGCCGAGGTCCCGGAGCTGATAATGGCCATCGAGAAGGACCGGGTCAGAGACGTCATAAACGAGAAGAGCCGCGACATCGATACGAGCGCCGAAGGGTACCTCAGGTACATGCGCGCGCTCAGACTCCGTGGCATGGGAAACGGTACCGACGCGACCGTCGAAAGCGAGAGGGTGCACGCCCGCGTCGACAACCCTTACTACGAACCGCTTATCGCCGGGTTCCTTGCCGGCTTCTACGAGGCCACCAGCGGTGGCCGGGCGCAGGTGAGTTGGACCGAGAGCGCCTCCGGCTCGATGGAGGTCACGCTCGAGCCCGCCTGAGTACACCTCATCACTCGCGCCGGCCAGGGCCATCGTATCCGGCTGAACGGTAAATGCAGTTGTAACCGGCTGGGTCCGGACATACCATTGACCAGAGCCCGCGAACGTTTGACATCCATGGCTTACGACCTCATCATTAGGCACTTATTATGGCGATTCCCAGGATCAGGCCGATAGAACTGAGAGAGACGACACGCTGGGCGGCCCTCGCCATGGGGGTCGCGCTGATACTGCTGTTCGTGTGCATCTTCAGGACCTCCAACGCCACCACGCTGGTCATACTCGTCAGTTTCGCGATTCTGGGGGCCGTCTCGATCCTGTCCGCGAGCAGGGTCCGTTACCTCTTGCTCGCCTTCCTGACCGGCATGCTTGCGCTCGAGCTGGTCCTTTACCACGAGGGAAACCCGGCAGGTGTTTCGGGACTCTTCATGTTCTCGGTCCTCTTCAGGTTCGTGATAGCGGGTTTGCTGATAGCCTACTTCGCCTCGATAGTGTCTCAACAGTCGCAGAAGCTTTACATAGACATGACGAGGCTGGCGGACGAGAGGGAAGAGGCGCTTCTCCAGTCGAACAGGTGGCTGAGCCGGCTCAACGCGCTCCTCGGGATCATCAGCCCGATCAGCACCAAGAGCGAGCTCGAAGAGGTGCTGCGGGAAGGCCTCGAGCAGACCAGGAAGGTATTCGACGCGGACTCCGGCCTGATCTACCGCGTTGGGCGCAAGACAGGGAGGCTCGTGATAATGAGCTCTTTCGGGTACAGCCCGGAACTGCTCGACAAAATGAAGGAAAAAGGCGTCACTTTCGCCTCCTCGTGCCGGGCCTGTTCGAGCCTGGAGCCGGTGGCCGTGGACAACCTGCTCACCGATGACAAGTGCGCCAACCTGGCCAGGGTGAACAGCGGTTCTTCGATATGCCTTCCCNTCGCGAGCGAGGAGAAGCTGTGGGGGGTTCTTCACCTGCGCAGGGCGTCATCGGACGCTTTCACCGCGGAAGACATCCAGCTCGCCCAGGCCATCGCGTACCAGTTCGCGCTGGCCATGCAGAGGGCTTACCTCTTCGACGAGGTGAACCTGCTCGCGATAACCGATCCGCTGACCGAGCTCTACAACTATCGCAAGATGACGAGAGACCTCGAGCGGGAGATAGTCAGGTCGCGGCGCTACCGACACCCGTTTTCTTTCATCATGGCGGACATCGACCATTTCAAAGATTTCAACGACATGTACGGTCACCAGGCGGGTGACATGGTGCTCAGGGAGGTCGCACGGCTCCTGGACTCCGGCCGCAGGGAGGTTGACAGGGTCTACCGGTACGGGGGCGAGGAGTTCACGATGCTCCTTCCGGAGACGGGCGTCGATGAGGCTGTGGTGGTTGCCGAGAAGCTCCGAGGCCTGATCGAATCACTCGACATCGAGATGGACGGTGACGCCAGCCCCATCAAGATAACCATCAGCCTGGGCGTCGCCACATTCCCGAGGGACAGCCGGGATGTCGAATCGCTGGTGGTGGCCGCCGACGGAGCGCTTTACACGGCAAAGGAGAGGGGCAGGAACATGGCGGTGGCCTACCCGGATCTGGAAGCCGACGAAGAAAAGAAACCCCAGGCCCAGACCGAGCTCAAGTTCTCCACGGATTAACGGATCGAGAGCGTCTCCTCGACTGGCAGCCCCATCTGCTTGGCCATGAGGATGAAATCGTGGGGCTGGTTCGAAGCCTTCATGGCGACCTGGAAGTCGATGAGCCCGTCCGCATACATGGATACCAGTGACTGGTTGAACGTCTGCATCCCGTAGAACTCGCCGTCCGCGATGACCTCCCGCATGACCGCGGTAGGCTCCTCGTTCAGAAGGCACTCCGCGAGCCTCCCGTTCATTATCATGACCTCGACGGCGGGCACTCTGCCCCTGCCGTCCGCCCTGGGCAGCAGTATCTGGCTTATGACGCCGGTGAGCACGCTGGTCAGGGTGATCCTGACCTGCTTCTGCTGGGTGGGCGGGAAGAAGTCGATGATGCGGTTGACGGTCTCGGTAGTGTCTTGCGTATGGAAGGTGGAGAGCACCAGGTGCCCGGTCATCGCGATGTTCATGGCCGATGTCACCGTCTCGACGTCGCGCATCTCGCCGATCAGTATCACGTCGGGGTCCTGGCGCGTGATGTGGCGCAGGGCTTCGCGGTAAGAATCCGTATCGGTGCCGATCTCCCGCTGGTGGACTATCCCTTTCTTGTCCACGTGCAGTATCTCGATCGGGTCCTCGATCGTGACGATATTGAGCCGCTTGTTGCTGTTGATCCAGTCCACCACGGCCGCCAGGGTGGTCGTCTTTCCGCTCCCGGTCGGCCCTGTCACCAGCACGAGGCCCCTGGCCTCATCCGCGAGCCTTCGCAACACTGGAGGAAGGCCCAGTTCCTCGAAGTTAGGTATCTTCGTGGTAAGGATGCGTCGAATGGAGATGCCGACTGTGCCTCGCTGCTTGAAAACGTTAGCCCTGAACCTGCCGAGCCCGGCCACACTGTACGCGAAGTCCGCCTCATTGGTCTCGTGGAACAACCTCGCCTGCTTTTCATCCATGAGTGAGAAGGCGATCTCGACCACCTCGGTGGGCGAGAGCTTTGGGAAATCCGCCTCGACCAAAGTTCCGTCCACCCTGAGGTAAGGAGGGCTGCCCGCCTTGATGTGTACATCCGACGCCTTGGTCTCCACACTCATGGAGAGAAGCGAGTGAATATCCAAAAGTACCGCCTTTCAACGCAGCCAGACTCTCACCTTAAGAATCGGCAAATGCCAGCCCGACATTAACTTTTAGATGATTGCTTCCAGAGTCGCGTGGCGCTGTCGATAACCTCGCTGGCCCTTTCCGGATAGGCCGACTTTTCTGCCGCCTCGTCCCGGCCGGCCACTTCCTCGGGGAGCAATCCCGCGACCGTCTGCACTATAGACCTGGCTTCGGCAATCAGATTATAACCGCCCTCGAGCGTGACTATGAGCCTACCTTGCGCGAGGTCGCCCGCGAGGGCCATCAGCCGGTCGGTCATCTTCCGGTAAGAGACGTCGACGAGCCTCATCTGGCAAAGGAGATCGGCGGCATGGCTGTCGTAGCCGGCCGATACCATCACCAGGTCGGGTCGAAATGCCCTTCCGGCCGGGATCACCACCGAATCGAATGCCTCGAGGTAGTGTTCCTCGCCGGTTCCCGGGGGGAAGGGTAAGTTTATGGTGTATCCCTTGCCGGCCCCGCTGCCGGTCTCGTCGACCCAGCCGGAGCCCGGGTAGTGCGGGTACTGGTGAAGCGATACGTAGAGCACGCGCGGGTCGGAGTAGAAGACGTCCTGGGTGCCGTTGCCGTGGTGGGCGTCCCAGTCCACGATGATGACCCGGTTCAGGCCTTTTTTCTCGAGGGCGTACAAAGCACCTATCGCCACGTTGTTGAAAAGACAGAAGCCCATCCCACGGTTCGGAAGCGCGTGGTGGCCCGGCGGGCGGACCATGCAGAACGACCTGGACATATCGCCCGCGACGCACCTGTCGACGCTCTCGACCAGCGCTCCCGCCGCCCTCAAGGCGGCCCTGTAAGACGCCTCCGACAGCGCCGTGTCCATGTCGAGGTTGCCCCCGCCCCCGTTCGCCACCCGCTGTACCAGCTCAATGTAGCTACGGCCGTGGACCAACTCGATCTCTTCGACAGTGGCGTCTCGGGGGGAGCGTGTCTCGACCTTGGTGAGGAGGCCCGATTCTTCGAGAGCTTTCATCGCGACGGGCAGTCTCTCCGGTCGCTCCGGGTGGCCGGGACCCGTCATGTGCTCCTCGTAGAGGGGATCGAAATAGAGCGTGGTGTCACCCATTCGACTCACCTTCCGCGCGGGTTAAGAAAGGCCCCATTCGGGGCCTTCCGCTCTACACCAGAAAACCTTTGCGGTTTGTATCTTCAGGGGCGAACCGCCCCGCAGAAGTTTCCGCGCGATGCGAGAGACGAGACGCGGACCACGTCACCGGTCTGGGGTGCGTGGATGAACTCGCCGCCCCCCACGTAGAGACCGACATGCCCCCATCCACGGAAGCCGAGGATATCGCCGGGCATGAGTTCGCTGACGCTCACCGGGGTGCCGCAATAAGCCTGCGCGTAAGAGCTGTGGGATATCTCGATGCCGGCGCCGACCCTGTAGCAATACATGGTCAGGCCAGAGCAGTCGAAGCTATTCGGGCCCTCGGCGCCCCAGACGTACGGCTTGCCCAGCTGGGAGTACGCGACGTCAATGACGCCACCGTGAGGGGCCCCAGGAGGAGCGGTCCTCCTCACGACCGGGCCTGGCGGTGTGTAACCTCTCGGCCTTCCTGAGTAAACAGCGGCCTGAGCCGCCCTCTGGGCTATCGCCTGACGCACCTGCTCCTCGATATTGGAGAGCTTTCCCTTTGCCTGGGAGAGCTGGCTCTCGACGGCGGCTTTGCTCTCGGATATCTCACGCCTGGCTGCCGCCTGGTCGGCCTCCCTCTGGGTCAGAGCCTGCCTGGCGCCCTCGATCTTGGCCTTGGCAACCTTTACGGTTCGGACGAGTTCGGCGTCGTTTTCGCTGACCTTCTTTGCGAGGTCGAGCCCCACGAGGAACTCATCGAAACTGCCCGCGTTGACCACGACGTCGAGGAACTCGTTGTGCCTGGCCACGTACATGGCCCTCACGCGGCCGTTGAGACGCTTCTTGTTCGTGGAGAGCTGGGCCTCGGCCTCGGACAGTTGCGCCTGGTTCTCCTGGAGCTCACCGCGGGTCTGCTCGAGCTTGTAACAAGCGTAGTTGTACCTCTCGACCGCGTCTTCCATGTTCTGCTGCAGGCGCTCAACGTCCTTTTTCGCCTCGACCTGCTGCTGCTCGACAGGTTGAGCGGAGACGATCGGTGATAAGGAAAGAGCCAGAAGGACGANTAAAGCCGCGAGGACTAAGACCCGCGTTCTTGATGTTCTTGCCCCGATAATATCAAACCTCCCAGGAAGGTCACTCTATTCGAATCCACACGTCGGCTAAAAATGGGATTCTTGACACAAATATGTCTGGTTCCTGCTACGGCCCAAACCGCTCGACATTTTAGCACAGCGCCGACGGGCAAGCAAACCACCCGGACGCACTATACTTCGCTGCCCGTGTCGCCCGACCCTTGCGGATGCAGATACGGCGGGGCTGCCTTCGGGCTGCGCTGCACAGGCGGGAGCATTGTCGGGGGGAACCTTTTGCGGTGGCGAAGACGGCCGGTTCCTGAAGGTCACCGTCTACCGGTAGGTGAAACAATATATTGAGGTCAGGACCGGTGCCGGATACCAACATCTATGATTTCGGGCCGGAAAGAGGTGGCCGCGTAACAGGGGGTCAGTTGAACAGGGAAGACGTGGTATACCCGTTCGCCGCCGTGGTAAACCAGCAACAGGTCAAGACCGCACTGCTCTTGAACGCGGTCAGCCACGAAGTCGGCGGGGTCCTGATCCGGGGCAATCGTGGGACGGCCAAATCCACCCTTGCCAGGGGGCTCGCCGACCTGCTCCCGCTGATCGAAGTGGTCACCGATTGCCCGTTTTCCTGCGACCCCGGTGACATCGAGTCGCTGTGCGGCAACTGCACGCAATTGCTCGCTCTCGAGGGATGCCTGCCTGTATCGGAGAGCAGGATGAAGATCGTCACGCTGCCGCTCAACGCCACCGAGGAGATGGTCGTCGGGACCCTCGATATCGAGAAAGCGTTGCGGCGCGGAGAAAAGGGCTTCGACCCCGGTATACTCGCCCGCGCGAACAGGTCGATCCTGTATGTCGACGAGGTCAATCTGCTCGAGGATCACATCGTGGACGTGCTTCTGGATTCGGCGGCCATGGGCATCAACGTGGTTGAGCGCGAGGGCATCTCTTTCCGCCACGGAGCGCACTTCATACTTGTAGGCACCATGAACCCGGAGGAGGGAGACCTCCGGCCCCAGCTCGAGGACCGCTTCGGGTTGTGCGCAGAGGTGACTTCCGGTGTTCCGCTGGTGGAGCGTACGGAGATACTGCGCCGCAACCTTGAGTTCAGGAAGACCGCACTCGAGTTCGAATCCAAGTGGCATCGCGAGCAGGAGTCGCTGAGGCACATGATCGTCGCCGCGCGCGAGTTGTATCCCCGTATCGACGTAGGCGAGCCGATCCTCGAGACCGTTGCCCGCATCGTGGACAGGGCCGGAGCAGATGGGCACCGGGCCGACCTCGCGATGATGAACTCCGCTCGCGCTCTGGCCGCGTTGCTGGGCGAATCGGAGGTCCGCCCCGGGCACGTGGAGAAGGTGGCCCCCCTCGCGCTGTGCCACCGGCTCCGGAATGGGCCGCTCGGCGTCGACAGGGCGCGGCAGTTGGACCTGGAGACTCTCTTCGAGGAGATACGGCGTGAGGTGGAACACGTCCCCGGGAAAGCGGCGACGGCGGGACCAGAACGCGCTGGCGATGATGACGACAGGTCCGCCCGTGCAGGGCCTGAGGCCGACCAACCGGCCCCCACGGGACCGGAGATACGCACCGGCGCGGTGACGGCCGCGCAACCCGTGCTGCCTGACCACGAGGTCACCTCCGCGCTCAGCGGCAGGAGGGGACAACAGGTCACCCTCGAGGGCCGTGGGAGGTACTATCGAAGCACCTCGCTCCAGGGCAACAAGCTCCCGACGAGCGCCTCCGACATCGCGCTCGACGCGACCATCCGCGCTTCCGCCGCGAGGGGTCCTGACCAGAAAGGACAACCTTTGGTCCTTCCTGAAGACATAAAGGTGAAAGTCCGCAGGAAAAGGGCGGGCGCGTGCATAGTGTTCGTGGTCGACGCGAGCGCCTCGATGCGGGCGCGTAAGAGGCTTGAAGCCTCGCGGGAGGCGATACTGGCCCTGCTCGTCGAAGCCTATCAGAAGCGCGACCGGGTTGGCCTCGTGGTGTTCAAGGACGATTCCGCCCATCTCGTTCTCAGCCCCACTTCCAGCCCGTCGCTCGCAAATCGCCTGCTCACCGGCCTCAGCCCGGGAGGGACTACCCCCCTGTCGCACGGGCTCGCCCTAGGCATGCAGGTCCTGGACCGCGAGATGTCGAGGAGCCCTTCCCCCAGCCCCGTCCTGGTCCTGATATCGGACTGCGGCGCCAACGTGACGATAGGCGCGGGTAACCCGATCGCCGAAGCCGAGGGCATCGCGGCGGAGATAAGGGCGAGGGGAGTTCATTGCGTGGTGATCGACGGGGTCCCCGCGGGCGGGCCGGGCACGCCGCCCCCGGGCAGAACTTCGGCGGCGCGACGTATAGCCGACGCGATGGGCGGAGCATACTACCAGGTGCGCAACCTGACCGGCGGCGCGATCCTGGAGAAGGTCCAGCGTTCGGAGCCGCCGGGCGCCGGACGAACGACCGGCTGACTCCCGGTCCGTTCCCGTCGCACGCACCGCACTAGAAGTGACACCCCCGACCAACCCATGTCGTGAGCCGTCCCATCACTTCAGGGCGATATTTGCCAACGCCCGCAGCGTCCAATAAAATATCTTCAACTACCGCTGCGCTGGAAGGGATTGTCCATGATACTGGCGAGCAAGCTCGTAAAAGTGATCGAGAACAACTCGGACCTCATCGCCGACAGGTGGGCCGACGACATCCAGACCCTGCCTTTCACTCGCTCCTACTGGAACGTACCGCGCGAAGAGTTGCACGAGAGGGCCGCCAGCGTCTGCAGGAGGATGGGCTACTTCCTCGGACAGAAGTTCCCCAGAGAGCGGCTCGCCGCCTTCTACCGGCGCCTCGGTGAGACCCGAAGGGCGCAGGGTTACGAGGTCGAGGAAGTCGTGATGGCGCTTCTGATACTGAAGAGGCACGTCTGGCTCTTCATCCTGCAAGAGGGTCTTCTGACCACGAACATCGAGCTCTCCCAGGCCCTGGTGCTGAACAACAGGGTCGTCCTGTACTTCGACCGCGCGATCTACTACGTGACGCAGGCGTACTCGGAGCTGGACGAGAAAGAGGCGAAGGGCGAGCTCGTCGCTTCCTCGCCCCCGCCTCAATCCGAACCTGAGCCTGGTTAGGCTATTTGGTTTTCAGAACCCTGATGACTGCCGCTTCCGGCTTACCCGCCTGGTTGTTCGTACCGACAACTGTCACCTGATCACCGCTCTTGATCTGGTCGGTGGCGCTGGTCCCGGTTCCCGGGTTCGCCACCCCCGTCACCCTTGTCTGAGCCGTAAGGGAAAAGGTCACACTGCCTCCAGAGGTATCGACGGTCAGACTGCCTCCTCCGACTGCGGACACGGACCCGTTGACCACCTGACCCTCGCCGTCACGGACATCCCCGCGAAGGCCGCGCATTTCGGGCGTCGCGCCCATCTGGGGACTCTGCATGGGCCCGAATCGCCCGCGCGGCGCGAGTCTCTGGAACTGCCTGGGACTGGCGACCCTGTTGTGGGAACCATCACTGTTCCCGGCGGCGAACCCAGCGGCAAAGATGCCTCCGACCACCAGAAGCACCAGCACGACGATTCCTGCCCATGTGAGTATCTTGCGGTCTCGGTCCGACATCCGTTTCCGTGGTGGGCGCGCAGCCGGTGGTTCGACGACGGCCCCGGAAGGCGCATCCGCCTGCGGAGCATCGGCCTCCTTCTGGCTCGCCAGCTCCTGGACTTCGGGGGCGGCCATTTCGCCTGCCTGTTGCTCCACCGGCCCTGGACCCGCCTGGTCAGCCTCGTTCGGCGTCTCCGAACTCATATCGATCAACTCCCCGCTCTCAGCTCCTGCGAGCCGGACCGGCTCGCGCTTGAAAACAGACTCCTGTATTTAATATGCTCCACTTGTGTTAACGCGGTCTTATAGGAATATTAATTTTCCGTTAATACCGAGGGGCCTGCTTCTACCAGAATCACAGCCTCGATAACCTGGTTTCAGACTGGCACACGTTCTAATGCTCCGCTGGGATGAACCTGGGCCGCCCGGCTAGAGAGCCCGCTGCGGGACTCCAGCCCTCACAGGCCTCAAGCCGGAATACGGTATTGTACCTGCTGACACGTGTCCGCCGACGGTCCGCCGTGACAGGTGGATCTGAGCGAAAGGGGGCATAGCTGTGATCGAACGGATCCTCGTGATCGAGGACGACGAATCCATCGCGGACATCATCGCCCTGAACCTCCGACAGGAAGGCTACGAGGTCGAGGTCGCGCTTGACGGTGGAACGGGCATCACCATAGCCAGCGAGGAGGATTTTGACCTCATCATCTGCGACATCGTGATGCCCGATGTCGACGGGTATGCGGTGTGCAGGCAGTTGAAGGCGAGCCAGCCCTCCCGGAACGTACCCTTCATCTTTCTGACGGCATTGACCGGCATCGAGGACAAGATGAAAGGGCTCGAGGCAGGAGCGGACGATTTCCTCACCAAGCCGTTCGATTTCGGCGAGCTGCTGGCGCGGATCAACATGAACCTCGACCGGGCTGCGCGCAAGTACTCGACCGACGCGGTAACGGGCATGCCGGGTAATGTGACTTCCGATGATCTGCTCAGGACCAGGGTCCAGGGCGGCGAGCCTTTCGCGTTCATCCTGATCCGTATAAAAGGGGTAAAGGCGTACAGGACTGTCTACGGCGACGTCAAGCTCGAGGATGTGATCCGCTTCACCTCGGGCGTCATCAGAGAGGTCATCGGCAAGATAGGGAACCGCTGGGACCTTCCGGCGTACCTTGGAACCGGGTCGTTCAGCATTGTCACACGCCCTGAAGAAGCAGAGACCCTGGCGAAGGCGATCATNAAGTTGTTCGACCAGGGGATAGGCAAATTCTACGCTGTCGGAGACCTGGAGCGAGGCAGCATCGTCACTTTTGACAGGCGTGGAGGCATCGTGGATAATCCTATTATGACCGTTGCTATCGGCGCTTCATCTAACGCTGTACGCAGTATAGGTTCCCACTGGGAAGCGGCAGAAATCGCCAGAGAGGTCCTACAATATGCCTTGACTTTTCCGGGCAGTACGTACGTGATGGACAGGCGAAGAGACGGCAAGAAAGATAAATGAACGACCAGAAACAAACGGTGCTCGTCGTCGAGGATGACCCCCTCATCAGCGAGATGGTCACCAAGAACCTGAAGCTTGAAGGTTACAGGGTCGAATCCGCCCGGGACGGTGAAGAAGGCCTCCTCAGGGTCAGAGAGATCACCCCCGACCTTGTGCTCCTGGACGTGCTTCTCCCGAAGCTGGACGGCTGGGAAGTGCTTACCGAGCTGCGGGAAGACCCAAAGAACAGGGACATCCCGATCATCATGCTCACGGCTCTGTCCGACGAGGGCTCGAAGATCCAGGGCCTGCGCGGCGGAGCAGATGACTACGTGACAAAGCCTTTCAGCGCGCTCGAGCTAATGGCGAGGGTGGAGGCTGTTCTCAAGAGATCCGACCGACCCGCCAGCGCGGTTCCGCGGGATTCGGTACGGTCGCAGATACCGGCCAGGAAGGGCGACAAGATATACCTCGTCGACGTTGATGACATCAATTTCATCAACATCCAGCGCGACTACACATACCTGCACACAGATGCCGACCGCTACCTGACCAACTACACCCTGGCCGAGCTCGAAAAAATCCTCGACCCCGGAAAGTTCTTCAGAGCGCACAGGGGATACATCGTCAACCTGCGCAAGGTCAAGGAGATAACGCGGGTCGGCGCCTCAGCCTACGAGCTGACAATGAGCGACCCGTCTAACAACAAGATCCCCATGAGCCGCCGCCAGAGCTCGGAACTTCGCCGTTTGCTGAACATCTGACCGTTCGACTGTTCAAGATTTCCGCTTACCGACCTTTTTTGCTTATCGCCGACCTTATTCGCCCGCAGATGGGTAATTCTGTTGAACAAACCCCCCTGTACCCTAAGAATGTAGTCAGAGGTACCGCTTCTCATCCGACAGGCAGCCGGGGATATCCGGTTAGTCCGGGTGAACGGTTGCCAGTACCAAGTTCGGACAACCGGGTACAGCTCAGGGTTAAAGTATTTGGACCATCCAAATATCCCCAAGAGTTGCCGCATTAAGGTCTGATACGCCGATTTTGATCGGGACCCGGTTCCAAGGCCCGGTTGTCCTCTCCCCTTTGATTATGTCCCGCTGTTTTTTATTCGGGAATTCAGGATATCGCCTCCCTGCGTCGTCACGAGCGTGTGCCCTCCCAAATAAAAAGGGCGGCCTCCCGGCCGCCCGCGGAACGATCCAGTATCGGTCACTACTCACGGATGACTATCCGGTGGTCAAGGAAGGTTATCTCCTCGATCGTACCTTCGAGTTCGATCTCCTCGCCGATTATGTTCTGGACCTTGATCTTCCGGCCCTCGCTGTCCAGTAGTACCGCGTCCTCCATCACCAGCCGGTCACCCTGCTCATTCCTCATGTATACGTTCGATTCACACAAATATTTCACCCCCGCGTTTAACGCTCTCGACTCATTCTAGAGTATTTGACCGTTCTTCACACTGCACCACCTCACGCGGCTGGCGGCTGCCAGCGGTGGAGCTGCCAGATAACGGGCGCCCGTGCACGGTCATGAATCCTGCTCGCGGGATCGGCCGAGCCGGGCCGAGGCCGAAAGGCCTTGCACCGGGGAAGCCCGCCTATTATTATTGATAATAGTTATCATTGCGGAGGAGAGTATGGATCTCAGAGCGCGCTTGAAGAGCAGAGGTCACAAGCTGACCCCACAGAGAGCACTGGTTTTCCAGGTCCTGACCGAGAACGCGGGCAGGCCGATGAGACCGGAAGATATTTTCAGGTGTTGCGCCGAAAAGGGCGGATCGATGAGCTTGCCAACCGTCTACAGGACGCTGCAGCTCTTTACCAGGCTGGGCGTGGCGCTGCCTGTGCACCTTCACGAAGATGCCCAGTATTACGAGATAAACCTGGGCAAGCACCACCACCATTTTGTCTGCATCGGATGCGGGACCGTGGAGCCGGTCGAGGCGTGCATGATCGACCAGATGAAGGAAGTGGTCCGCGACAACCACGACTTCCTGATCACGTCTCACTGTTTGAGCCTGTTCGGCTACTGCCCGGGATGCCTCTCTGAACAGGAGAACTGACCACAACCCCGTTGGCGGCGACGGATATGCCTCAAGGGGCAGATGATAATGGTTATCAAAGACAGACATTCTAGAGCGTCGGGGGCGGTCGTCGGGTCCGCCCTGTTCCTATTGCTGGCGGTATGTCTCGTCGCGGGATGTTCGGCCCGGTCCGAGAGCGACAACAGGATCAGGGTCGCGGCGTCGATCGTCCCGGTGGCTGATTTCTGCCGGAACGTCGGCGGGGACCTCGTGGAGGTGCGCTCGCTCATCCCCGCCCAGGCCGGGTGCGGGCACACCTTTGAACCGACCGTAGGGCAGATGAAGTTCCTGGCGGATGCCGACGTCTTCGTTATCAACGGCCTGGGCCTGGAGTCCTGGGCCTCGGACGTGGTCTCCAAGGTCGGAAACCCGAAACAGGTGACGATGGTGGCGTCCGATTCTATCCCCAGGAGGCTACTCCTACCGACTGGGGACGCCGACCTGCTCTCCAGTGCCAGGAAAGGCGAGAACGTCTACGACCCGCACGTGTGGCTCGACCCGTCACTGGCGATCTACGAGGTTGAGGCGATACGGGACTGCCTCGGCAGGGTAGACCCCGTGCATCGCGCCCAGTATACGAAAAACGCCGCCGCTTACATCGAGAAGCTCAAGGCACTCGACGCAAAGGTTGCGGTCCTGATCGCGCCGGCGAGGAGAAAGGAATTCGTCGCGACCCACCCTACCTGGACTTATTTTGCCCGCCGCTACGGAGTGGTCCAGGCGGGCGAGGTCGAAGAGCTTCCGGGCAAAGAGCCGAGCCTTGCCCAGATTAATTNACTGATGGACAAGGTCCGGGACCTGGGGATCAAGGCGGTGTTCGCCGAACCCCAGTTGAGCCCCAAAGCCGTGGAGGTCATCGCGCAGGACGCGGGACCCCGGGTAAAGGTGTTCACGGTTGACCCGGTCGGAGATCCCGAGAACCCCGCCGTGGCAACGTATGTCAAGCTGATGGAACGAAACGCCGCGATCATCTGCGAGGCGATGAAGTGAGCAGGGCATGCAAGGTATCGGAATACTTCGATAGCTCGGCCGCCGGGCCGAGGACCCTGATAGAGCTGGACGACGTCAAGGTCAGCCTGACGGGCCACACGGTACTGGAGGGCATCACCTTCTCCCTGGACGAAAAGATGTTCCTGGGCGTAGTGGGCCCGAACGGGGCCGGTAAGACGACGCTGCTTCGAGTGATCCTCGGGCTTGTAAAACCTGACCAGGGGACCGTCCGGGTCATGGGGATGACCCCCCGGGAACTGAAGCACGAGCTGCACCACATCGGCTACGTCCCGCAGGCGGTGCTGTTCGACCCGATGTTCCCCGCGTCGGTTTTCGACGTGGTCATGATGGGTCGGACCTGTTGCATCGGACCGATGAGGTTCCCCAGGAAACCCGACAGGGAGGCGGTGCGCGAAAGCATGCAGTTGGTCGGTCTCGAGGGCCTTGAGCGAAGACCCATAGGTGAGCTCTCGGGTGGGCAGCAGAAGCGGGCCTTCCTGGCACGGGCCCTGTGCCGCGAAACCAGGATACTCCTGCTGGACGAGCCGACCTCCGGGCTGGACCTACCTGCCCAGGGGCAGTTCATGGACCTTCTGACAAGGCTGAAACTGGAGCTGTCTCTGTCCGTCATCTTCGTCTCGCACGACGTACAGGTACTCGCACGGTACGCGGACGAGATGGTCTGCATCAACAGGACCATGCACCTCCACGGAAAACCGGCCGACGTGCTCGACTCGGACAGGCTCGCCGAGGCGTACAAGTGCGAGTTCGACTTTCTCTACCGGACCGGCCCTGGCGCGCCGGGAGCCGGCGCTACCTCGGGAGCGCGGGGCGGATCCGGGAGCGGGGGGNCCTGATGCTCGTATACGGTTTCGGCCAGAGGGCCCTGGTGGGAGGGCTGGTCATCGCGGCCACCTGCTCGCTGATCTCCTTTTTCGTGATCGTCAGGCGACTGGCATTCGTGGGAATGGGAATATCTCACGCGGCGTTCGGCGGAGTCGCGATCGGGATCGCGGCCGGTATAAACCCCATACTGACCGCGGGCGGATTCTGCATACTCGTCGCCGGCGGCATCGGGTGGTTCTCGCGAAAGGGGCGGCTCCACGAGGATACGGTGATCGGCATCCTCTTCTCCGCCGCGATGGCAATGGGTGTCGCCCTGGTGGCCGTGGCGCACGCGTACAACCTGGACCTCATGAGCTACCTGTTCGGGAGCATCCTCGCGCTCAGTTGGGTCGACGTCGCGATCGTGGCGGTGCTGGGCGCGCTCGTGATTTCTTTCCTGGTGCTCTTCTTCAAGGAGCTCCTGTTCTTCGTGTTCGACGAGGAGACCGCCACCGCCAGCGGGGTACCCGTCCGCCTCGTTTACTACGGCTTGCTGATAACGATGGCGGTCACCATCGTCGTCTCGATCAAGCTGGTAGGCATAATCCTGGTCTCCGCGCTNCTGGTGATCCCCGGGGCCACGGGCATGCAGCTCTCCCGCAACTACCGTGGAGTGATAATCGCGAGCATGGGAGCCGGTCTGGCTTCGGTGGCCGGCGGACTCTGGCTCTCGTCGCGCCTTGACGTAGCGTCGGGAGCCACGATCGTGCTCGTACTCTTCGCAGTGTTCCTCCTGTCGGTGGCCGTGTCGCCGCGGAGGCGATACGTGGCGGCGCTGCTGGGCCGCGGTGAACGTGCACGTGCATCGGCTGTTGCTGAAGACGTCACGGGAAAGGCGGTCGTGAACGCAGGGGTGCCCGACGTGTAAGAACAAGTCCGGGGCGCTGAGTTTCGAGGGCCGGGTGACCGCCCGGTCGCGTTTCGAAGGTGAGACCCATCCGTTTATAATGGTGACGGCCCAGGGACCCGACATGGTGGCAAACGGTCGAGAGGGGTGTTCTCCGGGGGTTTGCGTGATCATTCCCC
>JGI24136J36422_10000197_pt1 | contig 24538 bp, 14 predicted proteins | sample BarGraNGADG00212_2_FD_36422 | JGI IMG/M metagenome (IMG submission 36422)
AATTCCATTCCGAATGATTTGAAAGATTTAATGTTCGAACTATTAGAAAGAGGAACAAGTCCATCGGGAGTACTTACATAAAGAGAATTGCCCGGCCCTGATGCATAATCATAAAATAGCCCTGTTCTGATCCTTTTAAGGTAAAGGAGACTTGCCAAATTAAAATCGGGGTATGCAAGAGGTAAAACATAATCAACGGAAAGTAACTGAATATCCTTTGGAAAAATATTCTTATAACCTCTTGGAAGAGATACATTGCTGCCATAAAAGTATTTTTCCAGTACCTGTTTCTCTTTTTGAAATCCTATTTTTATGCCATTGTTCGGGAGGAATCCGGGGAAGTAAAATGAAGTCATTAGAGAGATAGCCGATCCGTAAATTTTTTTGTCAAAGGGGGCAAAGGAGTAAATCAAATCAATGATCTGTGCCCATCTGGGATATATATCGCGAATTGCTGAATTATGATAGTTTGCAAAATAGAGCCTGGGCGATATAATTGTCTGACCATAATCATAAGCACCATCCTGTTTGACATAAATATAATCATTCTTGTAATTTGTTGAAAGAGAGGGACGCAAATACTCAGTGAATCTGCCGGAAGAGAACTGAAGAGGAAGATATACGGTATTTGAAAAACTTATTCCCGGCTGAATATGAGAAGGATTATTAACCTGTTCCAGTGATTTACTAATCTCCGGTATAGTACCATAATTGAGCTGCGATTCAAAGACCGGGTACCAGCCTTGCCAGGTTATCCTTGAATGAAAGACATGTCGTTTCTCTGCAGAATACTCATAACCAATCGTTGAGATAAGGGTACTTAAAGTATTCTGGGTCAAAATGGAAACTCCTGGTCTTATGGCTGTTGGATCAACTTTTATAGTTCCAAGATCTGCATAAAATGGCATCCAACTGTGAAATCTGAAAAGGTGTTGCCATTTTCTATAAGGTTCCGGTGTATAGATAACGGAACTATTATCAGCAGGTGAAGATGGTTTAGTTTCAAATCTGTTGATAAGGAAAGTAGAGGAACTAACTTTATTTGGAACTTCTCCTGAAGCTGATTCAATTGTTGTGCTGCAGATATTATTCCCCAGAGAAGTATAATCACCGAAAAGGATCTTTTTCCCGCTTATACAAAGATCAATTGTTCCATATTTTGAACGGGTCAATGATATTGTTCTTCTATCAGGAGTCCGGAGATAAAGATTATCAGTCCCCGATGAGGAGCTAATATAAAAGAGTGAATCATTTCTCAGGTAAGTAGATTGCAGATCATCCCGGGAAGCTTCAGTAAGAGTTACCCATTGCTGATTTACAAAGTTGTAAGACATAATTCCTTCACCGGCTGCCGACAGGAATATAACCGTAACTTTCTCTCCTCCTTCAGCCCATTGCGGCCTCTGGAGATAGACATTTAACGGAGCTTTGACAGACTGGATAACAGCTCCGGATTTGACATCAATCAGGACCAGACTATTAATGTTATTTATAGTGTTTTCGACTGCAGCTATTTTCTTCCCGTCGGGAGAAACAGATGCAGCAACGTATCTTGATTTTCGCGAAAGTTTGCTTACAATATTGGTTTTAATATCCATCATTTTAATTACCGAATATTCTCTGCATACCCACCTGGGATCCGACTGTATTTCGACCCAGACAATCTTGCCGCTGGCATATGAGATATACCACGGATATACCTGCCCGGGTATATGAATCCTTTTTTCTGTTTTTTTATCAGGATTAATCAATACAAATGATGCTGGGGCAGATAATGAGGTTTTTATGGCAATTATACTATCGGTACCTGCTAATACCGGAGAATAGTAATTAATATATTTCCCATGTTTGTCAGGATTTGCTGTTTCGTAAACAAGCGGATTATTTCTTGAAATATCATTTGTCCATAAAGTTTTAAGCGAGTCGTATGTCTCCTCCCAGAGAGATTTCTTTCTTAAATCTGCTGTTCGTGAAAGACTTATATTGACAGGGTTAAGAGTAAATGGTTGTTCAGCTGTATACTTCAGGACTTTATTCCATATCTGGGGATCCTTTTTGGCCAGGGCCCATGTAACCATTTGAAACCCCGATTGATAAATATCCGGTACAAAATCCCGATAAGAACCATTTAATATTTTATCATATTTATAAAATCTATTATTTTCGACTGTAAGAGCTTTAAGCTGTTTCTGGAATGACGGGCTTCGTCCTCTTCCGGATTCTGTCAAAACTGATTCGGCAAACACGGCATCACCTTCCAGTAACCACGCTGGAACAAGCGAAGAAACAATTCCGATGAACTGTTCACCGAAAAGAAAGGACATTCCTTTTGAAAAGTCGCGGTTTAATGATTCCATCTGAAAAACGTGAGCAAGTTCATGTATTGCCAGTTGTTGTTCAGGAGCAATCGGAATCGTGTTTTGTTCCGGAGTAGGGTATAATTCCATTCGCCGTGGAGCCCAGGCAACATAACCGTTAGATTGGATGGAATAATTATGTATAACGACAGGCAGACTGAACTTTTTTTCCGGAAAAAGTGAAAGTAGTTTTGAATAAGCTGCATCAAGGGTTTTTGCATATACGATTCCGCCTGAGTCGTATTTCTCGGGATAAATGACAGTGAACCTGCCGGTTTTTATCTGCTTCCATTTAAGAGATGACGGATCCTGACCGGTCTCATAATATTGTGCAGAGGCAGGCTGTACTGAAAACAAGATTGCCGTATATAAAAGAAGTAATGAATATTTCATTCAAAGAATTATTGAGTAAAAATAGCAAAATTAGTGAGTGATAATCTGTTGGCGATGATATGAAAAAAATAAGTATTTTCGTCATCGGAATTAATTGACGGATTTCTGCAAATAAAGTTAAAAAAGGAATGAAGAATTACAGGCTGATAAACAACATATCGGGGTGGGCTGTGTTTATTGTTGCAGCTATTACCTATCTGAAGACAATTGAACCAACCGCAAGTCTTTGGGACTGCGGTGAATTTATTGCTTCATGTTTTAAACTTGAAGTAGGGCACCCTCCCGGGAACCCAGTCTTTATGATCATGGGCAGGTTTTTCACTCTTTTTGCAGNAGGAGATGTTTCGAAAGTTTCGGTAATGGTCAATTCAATGTCAGCACTGGCCAGCGCGTTTACTATCCTGTTTCTTTTCTGGACTATTACCCACCTGGCAAGAAAAATTCTTTTGAAAGAAGAAAATAGCTATTCTACGGCAAGAATCATTGCAGTGATGGCTACCGGAATAGTTGGGGCGGTAGCTTATTCATTTACAGACTCATTCTGGTTTTCTGCAGTGGAGGGAGAGGTTTATGCCAGTTCAGCTTTTTTTACTGCTCTTGTTTTCTGGGCAATTCTCAAATGGGAAGATGTGGCCGAAGAAAAATATGCTGACAGATGGATAATCCTTATTGCTTTCCTTATGGGTCTCTCCATTGGGGTACATCTGCTTAACTTACTGACATTGCCAGGAATAGTTNTNGTTTATTATTTTAAGAAATTCGAATTTTCCTGGAAAGGATTTTTAATATCATTGGCGACCTCTATNGTACTCCTTTCGTTGCTGATGTACGGAATTATGCCGGGTGTTGTGACAATATCTTCAAAATTTGACTGGTTTTTTGTTAATACCCTTGGCCTTCCTTCAAACAGCGGCATGATTTTCCATGTAATCGTTGTTGCTATTCTGTTTATTTTTGCAGTTTATTTTTCATTTTCTTCTTCTGACAGAATTAAAATCAGGGTATTTTCAATAGCTGCACTTTTCTTTACAGGAATCTGGCTGATTTCCGGTTCCCCTGTTCTTAATGTATTGGTGCTTCTGGCAATATCCGGAGTAATCTGGTATATGGCAGGAAAGAGCAGAACCACACTAAATACATTACTGACTGCAATAATGGTTATTCTGATCGGATATTCTGCCAGTGCCGTCACTGTGATCAGGTCCTCAGCAGGTACTCCGCTGAATGAAAACAATCCATCAAATCCATTTAATCTTCTCTATTTTCTGAACAGAGAACANTATGGTGAAAGGCCATTATTTAAAGGGCAATATTATAATGCGCCTGTGANAGATTACAAAGACGGAAATGCTAAATANGCTCTTGAGAATGGGAAATACATCATAACAGGTCATAACCTTGAACGTATTTATGATCCGAGATTCNTTACTCTTTTTCCTAGAATGTGGAGCGATCAGACCGACCATCAGGAGGTTTATCAGGAATGGGGAAGAGTTAAAGGAACGCCAATACAGATTACTGACCAGTCGGGGGAGAAGAAAGTCCTTAAGAGACCAACTTTCAGAGAGAACCTTCGATTTATGCGTTCTTATCAGTTTGGTTATATGTATTTCAGATATTTCATGTGGAACTTCTCCGGGAAACAAAATGACACCCAGGGCACCGGAGGTGCCATAAATGGCAACTGGATCACAGGGATTAAATTTCTGGATGAACCAAGGTTAGGAACTTCCGATTTACCGGATGATATGAAAAACGATCCTTCGAGGAANAAATATTTTCTGTTACCATTTCTTCTGGGNATAGTTGGNATGTTTTATCATCTGAACCGCGATAACAAAAACTGGGGAATAGTCCTTTTGCTTTTTGTAATGACCGGAATAGCAATCGTACTCTATCTGAACCAATCTCCAAACCAGCCCAGGGAGCGAGACTATGCCTATGCCGGATCATTTTATTTTTTCTCCATATGGATAGGTCTTGGTGTACTTGCCCTTTTCGAAGGGCTGTCAAAACTTACTGGTGAAAAGATTGCTGCTCCTGTTGCCGGATTACTATGTTTTCTTGCGGTGCCTGTTGTAATGGGTGCAGAAAACTGGGACGATCATGACCGTTCAGGACGTTATCTTACACGCGATGTTGCTTTTGATTATCTAAACTCATGTGCACCTGATGCCATCCTGTTTACAAATGGTGATAACGACACTTTTCCTTTATGGTATGCCCAGGAGGTGGAAGGTAAGCGGACAGACATTCGTGTATGCAACCTTATGCTTCTTAATACCGACTGGTATATCAATCAGATGAAGTACAGGACTTATGGGTCCGCTCCCCTTCCGGTTACATTGCCGGTTAATAAGTATTATGACGGGATTAATAATCAGTTATTCATTGTGGAAAAAACAAAAGAACCGGTCGATATCTCAACGATAATTGATTTTGTTAAGAGCGATAATAAAGCAACAAAAGTACAGGTTTCCTCAACTGAAATCCTTGATATTATTCCTTCCCGGACAATCAGAATTCCTGTTGATAAAGCAAAAGTACTTGCTTCCGGAGCTGTTAAACAGGAAGATGCGGATAAGATTGTTCCATATATTGATATCAAACTTAAAGGAAATTCAATTCTTAAAAGTCAATTGATTGTTCTGGACATACTGGCACATAATAACTGGGAACGTCCAATTTATTTTGTTACCGGATATCAAAATGACGCTCTGGGACTTGAGGAATATTTTCAACTGGAAGGACTTGCTTACAGATTAGTACCGATAAAATCACAAAATAAAAGCTGGCTTGATTACGGACGCATTGATACAGATATTTTGTACCAGAACATGGTTAAAAAATTTGTTTGGGGTGGTGCTAACAAGAAAGATGTAGATATTGATTATAACCATAAGCGCACAATTATCGTGGTTAAGGCCAGGTTGAATTATGCCAGGCTCGCAAAAGCTCTTTCTGTTGAAGGGAAAAATGAAAAAGCTCTCGAAACACTTAATTTTTGTATGGATGCTCTNCCTCTTAATAAAATNCCGTACGATCCCTATATGTCAGATATCATTGAAGCGTACTTCGCTGCAGGAGCTACNGAAAAAGCTGTTGAAATGACCAATGCATTCTGTGATTACTATTATANGAGACTGGATTNCTTCCTTAAACAAAAACCGTTTATTGTAAACTCTGCAGAATTTGAGATTCAGACAGCTATTCAATATACATCACGAGTCGCAAATGCGTGTTCAGCAAANGGTAAAAAAGAGATGGGGGAAGAAATTAACAAGAAGCTCGANAGTTACTACACCAACTATTTTAAGATTTTGCAACCCTCAGGAAAGTGAGATAAACGGATCAGTAAGAATGAGGAACAGAAATATTTGTATTGAGGTATTTTTCGAGTAAGAAAAAGATTTTTTCCGGGTAAATGGGTTTCAATACATATTCATTGCACCCCGCGATATAAGCCTCTGTTTTTGCCTGTTCAGACGAATATGCGGTAATCATAATAACAGGGGTGTTTTTGCTTTCTTTCCGGAACGATCGTATACATTCGATTCCGTTAATAAGCGGAATAAGAAAATCCATGAAAACAATATCAATGTTTTTATTTTCCTTGGCTAAATAGTCGACAAACTCCTTGCCGTTATGAAAAATAGTTACATCAGCACCTGAATTTTTCAAAAGAGTTTCATAATATTTGATTGAGGGCAGATCGTCCTCTACAATAATTATATTCTTGCCGGAAAGTTCTAAGTTACTGATATTCAAAGTCATTTATGAGTTTTATTAGACTTGTATAAAATTACGATAAGAAAAGGATCTTGAGGCTGCATATTTTAGCAATTATTAACATTTTATCAACATTGTCTGAACAATGAAGCACAGAGATATTTGGTTTCTTAAATTAATTTGTGCAATTTCGTATTAATAAACCCTTGATATTATGTTAAGACAAATTTGCTCTATCAGAATTTCGATCCTTTCTCTGGGATTGATCTTGATGATCTCTAACGCCTTTGGCCAGGCTGGAATAAATAACGGAACAAGGGCTGTTTTTATTTTTGACGTAGCGAAGTATATTGACTATAGTGCAGGATTTACAGATTCATCTGTTTTCAGAATTGGTATTCTAGACAAGACCTCGGAATTGTTCTGGGAGATGGGCAACCTTGCAAAAACCAGAAAAACAATTCAGGATAAACCCGTTCAGTTAGTTGTTTTCAGAAGTGAGGATCAGATCCTTCATACCCAGTTATTATATATTAATAAAGCGAGTGGCTTTAATTTGAATAAAGTNAGAACNAAGNTGGAGGGNCATCAGACTTTGTTATTAACAGAGGGATATGAATTCAGGGAATCAATGATAAATTTTATGGGGGTGGAAGGAGAGATGCCTAAATACAGTGTAAATGAAGACCTGATCAATAAAGCCGGAATGAAGGTGAATTCAAATATGATGTTTCAGGCTATAAAAACTAAGGAAGACTGGGAGAATCTCTTTGGTAAGGCCAGTGAAAAGATTGTAATACAAAGGGACACAATAAAGCAGCAATTGGAAATGATAACTGCTCAGAAGGCTGAAATTCTTCATCAGAAAGTTCTTCTTGACAGCCTCGACAAAGAGATAGTGACTAAGGAGAAAACTTTGANTGAGAAGCAAAANGTACTTGACAGACAATTTGTTCAGATCAGTAAACAAAAGGGAGAAATTTCNGTTCAGAAAGAGACTATAGTTGTCCAACAGAAAGAGGTTCAGGTTCAAAAGGACACTCTNTCAAATCAGAAGGAAAAAATTTCAGTTCAGATGGCAAAGATTGATGGCCAGTTGAAAATGATNGGAGAGCAGGAAGGTAAAATAAAAGTTCAGCTTGAGGCAATCGAAAAACAAAAACTGGTTCTCTATTTTGTTCTGCTGGCTCTGCTTCTGGTGAGTTTCCTGGGCTATTATATTTACAGGGGCTACAAGATCAAGAAAGAGGCAAATATTAAACTTGAAGAGAAAAACAGAACCATCTCATTACAAAAGGATGAGATTGAAAAGCAAAGGGATCTTGCTGCTGCTCAAAGAGATCAGATCGGATATCAGAAAAGGCACATCGAAGACAGTATTATGTATGCCAAGAGAATACAGACTGCTCTGATTCCTTCTCTCGAACTTTTCAGTGATAAACTTGAACACTTTGTTATATATAAACCCCTGGCTATTGTAAGTGGCGATTTCTATTGGGTAAGTGCGCAGACCAATCCTCAGGTGATAATTTCAGCCGACTGTACCGGACATGGAGTTCCCGGCGCATTTATGAGTATGCTGGGAGTGACATTGCTTAACGAGATTGTTAATGGCAAGCATATTCTTATGCCCGATCAGATAATAGAAAATCTTCGCCAGGGAATCATAAAATCACTAAAACAGGTTGCAGATGAAGATAGTATTAAAGATGGAATGGATATTGCAGTCTGTGTTGTTGATTTTGAAAAGAATATTCTATGGTATGCCGGAGCAAATAATCCACTGTATCTGGTAAGGAACGGTGAGCTGACTCATTACAGGGCCGACAGAATGCCGGTAGCGATTCATTATAAGATGGAGCCATTCACATTGCATAAAATTGATCTTCAGAAGGGGGATGCATTCTATATTTTCTCAGATGGATATGCTGATCAGTTTGGTGGACCACAACAGAAAAAATTCATGTCGCTGCAATTAAGGGAAACACTTGTTGCAATGGCTGGGAAACCGATGCTTCTGCAAGGCGAACGGCTGAATGAAATATTTGAAGAGTGGCGTGGTGACAGCCCCCAGATTGACGATGTGACATTAATTGGGATCAGATATTAACTATCTGCAAATCCATTTGGTTGTAATGCCTAATAAAGTAGCATCAGGAGTAGCTTCAACACGAATTAATTCCGCATCGCAATATTCTGTTTCACTCCCGGATCTAATAAGTGTTCCGCCTGAATTATAATCATTCTGCGAGCAAACCTTACAATTTTTTGTACAAGTAGTAACTGATAATGCCATAAAAATAAAACCTGCAGCATACATTAATTTCCTTTTCATACAGATAATTTTAAAAACAAAGATACTAAAACTCTTTTCTTCATATATCAGAATCAGAACAAAATGGATATACTATAAAATATTTAGGGAGATTGATGCATCAACTTTCTAAAATAACAGTCATTTGAACAGGAATGAAAATAATTATAAATTACATAAAAAATTATCGTCATGGAAGATTCAAAAATGAAAAAACATGTAACCGTGGTAGCGGCGATACAAATAGGTTTCGCTATTATGGGTCTGATTGTCGCTGTTGCTGTATTCTTTGTAATGAGTTTTGCAAAGAGTCAGGTAGGGGGTGATGAGACGGCTGAAATTGTTCTTAGCTTTTTGGCAATCAGCCTGCCTGTACTGTTCGGGTTCTTATCAACACTCGGATTGGTTGGAGGTATAGGACTCCTGGCATTTAAACCATGGGCAAGATATCTTGTAATCGTGGTTAATGCACTTGGCTGCCTGAATATCCCGATAGGTACCCTGAAAGGAGTCTATTCCCTTTGGGTTTTATTACAGGATGATACGGTTAAACTATTCGAACCAAAATAAAATATTTTAAAAAATATTGATGTAGAGACGCCCAATTTGAGCGTCTCTACGTATTTTTGCCAGATAAATATTTTAATATTATGGCTGACGACAATAAGATAATTTTTTCAATGTTTAGAGTTGGAAAATCATTTCCGCCTCACAGACAGGTACTTAAAGATATTTCTCTCTCATTTTTCCTGGGAGCCAAGATCGGGATAATCGGTTTGAACGGTTCAGGAAAATCAACCCTTTTGAAGATTATTGCAGGCATGGAAAAGGAGTACCAGGGAGAGATTACTTTTCTTCCGGGGTATTCTGTAGGACATCTTTCACAGGATCCGTTGCTTGATGAAAACCGCAGTGTCAGAGAGATAGTTGAGGAGGGATTGAAGGAAACGATAGAGATTATAAAAGAGTTCGAAAAGATAAACAACAGCTTTGGTGAACCGGAAGTTTATGAAAATCCTGATAAGATGCAGCAACTTATGGACAGGCAGGCAGTTCTCCAGGAAAAAATTGATTATGCCGACGGCTGGAATATTGAACACAAGCTTGAACGTGCAATGGATGCCCTCCGATGTCCGGATAGTGATGCGAGAGTAAACGTACTTTCAGGAGGCGAACGCAGGAGAGTGGCTTTATGCCGATTACTTTTGCAGCAACCGGATATATTGTTGCTTGATGAACCAACCAACCACCTGGATGCCGAATCGGTCCAATGGCTTGAAACTACCTTGAAACAATATAATGGAACAGTAATTTGCATAACTCACGATCGCTATTTTCTTGATAATGTAGCCGGATGGATTCTGGAACTTGACAGAGGTGAAGGAATACCGTGGAAAGGAAACTATTCTTCATGGCTTGAACAGAAAGCAAAAAGACTTGAGTCGGAGGAGAAAGGAAATGTAAAAAGAAGGAAAATACTTGAACGTGAACTTGAATGGGTCAGGATGTCACCCAAAGCGCGACATGCCAAATCAAAAGCAAGGTTAGGGGCGTATGAAAACCTTCTTAACCAGGATGTCAAACAGAAGGAAGATAAACTTGAAATTTTTATACCTAACGGACCCAGGCTTGGAGATAAAGTAATTGAAGCCCGGTCAGTTTCAAAATCATTTGAAGATAAACTTCTGTTTGAAGGTCTTGAATTCAGCCTTCCGCCAAATGGAATTGTAGGTGTCATCGGCCCTAATGGAGCCGGAAAAACAACTCTTTTCAGAATGATAATGGGACAGGAAGAGGCATCAAATGGTACATTTAAAATAGGAGATACCGTGACTCTCGGATATGTTGATCAGGCACATGCTGCAATTGATCCGGTAAAAACTGTCTATGAAGTAATTTCCGGAGGCCAGAACGATGTAATGGTAGGAAACCGCCTGGTAAATGCAAGAGCTTATGTAGCCCGTTTTAACTTTACCGGAGCCGATCAGGAAAAGAAATGTGGTATTCTTTCAGGAGGAGAAAGAAACAGACTTCATCTTGCTCTGACATTGAAATCGGGAGCAAATGTTTTACTACTTGATGAACCAACAAACGATATTGATGTTAATACTCTGAGAGCACTCGAGGAAGGTCTTGAGAATTTTGCAGGATGTGCTGTCATAATTTCCCACGACAGGTGGTTCCTTGACAGGGTTACTACCCACATGCTGGCTTTCGAAGGCAATTCAAAAGTTGTCTGGTTCGAAGGTAATTACTCTGATTATGAGGAAAATTATAAAAAAAGAGTTAGCGATACAACCCCGGCCAGGATAAAATATAAGAAACTGGTATAGGGTAACGGCATAAAGGCGCAATGGCACAATGGCAAAACCTGCCTCAGATCATCCCTATCCTACTTTCAGCACTGACAGGACCGGAATTGAGATTCGGTCTGTAATGCTTTCAGATGATAACCGATCGATGATGATATGCATTATACCTTTACCGGAAGAATAGTTGAAAAGGAATTATTAAATTTGTACTCTTATTAAACTTTTGGAACAGTTAATAATGAATCGTTAAGTATAAATGCTGATGAAAAAATCAATTATTTTCGCAATCTTTTTCACACTTGTCTATAGTTCCGAATCACGGGCAGTTGTAACCAGTGATTCTTTGAATGTTCCTGTATTTGGTAAAATTTATGTCTATAACAGGACAACCACACCTCAGAATGTAATAATAATGATTTCCGGTGACGGAGGTTGGAAATTTGGGGTTGTTGGTTTTTCTGAAACATTTTCTGATATGAATACCCTGGTAATCGGGGTTGATATACCTCGGTATTTTAAGAATCTCCGGCAAAGGACAGACGACTGCTATAATGTAGCAGCAGATTTTGTACAACTCGCCACCGTGGTGGAGAAGAAATACGATTTTCCTGATTATATACCGCCTGTAATTATGGGATATTCAAGCGGTGCGACACTTGTTTATGGAATATTATCGCAGGCCAGGCCAGGAACATTCATCGGAGGTATATCCATTGGTTTTTGTCCCGACATTGAACTTCCAAAGAAACTTTGTGAAACCAATGGCCTTACTGTAAAGGAGGATGTGCCGGGGAAACGATATATACTTCAGCCCGATGAAAAACTTGGAAACCCGTGGATAGTCCTTAACGGTAAATTGGATAGGATATGCAATTATCCGGATGTAGTGGATTTTATGAATAAAACAAAAGATGCGGAATTAATCACTTTACCTAAAGTTGGGCATGGTTTTGCCAAATGGAGTGATTTTATGCCACAATGGAAGGATGCCTTTAACAGGTTAATCGCAAAATATGAAAAAGATAAACCGCCAAAGATAGATATCGATAAGGTTAAAAACCTCCCGTTAATTATCACACTTTCCAAAACGCCTGACAGACAGGCTCCTGTGGCCCTGTTGATTTCCGGTGATGGCGGCTGGTATGGGTTTGAACAGTCAATTGCTGATAGTTTTGCCAAACAGGGAATTCCTACAATAGGTCTGGATTCAAAAAAATATTTCTGGCACCGTCGTACGCCGGAAGAGACCGCCTCAGATATCGCCAGAGCTCTGGATTTTTATGGTAAAGAATGGGGCAGAGAAAAGTTTGTTCTGATAGGTTATTCTCTTGGTGCTGAAATTGTTCCGTTTATTGTTACCAGGCTCCCGGAGGAGATAAAATCAAGGATCGAATCGGCGGTACTTTTATCTCCGGCCACAACTACCGATTTTGAGATCCATATTTCAAATATGCTGGGAATGGGTAATAAGCAGAACACATATAATACCATCGATGAGATCGTTAAGATGCAGAGTGTTCCAACACTCTTAATTTTCGGAGACGGGGAGAAAACCCAGATACCGGAATTATTGAACGGAATTCCGGTAATAATCAGAAAAATACCGGGAGATCATCATTATAAATTTAACTTGCCGCTGATAATGCAGACTATGAAAGATAACAAAGCATTCTGAAAACTTTTCCATAAGAAGAAGTTGAATAAATGATAAGAAAAAACGCATCAGCATTTGTCAGGAACTTTTTTAAAGAAAAAGTCTTCATATTTCTAAATGAAAATGCGAAGATTATTACCCAATTTCTTTTTACTGCCCTTTTTATTATTCTGGCAGCATGGTTTACCTTTCATCAGAAACATGAACTCTTAACTGTCAGGAATATTCTTTCAGATGCAAATAAGTATTGGGTAANCGNTGGCCTGGGACTAGTTATTTTCTATATATTTATTCAGGGTGTGATGTACGTAACATCCTTTTCTTCAATTAATATACGATTGGGACTTTGGAATGCGATTATTCTTTTCCTCAAACGCAATTTCATCAGCGTTTTTCTTCCTGCAGGGGCAGTATCTTCACTTGCATTTTTCAGTAATGAAATAGAAAAAAAGGGGATTACCAGGACACAGATCTATTTTGCCTCTTCCATTTATGCCTTTGTTGGAATTCTTTCAGTAGTTATTGTGGCTATACCGGCCTTTCTGTTTGTTGTATCAGGAGGGAGCACGAGTATGGGAAAATGGTATGCCCTTACCGGAGTCATATTGATTCTCTTGTTGTTTGTTTTTGTTTATTATTCGCTTCTTAGAAAAGGCAAACTTTACTACTGGATTGTAAAAGTTTATCCTAAAGCGGAACTTTTCATTGAGGAACTGAAGAACAATAAAATAAACAGTAAACAATTTATTTATACTGTTTTAACCTCAATAGTGATTGAATTTGTGGGAATNGCCCATGTTTATATCTCTATGGTAGCGCTGAATTTTGCNCCATCGCTATCGACAGCAATAATCGCTTATATAGTTGTAGTAATATTTCTGATCATATCGCCATTTCTGAGAGGGCTGGGAGCAATTGAAGTTTCGATGGTTTATGTTCTTACTCAGTCAGGTCTAACGAATGCTGATTCTATAGCAATAACCCTGCTTTTCAGATTTTTCGAATTCTGGCTACCGCTTTTTACCGGTGTAGTAAGTTTCATGTTAAAGATTGATAANTTGATAATGAGGATCTTTCCGGCAGTTTTGATCTTTGCTCTCGGCATAGTAAACATTATTTCAGTATTAACGCCTGCNCTTCCGGAAAGGATCAGCCTTTTGAAAGATTACCTCCTTGTTGATTTTGTCAGTTTTTCAAACAGCTTTGTATTTATTTCGGGTTTATTTCTGCTGGTAACGGCTGCTTTTATGTTAAGAGGATTACGAACAGCCTGGTGGTTCGCGTTAGGCCTGAGTGTTATTTCGGTTTTTGGCCATATTACCAAAGGTATTGATTATGAAGAGGCTACAATAGCGCTTCTGATCATTGGTTCATTGNTAGGAACACGAAAGCANTATTATGTAAAAACGAATCCAAGATTGGGAACTGTGGGGTTGCAGACAGCAATGCTGAGTATAGCAGCCGTTATGCTTTATGGAGTTGTCGGTTTTTACTTTCTGGACAAGAGACATTTTCATATTGATTTTAATATTTTTCAGTCGTTCCGGTATACACTTCAGAACTTTTTTCTGATTGGCAGCAACGATCTGATCCCACGTGATTCATTTGCGCGTGATTTTATTTACCTGATCAAGATAAGCGGTTTTGCTTCAATATCATTTCTGGTCTATACTCTTGTAAGGCCATATGTTTCAAAAATTGCACATACAGAGGAGGAATTTGCGAGGGCAAAATCTCTGACACAACAATTTGGAAATTCTGCTCTCGACTTTTTCAAAACATATTCTGACAAATTTATTTTTGCACCACCTGAGATTAATGCATTTATCTCTTACCGNGTCAGTAGAAATTTTGCAGTAGTGCTTGAAGATCCTGTTGCGGAAAACAGGGAAGAGATGAAAAAATGTGTTATCTCATTCAGTAAATACTGTTATGAGAACGGGCTTAAAGAAATCTTTTACAGGGTGCCAAAAGAGAGTTTGCCTGTCTATCACGAATTGTCAAAGAAGAGTCTTTTCCTTGGTCAGGAAGGTGTAGTTGACCTCAATAGCTTCTCACTTGAAGGAGGAGAGAAAAAATCTATCAGAAATGCCCTCAATAAAATTAAAGAGCAGGGTTATACCACTCATGTTAATACTCCGCCCCTTCGTGACGGCCTGATCCAAAAACTGAAATCAGTAAGTGATGAATGGATGAAGCTTGCCGGGAGGGACGAAATAATCTTTTCACAGGGGATGTTTGTTGAAAAAGAGATAAAGGAACAAACGGTAATCACAATTGAAAACAGTGAAGAGAAAATTATTGCTTTTTTAAATATCATTCCGGATTATGTAAAAAATGAAGGCACTTATGATTTACTCAGGAAAACTGCGGATGCGCCAAATGGTATAATGGATTATATATTGGTAGAGCTGTTCAAACATTTCAAAGCCACCGGGGTACAATTTATTAATCTTGGTTTTGCCCCAATGTCAGGGCTTGATGATCCTCACAACTTCACAGAAAAATCGATGAAGTTTGCTTACGAAAAAATCCGTTCCTTTTCTCATTACAAAGGACAAAGAGACTATAAGGATAAATTTAATCCGAAATGGAACGATAAATTTCTGATCTATAGTAATGACTACGATCTTCTTCAGGTTCCGGGAGTATTAACAAAGGTGATCAAACCCTGAAAATCCATTTTCGGTTGTTTTGCGATAAATTGTATTTTATTGTCAATACCAGACAATACGAAAATAATTAACACATTTGTAGCAGGAGTTAATGACAATAAAATGAAGCAATTTATTACTCTTGTATGTCTGCAGTTTTGTATTTGGATCACTTCATATTCTCAAAGCTTTACAGATAGCAATCTTCCAATAGTATTAATTAATACTGATGCCGGAGGAGATATACCCGATTCCCCCAGGATACTTACAACAATGAAAATAATTTACAGGGGAGAAGGATTACGAAATTGGGTTACCGATCAGAATACCCCTGCATTTTTAAACTACGATGGTCGTATAAACATAGAAAGAAGGGGTTCGAGCTCACAGGTTCTTCCGAAGAAACAATATGGACTTACGACATACAAAAATGATAATATTACAAAAGTGAACGTAAGCCTGCTTGGTCTGCCCGGTGATAATGACTGGATCCTCAACGGACTTGGATTCGAACCATCGCTTATCCGCGATTATCTTTGTTATAATTTATCGCGTATGTTGGGAGAATATGCCAGCAGGACTGTCTATTGTGAAGTGATGATAAACGGATCTTATACGGGCCTTTATGTTCTCCAGGAAAAAATAAAACAGGGAACGGACCGGGTTAATATTACGAAAATAGCAATAACCGATAACAACCTCCCGAACCTTACCGGAGGATATATCACAAAAGCTGATAAAACCAATGCGGAGGATCCGGTTGCCTGGACAATGTCAAGTTATATTGGATTAAATGATGTTACTTTCATTCATGATCTTCCAAAACCTGAAGATGTTACGATTGATCAAAATAACTATATCCGCTCTGAATTTGAAAGACTTAGCCTTACCGCCTCATCAGGTAACTCTTCCCTGGAATCCGGGTATCCCTCAGTAATTGATATCCCGTCATTTGTCGATTTTATGATTATCAGTGAATTTTCTGCCAATGCCGATGCCTATCAGTTCAGTACCTATTTNCATAAGGACAGGAATGGGAAAATAAGAGCCGGACCAATCTGGGACAATAACCTTACTTTTGGAAATGACCTGACAATCTGGGGATTTGACAGAAGTAAAACAGATACCTGGCAATTTGCTAATGGTGATAATGTGGGTCCAAAATTCTGGAGCGACCTGTTCTCTAACCCGCAGTTCAGATGTTGTCTGGCACGTAGGTGGAATAAGCTTATACAACCAGGACAATCATTAAACCAGTTAGTTGTTGAAGCCATGATTGACCGGACGGTTGCCTCTATAAACGAGGCAGCGATTCGTGAAAACACTAAATGGGGTACTATTCCTGATTTATCAGGTGAGATAACTAAAATAAAAAATTTTATGAAGAACCGGATCGAATGGATGACCACTAAAATAGGGCCGGCGACCAGTTGCCCCAGTATTAACCTTCCTTCGCTGGTAATTACCAAAATCATGTACAATCCGGATACAAGCGTTGATTTTCCTAATAGCAATGACCAGGAATTCCTCGAAATAAAAAATACAGGCAATCAGACAGTTGACTTAACAGGTATCTACTTTGGCGGAACAGGATTTGTTTACCGGTTCCCCGCCCATAGTGAGATTCGTCAGGGAGCAACGACGATACTTGCAAACAAACCGATGGTTTTCACAAGGAAATATGGTATTCTTCCTTCCGGGCAATTTACCAGAAATTTATCTAATACGGGAGAGAACCTTGTGCTGGCAGATGGATTTGGAAATGTAATCGACAGCGTCAGCTATTCCAATCTGCAACCATGGCCGAATGCTGATGGCAATGGATACTACCTGGAATTAACCGATCCTTTTTCCGACAATAGTATTGCATATAACTGGACGGCTTCTGCTAATAAAATCGTATCTGTTGATGAAATTGAAAACAACAAGAGTCTGAAATTATATCCAATACCTGTGACAGACTATCTTACAATTGAATCTTCAGTCACAATAAAGATTCTGCAATTATTTGATTTTCAGGGAAGGTTAATACGAAAAATAGAAATTNATTCCGGGATATATAAACTTGACATGAGTTCTTATTCGCCTGGTATTTACCAGATTCAGTTAATTACCCAGGGTGGAAACACTGTACATAAGATCATAAAGCAATAAAGCAAGATAATCTGTATGCAAGGGAAACAACAAACTGGCAGATTTACTGTTTATAGGAATATACAACGNAAAACTAATTCAGCACAGAATCAGAGATACATGGTTAATGGCAAAACTTGGGGCTGACTAAAAGTCCTTTGTGAACCTTAGAGTAATCCTTCGTGTACCTTTGTGGTAAAACAGAATGCCATTAACCACAAAGTATCACTAAGGAGGGCACAAAGTAACACAAAGGGAAATGAAACAATTAGCATCTTTTCAGAATCCCCCAAACAGATATTGAATGACAACAAGAAAATATTTCTTATTTCTCTTTTTTTTATTGGTGATTTTACGTCCGGGACTTGCGGATTCTGACCCGCCAAAAAACGCGACTATCAGTGGTTTTGTAAGGGATGCCAGGAACGGAGAATCATTAACAGGCGCCGTTATTTATCCTAAAGAAAATCCTTCCGTAGGTATTACTTCCAATTCATATGGATATTTTTCCCTTAGTCTTCCCACTGGGGAATATTCTTTGATAGTTCAATTCCTTGGATATAAAACTAAAATTATCGCGCTGGAACTAAAAGAAAATGTGAAGCTTAACTTCGAAATGGAAGAAGAATCAATTGCTTTGAAAGAAATAACAATTACAGGTGAAAAAAATAATATTAATGTGGTTCAAAGTGAATTGATCTCAAAAATCAATATTAAGGAAATTCAGAATATACCTGTTATTCTGGGAGAAAAGGATATTTTAAAAACCATTCAGCTTTTGCCAGGAGTAACACCGGCCGGAGAGGGAAACGCCGGATTTTATGTTCGCGGAGGGGGTGTTGACCAGAATCTTATCCTGCTCGATGAGGCTCCCGTATATAACCCTTCTCATCTGCTTGGGTTCTTTTCAACTTTTAACTCCGATGCTATTAAGGATATTACATTATATAAAGGCGGTTTCCCAGCAGAATACGGAGGGAGGTTGTCTTCAGTAGTTGACATTAAAATGAATGAAGGCAACAATAAGGAATATCATATATCAGGAGGAATTGGGATTATTGCTTCACGCCTGGCTGTGGAGGGACCAATATTTAAAAACAAAGGCTCCTTCATGATTGCTGCCCGCAGGACATATGCAGATATTTTTCTCAGACTTCTTTCCTCTAAAGGAGCCGATTCAACGGCAAGTAAATCAACTCTTTATTTTTACGATTTAAATTTAAAAGCCAATTATCAGTTCTCTGACAAAGACCGGTTGTATTTTTCATGTTACCTAGGAAGGGATAATTTCAATCTGGGAGGTGTGTTGGGTCTGAACTGGGGAAATGTAACTGCAACAACAAGATGGAATCATATAATCAATGATAAGATTTTTTCCAATACATCATTGATTTTTAATAAGTACAGTTATAATTTTAATGTAGCTGTGGGAAATCTTACCATGAAGGTGATATCAGAAATTCAGGATTGGAACCTGAAAGAGGATCTTCATTTATATCTGAATTCGAAAAATACGATCAAATTTGGTTTCAATTCCATTTATCATACTTTCGTTCCAAGTAAAGTGGATAGTACTGCATTTTTCCATGTCAGATCTATGGATAACAAGTTTGCATTGGAAAATGCATTTTATATTTCTAATGAACAGACAATTTCAACACATATTAAAGCCAGTTACGGATTGCGGTATTCGCTATTCAGTTCGATTGGGCCGGGCACAGTTTATACATATAATAAAGTATCGGATGTTGTAGATTCGGCAACATATCCCAAAGGAAAAATATTCAATACATTTGGCGGTTTTGAGCCAAGACTTCTGGTGAATTATATCATCAATGATTCAAGCTCGGTTAAAGTTTCATACGCACGAACCCGTCAATACATTCATTTGTTATCAAATACAACTTCAACGACCCCTTTTGACCTTTGGGTTCCGAGTAATATCAATATTTTACCGGAGATCGCAGATCAGTATACACTGGGGTATTTCAGGAATTTCTCAAATAACATGTTCGAGACATCTGTGGAGGTATATTACAAAACCATGCAAAACCAGATTGATTACAGGAACGGGGCTAATCTTATTCTTAATAATAAGGTGGAAGCACAACTTGTTTTTGGAAAAGGATGGGGATATGGTGCGGAATTTCTGGTACGTAAGAAATATGGCAAACTTACGGGTTGGATAAGCTACACATTATCAAAAACAAAAAGGCAGTTTTCTGATATAAATGATGGTAATACCTTCCTGGCAAAACAGGACAGGCCAAATAACATAGCTATTGTAGGAATGTATGAACTCAATCCCCGGCTGACATTCTCTGCCACATGGATATATATAAGCGGGAACGTGGTTACATTTCCGAGCGGACGTTATTATATTGATGGCAATGTTGTCCCTTACTACACCGAGCGAAACGGTTATCGTATGCCCGATTATCACAGACTGGATATTGGTCTTACCTGGCAACGCAAAAAAACCGCAAGATTTGAAAGTAACTGGAACTTTTCAATCTATAATGTTTACGCCCGTGCGAATGCCTACGCAATCAATTTTCAGCAGGATCCGAATGATCCGACAAAAATGCAGGCTGTGCAGTTATCCCTGTTCCGCTTTGTTCCTGCCATTACCTATAATTTTAAGTTTTAAAAAATATAAATGAATGATAATAAGAATGAAAATATGTCATATTGATTCACTTCATATACTTCTTTTGTTACTGATAATTTTTGTATTCCCGGGTTGTCAGAAAGTTATCAATGTGGATCTTAACGAAGCCGCTCCCCGCATAGTTATAGAGGGTACGATCAACGACAGACGGGGCCCGTATACAGTTACGATCAGTAAATCAGGGAGTTATTTCAACCAACCGGTTTTGCCTCCGGTTACAGGTGCAGTGGCAATAATAACAGATAATTCAGGAATAACTGATACCCTTAAAGAAGTCAATAGCGGGATTTACATTTCTTCAAAGATCCGGGGAATTCCGGGAAAGACATACTCGCTGAAAGTTATATCAGAAAACCAGGAATATGAAGGATCTTCAACCATGTTTAGTCATGTTAATCTCGATTCGCTGACCCTGGTAAGAAGCGATCCTCAGCGCTTCGATTTCGGAGGAAATAACCAAAAGGAAATTCCTCTGGAAATACATTGTTTTTTCAGAGACCCCCTTGAAAAAAACTTTTACAGGATTAAGGTTTTTAGAAACGATTCCATCAATACCCAAAATTACAGGCTATTTGATGATCAGTATACCAATGGTCAGATAACGGAACTGCGGGTTGCCCATGCAAATGCCGGAGACAAATACAGGGTTGAACTTTATTCCCTCGATAGCAAGACGTACGGGTATTATCGTACTCTTGAGGACCTTATTTTCACTAATCCTGTCTTTGGTTCAACACCGGCTAATCCGGATAACAATCTTAGCAATGGAGCTTTGGGCTATTTCGGTGCATTCGCTGTTTCTGTAAAGACCATCATCATCACGGATTCTCTAATCAAATCGGTAAAATAAGATCAGGTTCTTCACCCTGGACTTTTATCTGACCCTAAGGGGGATGAGGTCTATTTCTTCAAACTTGCTTTTGAAAAAATATATTCAGGAATTGGAGTATTGAAATTAATCTCTTCGATCTGGAATTCTGTTCCCTCTCCCTCTTTTAACACATCTTTAAAAAGAATTTTCTTTGGAAACCATCTCCCTTGTATCTGATTTACATCGGAGAGATCCATCCTTTTTAACAGAACTCCGCTTTTTGCATAAAGTTCCTTTTTTAAAGGAATAAAGCGATCCTTGTCTACCCAGACTTTTTGTTTCTGATAGGCTATATCTGAAGTATTTGCCGAAAGGGTAATAACCCAGCAATTTCTATCATTTAGTTTTTCTTCTCCATCTACTTTCCCCGTGTAGTGATTAAGAAGATGAGGGTCTTCCATCATATCTTCATATGACAGGTCAGATCCCATCACTGACTGTCTGAGCATATGCCCTGAAATCTGAATTATCCTGTCAGTTGAAGGAGAAAAAATCCAGAGCTGATCTTCAAGTTTAAGCATTTTGGTTCCCTGTTCACGGGGTGGTGAGAGATACTCTGTATATGATTTTTTCTCCCCGAGACTCCACGATTTGGATTCAACTGTCCGGGTATTTCTCGGGTTATGGATCACCATTTTTGAAGTAAATACCCTGCTGTCTGCTGACATGTTCCTGTCCACTTTTTCGATTATTTCCTTCGCAGAGGGATTCTGCGCATTTAATGAAATGCACATCAGAAAAAATGGAATGACTGCTTTTCTCATGCTTCTAATTCTTTAAATAATTGAGCTGTTTTGCGTTTGTAAATTCCAATTCCAGAAAGCATAGTGCCGATAACCGTTGACACTAATCCTGGAATAAATCCTATAAAAAATGCTGTCGGGGTAATGCGGGTATGAAAAACTGTCGGCATAAGAATGGTTGCATTTTTCATCATTGAACTAAGATCAAGGCCATGATGTTGCAGATAGAGTGACACAAGCAACCCGATCGATGTACCTATGATTGAACCGATAATTCCTATAAGTATGGATTCATAGATCATAGTAAAATAAATATGCGAATAGTCTTCTCCAATTGCCAGCCTGAGTCCAAATTCAGGGTATCTTCTCAATCCTCCCAACAGGCCGGCATTCCATAAAACCAGTGACATTGACAATACAAATATGAAGACGGCGAAACCTCCAAGACCTTTTATCTGATCTATCATCTGACCCAGACTGTTCTGCTGTCGCAGGGTAACAAGAACAGGTGCATATTCATCTTTTGAAGCCGGAAACAGACCGTTAAACCGGTTAACAACCTGACCTATTTTCTTTTCATCATAGTAATTATCTGCCAGATATCCGACTATCTCGCCTGCTGCATTATTCATATCCAAAGCATTACGGACATCTTCAAGATCTGCAATAACAGAACCCTGGTCCATAGGTCCGGTACCGAATACGATTGTCCCGCTAACTATGTAATTATACATAGCCATACTTCCGTTCATAGTAGAACCAATCAGAGTCACAGTATCACCGGGGTTCACTTTAAGCTTCCTGGAAAACTCATCACTCATGAGGATTTCTCCATGATGAAGGGGTAGTCTTCCCCTGCGTAATGATTTTTCGAGATTAAACCGTTCGATTTCAGAGCGGTCACCGGAGAGGAGATCAATACCAAAGCCCATGGCAGGCCCCTGTGTTCGTGTTACACCTCTGTGATCGGGTGCATCGATCAGGCCGCCAAAATGAATCCGCTCTCCCCATACCATCTCGGGAAACTCTTTTTTCAATTTGATAAGCAGGGTATCAACGCCGGTAAGGGCAAGATCATTAGGCAACTGGTCAACATTCTTTGCATAAGCTGCTGTCATAATTTTCACATGACCTGCATTGAAACGTGCATTCAATTCTATACTGTCGTTAAGAACGCCATTTAACCAGCAGAACAGAGCAACGGTGAGAAATACACCTATTATTACGATAATAACAGGAAGAAAACTTCGTTGCTTATCTCTTAATATACCTTTTAACAAAAACCTGATCATTGTATTTTCCCCCTTAAAGCGTCTGTTGGTTTCATTCTGGCAATCTTTCGTGAAGGCATATAGCTGACAATGGTTGTTGTAAGCAGGATGAGAAGAATAGTTGTAATAACCAGTCCAAGGCTGTAAACAGGATATATTTTATCTGCTACTGCCAGTCCAAAACCTTTACTTCCTCCCGGAATTGATAATCCCCGGCTTGCCTGCAAAGCAAGCATCGGAATTCCATAAATCGCGGCGAGGATTCCTGCCAGTACCGAATTTAGCGAACCCTCGATAGTGAAAAGGCTGACTACCTCTCTGCGTGTCATGCCCAGTGCGATGTACGTCCCTATTTCTTTCTGTCTTCTGAAAATAGACAATACCTGTGTGTCAAAAATAGCAAGCATGGCAAGACTCAGAAGAATTATATATAGAACATACCCGCTGACCGATTTCATTTTAATGAGGTCAGTGATTGATTTCAGAAGAACTTCATCGTTCATGAATTTCCAATCCCCGGAAAGAATTTTGTCTTTTTGCTCTTTATCCGAAACAATTATTGTGGCTTCTCCCGGCATATCCATCATTTTTTGCAGACGATCAAGCGGAACCCAAATCTGACCCATATCCACAGTAGGTACATCTGTANTGAATATCCCGATTATTTTTATGTTGTTTGCATCGAAAGTACCATGCGCATCACGCCACCGCAGGGTAATTAAGTCCCCCTCCTTTATCTCGTTGTCAGTTGCAGTGTTTCTACCGATTATTGCCGGAATATCTTCACTGTTTTTAATAAAGAATGAGCTTGGTATTTTAAGCAATTTTTGGTCTGAATTTATTCCTTTGATCAGAATGCTTTGAATCCGGCCACGTGGATAAATTGTCCCTTGTGTTATAAGAATGGGGACTATATTACCTGCGGAGATGAGCCAATCGAGGGAGGAAGGAATTTTTCCATGTGCTTCAGTTAAAGAGAATGGATCGTAAGGATCGTAGCTGGAATGCCAGTATTGGCCTCCTCCTGTTTCCCATTTGATAGTTTCATTCTTTGCCTGCCTGTCCCATCCGTCAAGTAATCCTTTATGCCAGATTATTATGAGGAATGAGAAAGAAAGCACAATCACATTGAGCCAGGTTCTCAGGCCTGCTCCAATGAGATTTTTTACTGCTAATTTGAATAATAAATTCATGCTGACCAGGATTTAATTATTCCTGATTTCATCGGTAGTGACTTTCCCGTCAACGAGTGAAATCTTTCGCCTCAGATATCCAATTACCTTATCATCGTGCGTAGCAAAAANGAAGGTTGTTCCGAATTCATTATTCAGCTGAACCATCGCTTTAAGAATATTATGCGAGTTTGCAGCGTCGAGGTTCGCTGTTGGTTCATCTGCAAGAACTATCTCAGGTTTCTTCACCATGGCCCTGGCAAT
>JGI24136J36422_10000207_pt1 | contig 23908 bp, 22 predicted proteins | sample BarGraNGADG00212_2_FD_36422 | JGI IMG/M metagenome (IMG submission 36422)
GTCGGGGGCCACCCCCCCTTACGGCGCGACATCGTCTCGAATCTCCCGGAGGAAACCCGCGGTCCTTGACGAAAATTCCCGACGGGTCGAGTTTCCTGAGTTCTTTTATGATCTCATCTACTGATTTTTCTGATCCCGTTACGATGAGCCCGTAGCACGTCTCTTTCACCACAGCGTCTGTTGACAACTCGTAGGCTCGCAATGCTAGCTCACTCGGCAAGATCGGGCTTGATTCTGCTAGAACCACCATTTTCGTAGTTTCATCTGATACCATCGCACCACTCGTTCATGAAGGTAATAAGCTAGCGATTCGCGGCATAATTATCCAGGACTATATATTACAGAGTTTCTGAAATGAATATTGTCTCGTTTTCACGCACATTCTGGAGGGGTTCCGCGTTTACAATCCTTCCGATAATATTGGTGCTATTGAATCGCTCTCCAGTAGGCCCATACTTCTTGTTGTCCTCAAGGCGGACCCCTATTAATCCTGCGTACTTGGAGGAACGATTTGACACGCCGATTTCGGCAGCATTCACCTGTGAAGGCGGCGTGTTTTCCGGCACAATATCGAACGTCTCTGCAGTCTGCGCACGAAACATGATGGTAGTGCCAAACATTACGTGCGTTTGTAGCGAACCAACGGGATTATCCCGCAACCCCGCAACGGTCCTGAAGTACGCCACAGTTTTAGGGGCGCTCTGCTCATAAAGCTCAATTTTGACGAGCTTGTCGTAAGGGACTGCAAAGGTCGTTACACTTTTTGCTTTAAGAATATCAACCGTGTTGAGGGGCGATTGACGCACAACTACGGCATCTTCTCCTTCGTACCCTTCACGCTCGAGTGAGATGCCCAATCGATTGACTTCTTTTTCCACTGACGCATAATTTTGTCCTAAAAACATGATACGCGTCGGATCGGTAAGCACGCACAATTTCTGCTGAGGAGTTGCGATTTTGACGAGCTCTATTCCCTCACTGACGTAACCGATAACGGAATGATTCAAATTTGAAGGCGTATCCCTCTTATAGATAAATACATTACCGCGGTCATTTCCAGACGTTCGAACTGTGATCGCGCCTTCACTCCTCGCGTCCAGCATTTCAGGAGGTGATGCTCGACCACGTAAGCGTGTAGAAACGACGTAGGTGTTTGTCACCCCATCTACTCGATAGGAGCCGTCCTTGACAAGAGCTAGAAAGTGTTCTACGCCCTCTGAAACATCCCGCGAAAGGGTTGCTTTGAAATAGGTGTAAACTTCCATCCCGTGCTCAAGTTTGAGGTCAAGGTCAGACGTTGTAAACTTGTCTGTGACGTACTCAAGCCGTTCGATTGGCTCGATCCTTTGAATTTCGTCACCATTCTCAAGCTTCTCCAGTACATTCCTGCCTGCAACGGCCTTGCCTAAAACAATGTTTGTTCCATACGAGGTTCTGTGTCGTTTTTTGATAAATGAAAGGTACGTATTCGCCTGGTCAAAGCCTCCAAGGCTGTATGTGACATCCCAGCGCTCATATTCTCGCTCAGCCCGAACGACCTTAAGGTCAGTCGCGGCGGGACCGGCGGATACTATCTGCGGCTGGGACCAGTGGACATTGGCCCCTACGAAAAAATCATACGTGCGCAGCCAAAGGCGTCGGCACGGCTCATTAATCTCAATTCTGATCTCGCCCTTGTTTGTAAAAATGGCATATTCCTTAATGACGTCGAGTTTTTGCGCTTCCCTACCCTTGATAATACCTACGGTGTGCCCATCGCGGTAAGGGGTGCTAGAATGTTCAAACGCATCGCGTAGAGTACGAATGGCTGGATCGAGCATAACCTGCTTTCCGTTAAGAATAATGGACTTTGCGCACATGCTCGCTACTTCCGTGTCAGGCAGCCGTTCGCTCGTGTTCTGTTAGATAATCAAGTACTTGCGCCGTCGGTCCGATGGAGATAATCTTGCCCCCGCGCATGAGGGCTGCCCGGTCACAGACCTGCTCAACGAAATCGAGGTCGTGTGAAACAATCATAAAAGTCTCGCCCGTTTCNGCACGAGCCGTCAGAATTGAGTTGGACACGTCTTTCTTGGTGATAGGATCCATCGTTCCTGTTGGCTCATCGAGTATTACGAGGTTAGGCTCGCGAATCATAACTTGGGCGAGAGCCACTCGATGTCGTTCCCCTTGGCTCAGTTCGTCGGGAACTTTTGTAAGTATGCCCTCACTCTTCGTCTCACTAAATCCCGCTGCCATCAGGGTCTGTACCGCTTTGTGTTCCGACAATTCGGCAGGCAGTTCTAGCCCAATACTGCTCGTCAGGTTGTCTAAAACGTCGCGGAATGGATAAAGATCATATTCTTGATAAAGAATGCCGATATATGGCTTCGCTCNTCCTCGGTTGTCCGGACCGGGTAAAGTCATATCCACCCAGTCATCACCTACGCGTACGAGCACTTCCCCGTTCGTTGGTTCGAGCACGCCCGCGATAATCTTCGAAACACTTGTCTTTCCGGCCCCACTTAATCCAATTAGGCCAAAAATTTCGCCTTCTTGGATGTTGAAAGAAACGTTGTTCACCGCCCTGATCACACCGCGATCGAGTGTTACATACTTCTTTTCCAGCTCTTCGACTTTGACTATCGTCTCGCCAGAAGTGACCTCTCGTTTCTTTATCTCTCCTACGGTACTCAAAAAATAATCGATAACCTCTTTAGGAGCCCCTTCCTTGGTGATCATTCCATCTTCCAGCAGAATGGCTCTATCAGCTATTGATTCAATATCTTCAGGAAGGTGGGAGGTGACGAGTACCGCCATTTCATTCGTTTTGGCCTCGTCCTGGATTACCTTATGAATAATCTCTGCAGTCTTCCGATCCAAAGTGCCTGTAGGCTCATCAGCGAGCAAGATGATCGGCGATTTTGCCAGCTGGCGGGCTAAAACAACCCTCTGTTTCTCCCCCCCGCTTAAATCGCGGGCCATATGCATCATACGGTGTGATAGCTTCACCTTGTCGATGAGCTCAGATGCTTTGTAAATTGCCTCAGAATCGCCGTAACCGCGTTCTGTAAAGTTTCTCATAACGTTTTCGATAGCCCGCTCGTCCCCATAGAGGGCGAATGTGCGCTGGAGCATTATCGCGATTCTGTCCCTAACGTCCTTTAACAAATCGCTCTCATCATCAGGCCACGCATCGACTCGGGACAACTGCATTGTTCCGGCACACACGGGACAGGGTTGACCGACTCGACTGGGCACGTCGACGTGTCGACAGTTCTGGCAATACGCAACGTTGTAATAGATCTTGCCGCTTGTGGGCTTGTACTCTTTCATCCCCCGTATTGCGTGGAGTAAGACGGTTTTTCCAGCCCCGCTTTTCCCAATAATCCCTAATACTTCTCCCTCTTCTAAAGTGAAGTTAATTCCTTTGAGAACCTCGACGTCTCCGAACGTTTTTACCAGGTTCTCAACTTCTATCAAGACGGCCATTACAGCATTGCCTCCTTCGACCCCATGCCGTTATAACGGTTATTCATAATAATGTTTTTTAATATGCCGGGTAAGAGCGTCAAATCCTTAATGACAATATCNGCCGCGTTGTAGAGCGCTGCAGGCCGCTCTTCTTTCTGCTGAACCGTTAATACTCCAAGATCCGCGGCTTTGAGTGCGGCAATATCGTTTATTCCATCACCCACCATTACAACATACCCGTATTTATCTTTGAGTTTGTGAACGAGCTCTTCTTTTGCGCTGGGAGTTGCGATACCTAAGACATTAGTATAGGGTATGTGAATGCGATCAGCAAGCGCATAAAGGGTATTTTTTGCGTCACCCGAAGCTACGTATATGTCGCCCCCCGTTCGTTTCAGTTCGTCTACAACTGGAAGGGCTGAGTCGAATAGTTCGCCGCAAGTGGCTAGAACGTANGGGATCTTGCCTTGCTCGATATCAACGATTGCCGCTGTGCCCGTGAAGTAAGACGCGCTACAACTCTTACTGACCTCGCTTACCACGTCGACCAAGTCCTTGACGTGGCTTCGTTCATCCCGTGCGACGGCGCTTATTATCTTGGCCTTTGCTACAGGGACGTTCGCGCACACGACTACTAGATCAATGTTGTAGCTTTTCAAGAAATCGGCGATTGTAAGGTCAATAGGCACGCCTTCTAAGTCTTTGGGAGCGTCCAACTGAAATACGGCGAGCACGTAGTCATCTCGCGTCCCTACTAAGCTGAGAGAAACTACCTGATACACGAAAGTGCCTTGATCGAGATCCTTCGCTACGCGATATTTCTTTAGAAGCGTTCCAGCACAGTCGAATATNACAGCAAAATCTTTCATAGTTGCTAGCCTGCTTTTAGCTGTCTAAAGTGCGTCAGATAACTGTTAAGTCATAGAAATGCGTGAATAACGAATATGTACAGGGCCCTCAGCAACGAGCGAAATAACGCACTTATTTGCTTCCTTCCTNGGCTAAATCATCAGCAACGATAATAATATCGCCAACGCTTACAATTTTCGACCAAGGAACGATTGTCTCTCCTTTCAGCAAGCCCTTTGAGACGTCTAGTGAAATCTCCTTGTTGTCCCAATTTATCAGAACGTCTTTCACTTTTCCGATATTGACGCCACTAAGCGTCGAAACGTCTTTATGTAATACTCCACGCGTCATGCTGATACCCCTTTGAGTATTGCACGTCGTGTTATGTATAAAAAATGTTGCTTTATATATCTCCGAATCGAGTTAGATTCGCTTAGTTACTTCCCTTTTCAATATATCGATGCACCACACTGACCGCAAGCACGCNCGATAGCTCCGCCGTGCCGTTGAAAAGGTCGCATTTTTACCGCTTTGTGGCGAGGGTAAGTTTTAATCCACAAATAGGCACAACTTTAAGATTTTTGAGCGCTTGGTAAATAGAGCCCTTACTGGTCAGTTACTGGACCTAACGTCTGATTGGTGTCTTTTCTCGCTTCTCTGTGTCAATAAAACCTTTTTTGCTGTCGACTGGCAGCTCCTGCTCTCTGACACTTAGCGGCGTTGCTTTGTACCAAAAGCTGTTAAAGAGTTCTTTTTCAATAAAAATAAACTCAGAGATGTCCGTTTTAAATGCAGACTTGTAAATCACGTTATCCACGTCGCCAGTGTCGTAAATATAACTCGTTCCAAGCAGCTTATCATCATCTGAAATAAAGATCCCTGCTCCAGTCTCCGATTCAAGATGCCGAATTTCAAAGTATGTAGTAAGCAGACGCGCCTCTTCGATGTTGACGCTCTCAATAGGGGCAAGCAAACGATAGGTGATTTTAGGCATCTCTCTATCTTTAATTAAGTTATAGAGCCGTTTTACTCCCATTCGAGTTTGTATGACATTGAATTCGTTCTTTGACCTATCGAGCATCTCGTAGAAAGCTTTGTAGACGTTCTCTCTCTTTTTAATCACTTGTATCGTCTGCACAACTCGACCTTCTGTTAGCTCTTGCTCTCGGTACCGAAGCTCGATTCCAGAGTGCCACATGTCTTCCATCATCGAGTGCTGAGTCTCTACAAAGCTCTGCGTGTTCGTGTAAATTGAATTATAGAGCTCTGCTCCCTTTTCACTGAATGAGTACAACAACACTTGCATAGCTTGTTGGTCAATGATAACNCCTGTGCTATGCACAATTTGAGGAATATGACGGACGTCGGTATATTCGGCGATGTCCTGAGCAGCTTGCAGGTTATCCTTNTTAATTTCAGCCATTATAATGACGCTTATACCTCGCTGCCGCGCGTCTTTTGGGATAAGTGGTGCCAAAACCGGCAAGGCTTCACCTCTAATCCACATGAATATCTCTTTTTGGGCGGTTTTAATCAGCGATTCGAAGTCTTGCGCAATCACTTTATAATCGGTAATAACTCGTGTGACCTCAATAGGCTTACCCGTCTCTATCTCTTGTATCCTAAAACGAGCTTCTACTCCTCGTTCCCACAATGTTTGAAAAACAGAGCTCTGTATCTCAATGAATCCGCTATTGTTTGACCACAGCGACGGGGTGAGTTCAACTNTCTCCAACTCGTCCAGATCCTTCTTAACACCGGTGTAAATGGCCTCTTTGCAGTCTGAAATAACGATAGCAATATCGCTTATCATTGGAGCATGCCGTATGTTAAAGCACGTTGAAAGTTGCTTTACTACGTCAACGTTACTTTGAGTTATCGGAAGTAAGATCCTGAGATCCTCGATCTTGCATTTTCCATTACTATCAACAAAATAGTCATACAGNACTTTTTCCCACCGAGGAAGCCAAAATTCTGTCGAGACAATCCAAAGTCTTTTCTCGGTCGCTTCGAAGGTCTCGAGCCGCCTGCTAATAATATCGTCTTTGTCGTAGAGAATGGAGAAGCCCTCTTCGATCGGACACAATTCGATAGGCAACCCTTGCGCTTTTGCGCGCTCAGCGTCCCACAGCTCCAGTAGTTTATCTCGCGCCTCGCCCAAGTGCTNTAATTTAGTGGCCTCGTTGTCAATGGCAGGGCGGATTAGGGGGGATGGATAAGCTGCTAGAAACGTCTCAGGATTGGTCGATATACGTTTTACGAGTCCTTTTTTTGAAAGTTCCCTCAAGACATCGTTCGCAGTCCGATTGATGAGATGCAGCGATTCCGTTACTTCGCTAACAGTTTGTCTTCCTGCTCGCAATAGGTGGAGGTATACCTCTCCCGCTTCCTCGTTGAGCCCGAACTCTAATAAAAGAGCTAATATGTCTACCGGCATTTTGTCCTTTAGCACATTCCACTCACCGCTCCTTGCGATGAGCTATCAACCCATCTTTACTAATTATCGATATAGCGATTTAAAAACAGCAACTGCCGTTGCTTGGGGGTTAGTGGTTAGGCGATTCTTTTTCCTTTGCCCGGTGCAATGTCATAGACTTCTGTTATAGTCATTATTGCACAACCTTTTGCAGACAATTTTTCACTTCGAGTCTTAATCTTCTGTTTCATCATCTCATAGTCAGGCCCTTCAGTGACGTAGTTGGCCACACCCTTGACTTGGTACCCCACATAGCCCTCCCACGAGGTAAGTGCGACGTTGCTATTCGGCTTCTTCAGATTATTGAGAGTTTTTTGCCAATGGTTGTCACCGATAAGAATAGTTTGGGGCTCTTTTATGATGATGAATTGATTTGGTACGGTATTAGGCACACCGGCATCACTTACCGTTGTGAACNCTACGGTTTTTACAGCATTAATGTTGTTGATCACTTCTTCTGGCAGGTTCGTCATAATATGCACCTCCGTTTGTAAACATTAATAGAGCACTTGGCGATAATAAAAACCTTTCTCTGGCTCGGAGGGGGCTGAGTTGCTTCTACACATAGTGAGCCCATATACTAGTCGACTAACGCGTCGCGTCAATGCTAAAGGCGCCGAGATCGCAGTGCGTCGGCTCCGGATTAGCGCGATGGGAAACCGTTGATCAGATTTCTGATCGCGGATTTCGGTTCTACATCAAGCTGCTTTTAAAAAAGTGCATATTATATCACCTACATATGCTTAGCAGATGACCAGAACTTACGTGCTTGACGCACCCGTGTTTATTTATCACGTTTCAGTCTCTGGCAACTTATACACTGTTCCTGAGGTCACACGCGAGTTGAGAAGCTCTGAAGCTGCAGTAGTCCTGCAAGAGTTTCTAAAAGGGGGCCTGAAAATCGAAGATCCCCTGAAAATCGACGTGGAAATCGTCACGGAAAAGGCTAAGTCTACAGGTGACTATCTCAGGCTGTCTAAAGCTGATATTGACTTGCTGGCTAAAGCGCTCGAACTGAGCGGTACACTGGTCACCGATGACTATTCCATTCAGAATGTCGCTACGCTCCTAGGTATTGAGATACAACCGATCCAGCAGGCGCGAATCAAACGTGTGCTCACGTGGAGGCGCAGGTGCGTTGGATGTGGTCGAGTATATGAGTCGGAAGCAATCTGTCCTGTGTGTGGATCTGAAGTGAAAGTTAAGCCGGTAAAGCGGTAAGTGCCGATGGTTGGAGGAGTATGAACATGAAAGATTTGAACGACCTCATAAGTAACGCGAAGGAACTTCACGAGAAAGGGTTACGTTCGGGCGAGATAGCAGATGAACTAAACATATCACGAGATACCGCTACGTGGCTTCTTACCCGCTCAGAGACCTCGCGAGGACCTGTTCCGAAGGATATATATGTTAACTGGAGTGAGATTGGGCAAAACGCGGAGCGGCTCAGATTCATCTCACTCGCGTTAGCCGATATGATATTGGAAACGGGCAATCCCGACGTCGTCGTTGGAGTGGCGCTAAGTGGTCTGCCTCTTGCGACGCTGGTCGCAGAAGAAATTGAAGCAGAACTTGCGGTGTTCCTCCCAAAAAAGCAGAAGGGATCTGAGAATGAAAGCTTTACGGGATCATTTAGTCAAAATTTTGCCGATATCGCAGGAAAAAGTTGTGCGATAGTAGATGACGTCATCACTACCGGCAGCACCGCAACTGAAATTGTCAAGATCATCAAAGAGATGCAAGCAACGCCACTCTCAGTAGCCGTTCTTATTAACAAGAAGGGAATCAAGCAAGTCCTTAATGTTCCAATAAGGTCGCTTGTTCGAATCACCATTTTTTGATCGTTTAGATTGTAGGGGTATAATTGACAGCTTCCGAACTCGACGAAATTCGAGCGATTGAGCGCAAGTGGCAGGATCGTTGGTTTTCTGATAAGATATTTGAGCCACAAAGTACTGGGTCGAAGAAGTATTTCTTAACGACACCATATCCGTACACGAGCGGACCGCAGCACATAGGCCACACGCGGACGTACAACGTTGCCGACATTCATGCTCGGTTTATGAGAATGAACGGCTACAACGTCTTATGGCCGATGGCGTGGCACATCACGGGGACTCCGATTCTTGCAATCAGCTCGTGTATAGAGCGTTGCGAGGGCGCGACGATAGCACTTTATGAAAACTATGTCCGACTCTACGAAGAAGANGAGTCGCGCGTCGAGGAGATCGTCAACTCATTTGTCAATCCTTGGAATATCGCGAACTACTTTGCAGCCAAGATCATCCCAGATTTCCAGAAAATGGGCTTNTCTATAGACTGGTCTAGGCAGTTTACCACCGGAGATCCGATCTACAACCAGTTCATTCGCTGGCAGTACGAAAAGCTAATGGAACTCGGACTCATCGTCAGCGGGCAGCACCCAATCCTCTATTGCACGATTGATCAAAATGCCGTTGGAGAAGATGATATTGCTGGCGGTGACGTCGATAAGATCTCTATCGATAAGTACATAGGGATCAAGTTCTCTTTCGAAGACGCGTATATTGTTACAGCAACGCTGCGCCCTGAAACGGTTTTTGCAGTTACAAATCTCTGGGTGGCTCCGAGCGAGACCTATGTTAAGGCATACGTCGACGGCGAGAAGTGGATCATCTCTCCGGAAAGCGCATCCAAATTGCGCTATCAGCAGCACGATGTAAACATCATTGAGGAGTTTCGCGGCTCGGCACTGTTGGGGGGACACTGCGTCAGCCCTGTAGGGAGCAAAATACCGATTCTCCCGGCGTCCTTCGTTGATGTTAATTACGGTACGGGAATCGTCATGAGCGTNCCTGCACATGCCCCTTATGACTGGGCAGCTCTTAACGACCTGAGGCAACAGCGGGGTATAAACGCGGATAATGACCTTATTCGGTTAACCAACGATATTGAAGCCATAAAACCAATCTCTCTAATAAAGATTGAGGGATATGGCGATTTTCCAGCCGTTGAACTATGCGAGCGTTTTGACGTTCGATCGCAACGCGACAATGAAACGCTCAGCCGAATAACAAACCTACTCTATAGGGCGGAGTTCTATACTGGCACTCTTAAGCCCATTGCACAACAGTTTGAAGGTAGACTTGTACGCGACGTGAAAGAAGATATCGTCGAGTTTCTGAAGGCGCGAAATGCCGCTTCAACTATTTACGAGACTTCAGCAAAAGGACTCTGTCGATGTGGCGGCAGCGTCGTTGTTGCCATTGAGCCAGACCAATACTTCCTCAACTATGGTGACCCTAAGTGGAAAGCAAAGGCATTTGAACTGTTAGACCAGCTAAAAATCGTGCCGGACGCTTATCGAGCACAATTCGTTCAGACGTTTCACTGGCTCGATAAACGGCCATGTGTCAGACGCAGAGGTCTCGGCACCACATTTCCATTCTCCAAAGACCATTGGATTATAGAGCCACTTTCTGATTCTGTAATTTATATGGCGCTTTATACGNTCATAAAGCACCTACGGGAATGCGACCCAGAGCAGCTCACGCCCGCCTTCTTTGATTTTATCTTTCTCGGTAAAGGCGATTTAACGGATGTAAGCCAGCAGACGGGGTTATCTCAGGAAATGCTGAGGGCGGCGCGGAACGAGTTTACCTATTGGTACCCAAACGATCATAGACATACCGCCGTCGCCCACATATCTAATCACCTAAGCTTCTTCCTGTTCCATCATGCGATACTCTTTCCTAAGGCGTGCTGGCCANGGGTCGTAACCCTAAACGAGCTTCTGATTCGCGAAGGGGTGAAGATGTCGAAGAGCAGGGGCAACGTAATCCCGATTGCCACTGTCCCAGAGGTCTATAGTGCGGACTTAGTGAGACTCTGTCTAGTTTCCATCGCTGATCTCAATTCAACGGTTGATTGGAGAGAAAATGAAGTCGAGATGGTCAAAAAAAGGCTTCTACGGTTTTGGCACGCAGCAAATAGTGATATCGTGTCGGGACAGCCGCAGTATGACAAGGAGCTCTCATTTCCGAGCAGATGGATCCTGGCAGCGACTAACGCTATGGTGTCAAGAGCTTCTGAAGCGGCTCATCAATTTTCATACAGAAAGTACGTTACAGAAGCGTTTTTTGAGCAGTTAAACCGGGTCGAAGAGTACAGATCTATGGTTTTAGATAGTGAGGAGAGATGTCACGTGCTCTTAGATCTCCTCAATGTTTGGCTTTGCGTGCTCGCTCCTGTTATTCCACATATTGCTGAAGAATTGTGGGAGAGAATGCACAAAGATGGCTATATTTCGCTGGCCGTATTCCCACAGTATGATAACCTTTATGCTGAAACACTTNTGCAAAAGCGCTTCCTTGATGGGGTAATTGGTGACGTTTCGAACATTCAAGCTGCGCTAAAACGGGAAACTGCATCAGTTTTCATATATCTTGCAGCAGCGTGGAAGTACAAACTGTTCGAAATGGTGTACGGGCTAGATGATCGTTCGCTAAAACAAATTATGGCGCGAGCNAAGGAAGATCCAGAGCTGCGTACACATCTGAAAGATATAGCTCGTATCGCACCCGATCTTGTAAAACTGCTCGCTCAGGAACCTGCCGCTGACATCGTGCTAGGCTTTGAGGCCGAGTCAGAGACTCTGCTCGCGACTAAGGAGTATTTGTCTCGAAGATTTGGGAAAGATGTATCCATCTTCGTGGAAAACTCAGATATATACGATCCTGCGAATCGGGCGAGACGAGCACTTCCGGCGAAACCCGCTATCTACGTTGAATAAAATAGACGAAGAGGGGAGAAGAGAAAATTAGCTTTATTGGGCGCTTTTTACCGCTTCTTGAGCCTTTTTTACGCGCTGTTTTGCAGTGTACCCTGTTGCTTTTTCTAGAAAACAGCGGAACCGCGCATTTGTATCGACTATGAATTCGTCTGGGACGCCTTCCTTAGCTTCTGTTTCGACGAGCAAAGTATCACTCACGCGTATTGTCAGCTTTTGTAGTGCCCCAAAGCTTAAAACGTATTCTTCGTCGCTTTCTTCGACGTCGACACCAAAGCAATCTTTGAGTGCTTCTAAAATCCGCTTGTGTGCCCCTTTCTTGAACCCACGTTTGAACACATATTCCTGGACGGTAATCACACCCTAGGTTATAATCATGTACGTGCTCTTAAAGCATATTGTTTATAAGTCCTTTGGATCGAAGCAGCAAACCGGATACCAGCATCAGGCGCTCAAGGGATGCCGGTCGAATGGGTCGATAAAGTATTTACTGTGTAACGGGCTATTGTTTAAGAAGTGGCAATTGCGGATGCTGATAATATGAAAGACGGCACGACTGATAACGAATATATAAACTTGATCATCGAAGAAGGGGTGAGCTCAAAAAATCCGGTGATCCTCGAGGGGTTCCCTGGCATCGGACTTGTTGGTAACATCGTGGCTACACAAATAGCATCAGAGCTCAAAATGAAGCAGATTGGCACCATCGAGTCTCGCCTGTTTCCGCCCATTACGGTGCTTTATGAAGGAATCGTGCACGCCCCTGTCAGAATATACGAAGACACTCAAAATGAGTTTATCGTAGTGCTTTCGGATATCCTCATTCATCCGATGACAGCGTACGATATCGGGAAAGCGATTACTAGCTGGGCCCAGAGCCTGAACGCGAGACTTANCATACCGATTGCCGGCATTGCTACGATGCGCGAGCAGCGCACGGTTTTTGCGGCAGCAACCGGCGCCGAACAACTCAATCTCGTAAAAGATAAAACCGAAACGTTAGTCACCGGAAGTATTTCAGGAATTGCGGGCAGTTTAATGAATGAGAGTTACATAAGCAAGCTTCCGGCGCTTTGTCTCTTGGGCGAAACCCAGGGACCGACCCCCGATCCTCGTGCAGCAGCTCGAGTAATTGACGTTATTAACGATTTATTGAAGTTAAATATCAGTACTCAGAAGCTCGTTGAGGAGGCAGATCAGATCGAAACTGAGCTACACAAGCTTGCAGAACAGGTCCAAGGGGCAGAACAAGTAGAAACAAAAGGTCCAACACAGGTTATGTATGGGTGAGCAAATGAGACATTTAGCTTTGACCGGTATATCTAAAGAATCAATTAATGATCTCGCCAAAAAGCGCGTTAGGACGTTTGAATTGCGCAGCGCTCACAATATCCCTATTGTTTTTGAAGCTCACGTTGGTGACGAATTATTTGTGACTGACGCTAGCCGCCAAGATGTTGCGATCGGTACGACTGGTGTGCTGGCGCGCTTGCGCGATAAAACCATCACAATGCAAAAAGTTAGACACCGCGTTGGCGATTTCTATGAAGAACGCGAACTCATGTCAGCCCGTGTTCAGCTTGAACTGCGCGAGCCGACATGTCGATTGCGCGCGATTGAGGATGAGGGGCCAGGAAAGATCTTGGCAGTGGAGACCTCCGAAGTATGCCACTATGAAGGTCGCTGACATCATCTCAGCTTAAAACGGCCAGTTCTACATAAGCTAAGGTAGCAGTAGCTCTTTGTGATGTTTGAGGTGTAGTCGTCAGCGTCGAGAGCTTCTTACTAGCATTTGCTCGATCCTCTTAAAATAACGTTAAACGGCCGGAGTTGCTAAAATGCATCAGCGTTGCTTAATCGCTTTTTTAAGACACTATAAGTATGAGTTACGAGTATGTGAAATTATGGGCCCGTGGCTTAGTCAGGATATAGCACCGGCCTTCTAAGCCGGTGGTCGAGGGTTCAAATCCCCCCGGGTCCGCCTTTTAGCCCTCGCACTTATAACACGTGATGAAATGTTTCTCGATCGCCGAAATCTAAATACGGGCTTGTTGGCCCAATGCAGCACGTAGACAACTTATCGTTCTAGCGTATTCCGTTTCACATCGTCTTCGCTTTTATGCGACTAAAAATGTGACTTCATTTTTGGGCGAAAAACCGCAAAGACTAAGCTTCAAGTCGATAAACGGCCGCTATAGCGCTGGGGCGCAGGCAGCGTCGGGCTAAAGGAGTAATTATGATCTTCACTGCTGACGAAATACTCGAAACCCTCGACATGATTCTTTACGAGCATCTCGATATACGGACGGTTACCGTAGGCGTGAACTTGACGGGGTGCGTACGGGACGATCCTGAACGAATGGCCAAGGCCGTACACGATAAGATTGTGTCCACAGCGAGCAATCTGTGTTCAGAAGCCGATCGCGCGGAAGCACGTTATTCCTTGCCTATTGTTAACAAACGTATCTCGGTAACTCCCATTGGCTCTTTAATCGACGTCCACCCACAAGCTGGTCCACTGATTGCATCTGCGATGGATCAAGCTGCGAATGAATTAGGTGTTGACTTTATCGGTGGGTATTCAGCTCTCGTACAAAAAGGCTTTACAGTTGGGACTGAGGCACTTGTTGATTCGATCCCACAGGCACTAAGCACGACTGAAAAAGTATGTGCCTCTGTAAACATAGCAACCACCAACGCGGGCATCAATATCGAGGCGGCGCTTAAAATGGGACAGACCATCAAAGAACTGGCCCGTATCGATCCTCGGCTCTGTACACGTCTGGTTACTTTTGCTAACGCACCACCGGACAATCCTTTCATGGCAGGTGCGTTTCACGGTCCGGGCGAACCAGAATCGGTCCTGAACGTGGGCATATCAGGTCCTGGCGTCATTAGAGCGATAGTTGAGAGCATGGGGGATTGTGACCTCAGTGAGCTTGCTGAGGTCGTTAAACGAGCCGCGTTCAAGATCACACGTGTTGGCGAATTAGTGGGTAAAGAGATAGCGGCGCGATTGGGTGTGGATTTTGGGATAGTTGACCTCTCGTTAGCACCCACCCCCCAGGAAGGGGACTCTGTCGCACAGATCATCGAAGCAATGGGTGTTGAGCGTTGTGGAGCTCCAGGAACGACTGCCGCACTCGCGATGCTCACCGATGCGGTAAAAAAAGGAGGCGCGATGGGCTCATCGCGGGTAGGGGGACTTAGTGGGGCCTTTATACCGGTTAGCGAGGACGCAGGTATGGCTGAAGCTCTTAAGATCGGCGCGATTGGACTGGAAAAACTCGAGGCAATGACTGCCGTGTGTTCGGTTGGTCTCGACATGGTGTGCATACCTTTTGCCACACCTGCCGAGTCGATTGCGGGAATTATTGCAGATGAGTGTGCAATAGGGGTTATCAACAACAAAACGACAGGAGTACGTCTTATTCCCATAGGAAAAGAAGGTGATTGGATNGAGTTCGGTGGACTGCTAGGGGCGGCGCCCGTAGTGCAGCTCAACGCTTTCAGCTCGAAAAAATTCATTCGAAGGGGGGGTTCGATTCCAGCGCCTCTTACGAGCCTAACCAACTGACAAACACATTTTATTCTTCTCGTTTGCCCGTAACGATTCTAGCTATGTCANTGCTTAAAATAAACTGTTAAACGGGCCCGCTGGGATTTGAACCCAGGTTCTTGGATCTCTCCACAATAGCTCCGAAGTCCAAGAGGATAGTCCACTACCCTACGAGCCCTGCATAGAACAAGGGATTTATGAGTATTGAACTTTACCCGGAAAAATACAAATAAGGGCGTACTCATTAGATTAGCGCACGTATAGTGTTTAAAAGTCAAAACAGCTCGCGCGTTGCTTATAACATATGACCAGCATTGAAACGCGAAGGAAACTCATAGAAATATTGAGGATATTAGATGCGAGTGACGATGCAATCGGAGCACGAACGATTGCTGCCAGCTTGGGCAAGCGNGGGTATCCCATAGGGGAACGGGCGGTACGACACTACTTGGTACTTCTTGACTACAAAGGATTTACTATTAAAATAGGCAATGCCGGCCGGATAATTACTGAGAAAGGTCTTAATGAGCTAAACGAGGCAATTGTTGGAGACCGCGTTGGGTTTTTGATAACCAAGATAGAGGATCTTGTTTACAGAACGAGTTTTGATTTGAAGCAAAGAAACGGGGACATCATCATAAATGTCGCGACCATCGACAAAAATGATTTTGACCGAGCGCTCGAAACAGCCGCAGAGACGATCGACAATGGGTATACGGTGAGCCCTTTCGTTCGCATCGTTGAGGAAGGCGAGAAAGTTGGTTCTGTGTTTGTTCCGTATGGCTCCTTTGGGTTTGTCACGATGTGTAGTATGACAATAAATGGTATGCTAATCAAGCACGGCATCCCATCATCTATTAAATACGGCGGACTGCTTAAAATTAAGGAGGGGATGCCCTCTGAATATACCGATGTGATCTCATATCAAGGGACGTCGCTCGATCCGATTCAAATTTTTGCTTCTAGACAAATGACATCTATTCTGGCAGCTGGACGGCGCGGAGATGGCACAGTGCTAGCTAACACGCAAACGGTGCCTAGCATTGCAGCTGAAAGGACGTTAAAACTTCTGCAGGACGCAAAACGTGCCGGCATTGTTGGGTGGATTGAGAGCCCTCTAGAAGATAATTTTTTAGGAGACAATAGCGGGGACGACGTTATGAAAATCAATATATTTGCTGGCGCAAACCCTATGGCTTCATTACATGAACTGGATATGAAAGTTAAGGTCTATTCTCTCTCCTCCCTCATGGACGCAAAGCTCCTAAATCAACGACTTTAAAGGCCTAGTCGTATCGCTGCACATATTGCGGTATGTATTGTTGCGATTTTCTTTTTTAGTGAATAACTCAAGCCTTTAGAAATATTTATAGTAAAGCGGAACCAGAGTTCCCACTCCAGTAAGAAGAATGAGTTTTCTTATTTAGGCATTATCAAAAGGAGAAATGAGAGGGGTGGCGCAGACTTGTGTAGCACGTTAGGCATCGTTAATGAAAACGGTACACCGTTTTCTTCGAGTGGCATTGTTAAAGGAATTCGTTTGATGAATGAACGATGCAACGGACTCGGAGGTGGCTTTGCAGCTTATGGGATTTACCCCGAATATAAAGATTATTACGCTCTGCATATCCTATTGAAGGATCTTGCTCAGAAAGACCAAGTAGCGGAAATGCTGGAAGAGCACGTCAACATTTATAAAGACGAAGAAATCGCAACGCGAAATGTCCAAGGCATCTCACAGGATTACATCCCATGGCGCTTCTTCGTAGATGTGCCTGATAAGTACGCAACTGCTGCAGATGATTACATCATTGACCTTACAATGAGGATTAACAATACAAGCGATGCTTTGGTCATCTCAAGCGGCAAGAATATGGGCGTTTTCAAAGCTATTGGCTATCCTGACCAAGTAGCGGAGCTTTACAAGCTAGAAACGTATGAAGCTTACCTGTGGTTAGCTCATGGACGATATCCCACAAACACGCAGGGGTGGTGGGGCGGAGCACATCCATTTAGTATCTTAGATTGTAGCATCGTACATAATGGAGAAATTACCAGTTACGGCACAAACAAACGGTTTCTCGAGTCGTATGGGTACAAATGCAGTAATGCTACCGATTCTGAAGTGTTGGCTTATTTGTGGGATCTTTTAGTTAGAAGACATAAACTACCCATCGAAATTGCATCTGAGGTATTAGCTCCTCCATTCTGGGAAAAGATAGATCGGATGCCTGCTGAAAAGAGGCGGGTCATAGAGGCGTTGCGAATTACCTACGGTGCTGCAATGATTAATGGTCCTGCTAGCCTCTTGGTGGCGGACGGTTCTGGGCTCACTGGAGTAGCGGGAAAGGGCACTATGGTTGGGCTCACGGATCGAATCAAGCTACGGCCTCTGGTGTGCGCTCGAAAGGACGAGTATACGTTTATGGCGAGCGAAGAGAGCGCAATAAAGGCAATCTGTAAGAATCCAGACTTTGTATGGGCGCCACGCGCGGGTAAGCCGACAGTAGCATTGGTGAATGGAGATGTATAGTTCCGTTCCTGAATTTAGAGTGGCCATCGACAGGCAACGATGTAGGCTGTGCAAAAGATGCGTAGAGAATTGTTCTTTTGGAGCACTTGAATGGCGGGGAGATAGGGTCAAAGCATTTGACGATCGGTGTGTCGCTTGTCAGAGATGCGTTAGCATGTGTCCTGAAGATGCAATAACTCTCCATCGAACGCCTTCGGTTATGAGTGCCCATCCTGTTTGGACCGAAAACGCGCGAAGAGATGTGTTCACTCAGGCAAGAACAGGCGCCGTTCTGTTGGCAAGTACTGGAAATGAACTGCACGAGCGCATCATCTTTGACAATCTACTACTTGATGCGTGTCAGGTAACAAACCCGGCGATCGATCCTTTGCGAGAACCAATCGAACTTCGGACGTACATTGGGAAAAAGCCGCGATCTGTGGAATTTGAAGCGGTAGGTAACGACATAAAGCTGAAGACCGAGCTCTCGCCGGCGCTCAAACTCGAAATTCCGGTAATGATAGCTCAAATGTCTTACGGGGCTCTCAGTCTAGAGGCACACGAGGCGTTAGCTCGAGCTGCAGTGATGAGTGGCACTACCATGGGTTCGGGAGAGGGAGGGCTTCACAAGAAGCTCTACCCGTATGCAGATCACATCATTGTGCAAGTTGCCAGCGGGAGATTTGGCGTCCATCCAGCGTATCTCCAAGCCGGAGCAGCGGTTGAGATCAAAATCGGTCAAGGGGCTAAACCGGGGATTGGAGGGCATCTGCCGGGAATCAAAATAACTGATGAAATATCAGAAACACGAATGATTCCGGTAGGGACGGATGCCATAAGCCCGGCCCCTCACCATGATATCTACTCGATTGAAGACCTTGCGCAGCTAGTCAACTCATTAAAAGAGGCAACCAGATACGAAAAGCCGATTTTCGTGAAGATAGCTGCAGTTCACAACGTTGCTGCCATCTCTAGCGGCGTTTGCAGGGCGGGTGCAGACGCGATCGTAATCGATGGCTTTCGAGCGGGCACAGGCGCAACTCCCAAAGTAATTCGGGACAACGTAGGGATACCCATCGAACTTGCACTTGCCGTTGTTGACCAGCGTTTACGAGAAGAAGGCATACGAAATGAAACGAGCTTGATTGCGAGTGGTACTATTCGAAACAGTGGCGACGTTGCAAAGGCGATAGCGCTTGGAGCTGACGCCGTGAAGATAGGTACTGCTGCCCTCATTGCTCTCGGCTGCACCGTTTGTAAACGATGCTATACCGGTAGATGCGCTTGGGGGATAACCACTCAGGATCCGAAACTAAGGTCGCGGCTCGATCCGGAAGCGGGGGCGCGGCGAGTCTCAAACTTATTATTAGCTTGGTCAATAGAGCTAAAAGAAATCCTTGGAGCAGCGGGAATAAACTCAATCGAAAGTTTGAGAGGTAATCGCGATCGGCTTCGAGGGTACGGATTAGATCACACGACGCTGGACATCCTCGGTATCCAACCCGCTGGTAGGTAGGTGAGCGTTTAAACCCTCCTGCTTTCTTAATTGAGGTGAAACGAAATGGGCTGCTTTGATTGTGACGAATTACAATTTCATTACAGCGAAGGTTGTGATGCTTGCATAGATTTACTCGTCAACTTTGTTCCGCGGAGCTACCGTGCGTGCTTGCGTGTAAATGTGGTGCTTTGATATATGGATAAGAGACGTAACAAAGCGAATATAAAAGCGATGACAGTTAGTGTTGCGGCACTCTTGGTGTTGCCGCTTGCTAGCAGGACAATAAAAGATATGCGTGATAGGGCAAACTCGTTAAAGCCGCCTAAATGATCCTATACACGAGAGCGATCGACAAGCTACAAAGCGCGACGCTCTCAAAGGTAATACATGCGTATAGTAGCGAACTACAAGCACTTTAAGGTCCTCAACGAGGAGATCCAACAGGCAATTAAGAATGGAGCAGCNCAGCTGACACTTGAGGACGTAAACGGTCAGAGTTTCATTGCCAACAGTTTGAGAGGAAAACTCAAAATCGACATCTACGGCACCCCTGGAAATGACTTAGCAATGTTCATGGATGGTCCAAAAGTGACCGTTTTTGGCAACGCCCAAGATGGCGTCGGAAATACCATGAGTTCAGGTACAATTGTCATACACGGTGATGCACGAGATATTTTAGGCCATAGTATGCGTGGTGGCAAGATTTTCGTTCGAGGTGACGTAGGTTATAGGGTGGGCATACATATGAAGACGTACAAATCGAACGTCCCAATAATAGTTGCCGGCGGATGCGCCGGAGACTTTCTTGGGGAGTACATGGCTGGCGGCATTATTATTATCCTGGGACTTCATAACGCGGCTAAGAAAATCGACTTATTAGGGGACTGGGTCGCTACGGGACAACACGGAGGCGCTATTTATGTCAGAGGCGAGGTCGATGATAGCAAGCTCGGAGACGGCGCAGCGCAATTTCCAATGACAGCTGATGACGAAATGATCGTTAAGAAAGTGCTTACAGAGTACTGTAGCGAATTTAGCTTGAGCCTTGAGCGCGTTTTAGAAACGGAATTCAAAAAGATAGCGCCAGGCTCGCTCAGACCTTATGCTGCGTTATATACCTGTGAATAGTTTGCGGAGGCGACGTGCACTTGTTATCATATGAAGACTTAAAGCTGAAAGTGTGGGATACTGAAAGATGCTGCGGATGCGGGGCGTGTGTAGGCGTTTGTCCTACAGAAGCTCTATATTTCGAAGAAGGGGCTGACCACCCCACATCGAATGACTATTGTAAAGTGACGCGAGATTCAGTACCGTGCGCGGCCTGCTACTCTGCTTGTCCGAGAGTTGAAGAAACCAGCTCTGATGGATTCGGGGACATCATTTCGATATTTGAATCAAAATCTAAGGTTAATGTCTCGGACGCCCAGTCAGGTGGAGTGGTGAGTGCTATACTTGCCGCCGCATTTGAGTCAAATCTAATAGATGGCGCGATAGTAATGGACATGGATAAGTGGAGCCAGTTATCCAAGCCCGCATTCGTGCAAACGTCGGATGCCGTTCTTAAGTCGGCCGGATCAAAGTATTTGTGGGCTCCCATGCTGACAGCGCTTAGAGATGCAATAGAAGACAGAAAGCTACGTAAGATCGCGGTTGTAGGAACGCCTTGTGTAGCCACAGCGGTTCGAAGAATTCGCGAATCGAACGTCGACGTCTTATCGATCTATAAAAACGCAATTCGACTTTCCCTTGGCCTGTTTTGTACCGAGGTCTTCACTAACAATCTCCTTTACGATTTGCAAACAAAATACGGGGTAAAGCCATGGGAGATAAGCGGGCTAGACGTAAAGGGAAAACTTATTGTTAAACTTAGAGATCAGACTACGCTCGAGGTGCCTTTAAAAGACGCAAGTGTCTCAAAAAGAGGAGGTTGCGCCCATTGCGTTGACTTTACGAGCGAAGATGCAGATTTGTCGTTTGGAAGCGTTGGCGCATCTGAGGGTCACACTGTGGTCATAGTGCGAACCGATGTAGGAGCGGGGTTTTTACAGCTCGCACAAAACACAGGATACATTGAGCTTAAATCAGGCGTCGATATAGCTGCCATAGCTAAGATTGGGGGGAAAAAGAAAGGCNTTCCTCTCGAAACAGCAAAAAAAACCCTGGCAGAACACATCTGAACGTCGAATCTGTGGCTAAGTAAAGATTTAGTAATTGGTCTCAATTACTCTTTGCCGCTCTTCTGTCCTCCAATCGTCCGTTCGCCTATTACAAGTCCATCGCATCCTAAGCGTGAAGTATCTCTACATCAGCTCGCCGTGGGGTCGAGTCTGCCGGACAATCGCCTAAGCCTAATCCTTCTAATTTTGTATTATCTCGTAAAGACACAGTTAAAGAACTGGGAGGTACCTTTCAAGCTCATATTGCGTCACCTGTACCTGATAATCTGCCCATTCTTTCTTTTTAAGTGCGATTAAACGATCAAATACGAAATCACCGAGTGCGCTGCGCACAAGCTCGGAATTCTTAGCCGCCTCGATAGCAAGCCCTAAGTTCTCTGGAAGTGAGCCAATTCCGTGGGCCTCAAGCTGTTGCGGCGTCATTTTGAAAATATCCTTTTCAACCGGGTCGGGAAGCTCGTAGCCCTTTTCGATTCCGTCCAAACCGCTTGCTAGCATCACTGAGAAAGCAAGATATGGGTTACAAGCGGGATCGGGACAACGTAGCTCTACTCTAGTTGCCATTTCGTTTCCGGGCTTGTACATCGGAACTCGTATCAGCGCTGACCTGTTACGCCGCGCCCAAGAAACATAAACTGGGGCTTCAGCCTGGGACCAATCGCTTGTAAGAATTAACCCATTGACTAGTTACGAGACAAAATTCGCTGACGTGCTTTAGCTGTCCGGCAATATATCCTTTGGCGATATCCGACAAGTGGAAATTGTCATTGGGATTGAAAAATGCATTCTTCTTTCCTTCAAATAGCGATTGATGTGTATGCATTCCGCTGCCATTCTCACCAGGGATAGGCTTTGGCATGAAAGTAGCGTAGTAACCTGCGCGTAGAGCAATTTCTTTGACTACGAGACGGTATGTCATGACGCGGTCAGACATTGTTAGAGCGTCGGTAAATCGCAGATCGATCTCGTGTTGGCTGGGCCCAACTTCATGATGGCTATATTCGACGCGAATGCCCATATCTTCAAGCGCAAATATGGTATCTCTTCTAAGATCGGTGGCCTGATCAAGTGGAGTGAGATCGAAGTACCCCCCGTGGTCGATGACATCAGCACCTTGGCTGTTCATAAAATAGAAGTACTCAAGCTCCGGCCCAATGTTGAATATAAGGCCTTTCTTTTCTGCACGCTGTAGATTTCTCTTGAGAACGTAACGGGGGTCTCCTTCGTAAGGCTTTCCTGAAGGATCAAGCACGTCGCAGATAATTCGTGCCACGCCTTTTTCCTTGGGCCGCCAAGGCAGTATCTCATAAGTGCTCGGATCAGGTTTTGCGATCATGTCAGACTCCTCAATCGTCTGATAGCCTGTGATTGAGGAGCCATCAAAGCCCATTCCTTCATCTAGGGCATCTTCGAGCTCGTCTTTGACGATCGCAAAGCTTTTTAAAGCGCCGAGGATGTCTGTAAACCACAGTCGAATAAATTTGATGCCTTGTTCTTCGACCTGACGCAATACGTACTCTTTATCCTTTGTTTCTGCCATGTGAAATCTCCCGCGATAGCACTTCAGTAGGAACTTTCATTCCGCTTTAGTTTGTTTTCTTTTATAAACATTTCTAAGCGATGAACCCTCTCTCGCCTTTGCCGTTATGCTCGCAACTGGCCTTGAGCATTGATAAAGGATATCGATTGCCCGAACCTGTAGAGATGAATGTCTATAAAATGAATCCTGAAGAGCTCAAGGAAAACGGCATCGAGTCGTTGCCAGAAAGTATAGGTGAAGCGATCGCCGCAGTGAACGATCTACAATTGTGCGACAGTCCTCAGGAGATGACGTGTTTGACCACTTGATTGAACTCAAAAAGAAAGATGNGACTATTATCGCACACATTTGTCGCAATACGAGATCGACCGGTACCTTCCGATTTTGAAATATATCCATTGGATGGAAAACAACCTTTGAGGTCAGCTCTTCCATCTTTTTTTGATGTTGCGTTCGTCCCATATCGTGCGAGGTCAACGAGGACTATCTCTTCGTGAATTGCCGTCGACAGAACGAAGGATCTCAAAGTATCGAACAGCCCGGCCTTAAGATTTACATCTAGGCAAATTGCTGTGTTGTTCGGCGAACTAGCAGGGCACGTGGGCGATAGTCCTCTTGAACGCTGGCTTTCATCGTTATACTCTCCCATGTGCAAAGCTGCAGCGATCACAGCGATCGAAGAATCACTTAATAAACGCCAATTATCCATCTTGACTAGACGGTATATGCCATTGAAGATCACACCTGCTTGTGATCGCTCAGCGAGGCTGAGGTCAAATCATCGAGGGAGTTTCTTTTTGGGTTGAATTTGATAGAAAGCAAGGCGAAGACAGACCTTAAGCAACAGATGCTTGTATCGAAATTGAGCGTGTACTCTCTCCGAGCGGTCGGTGCCTCGTTACCGATATTCGGCTCGTGGCGCTTATCTTATACCGGGTCAAGTATGCGAACTCATACGAAGAGGTAGTTTCGATTGCTAACGCTTCAAATCTCCAGCTGCATATCGTCGGGCTGGGTTCGGTGCGGGTAGCAATAGAAAGAGGGCCCCGCGTCGGGGCTCCTCACTAGCGACCGGG
>JGI24136J36422_10000219_pt1 | contig 23342 bp, 30 predicted proteins | sample BarGraNGADG00212_2_FD_36422 | JGI IMG/M metagenome (IMG submission 36422)
TCAACGGAAATGGTGAATGTTGCGAACAAAAAGATCGATGCCAAAGGTGCTAAAAACCTGAAAACTATTGTCTTTGATCTCGAACATGAAACTTATTCAGGAAAACCTTTTGATCTGATATTCACACAAATGGTTCTTCATCATGTAACTGATATTGAAAAGTTATTCTGTAATTTCTACAAAATATTAAATCCTAATGGTTTCCTGGCTATCGCTGATTTATATACTGAAGATGGCTCATTTCATGGAGAAGGATTCTCAGGTCACAATGGTTTCAATGTTGAGGACCTTACTTTGACTTTAAATAAATGTAACTTCAGGGTATCTACAGCAGAACAATGCTTTACTATTAACAGAAAAATTTCTGAAAAAGTGACTAACCAATACCCGGTTTTCTTGCTAATTGCAAATAGAAGTCATTAAAAAGATATTTATTCTGCTTGTGAAAATAGAATTAGTAATACTTTTTTTAAATTATAATTATGGAAATAACTTTTGATGGAGGTAAAGTAATTACTGCCCACCTGAATGGTCAGACAATAAGAACAGACCAACCTACTGAAAACGGAGGTACAAATTCAGCTCCTGCTCCATTTGAACTGTTTTTGGCTTCTATAGGAACTTGTGCGGGCATTTATATAAAATCTTTTTGCGACAAACGCCAAATCTCTACTGATGGAATTAAAATAATTCAGACAATGGAATACGACAATGATAAAAAACTTGCCTCAGTTTTTAAACTTGATATCCAGTTGCCTGCTGGTTTCCCTGAGAAATACACCGAAGCAGTAATCAATGCTGCAGAACTATGCCTTGTGAAAAAAACAATCAATAATCAACCTGAATTTAAAGTAACTTCCTCAATACAATTATGAAAATGAAAATCGCGGTACCAATTACAGCAGAGAAATTTATAGACAGCCATTTTGGCCAATGTGAATCTTATGGAGTTTATACAATATCAGAGAAAAATGAAATAACCGGAGTAAAAACTATTAAGTCACAACCAGGTTGTGGCTGCAAATCAGATATCGCCTCTGTCTTGTCATCTGATGGGGTGGAAGTGATGTTGGCAGGAGGTATTGGAGGTGGTGCAATTAATGTATTTAATAATAACGGTATAGAGGTAGTACGTGGTTGCTCCGGAAAAGCCGATGATGTAGTCAAACTATATATAGAAGGCCTAATTAAGGATAGTGGAAGTAGTTGCAGCCAGCATGAAGCCCATCATCAGAATGGGCATGAATGCAGTCACAATTGAGGAAAAACTCTTCTAACAGTTATAATGGAATTAATCGCTTCAAAACCTCTAAAAGAAATATGGCTTAAAGCCTCTGTTCTTGGAAGTATCTGGGCATCAATTGAAATATTACTTGGAAGCTTTCTCCATAACCTGAAAATTCCATTTTCAGGGATGATATTATCCCTAATAGGTGTGTGGCTTATTATCTCTTTCCTTCAGGTTTGGAAAGAAAGAGGACTCGTTTGGAGAGCTGGTATTATATGTGCTCTGATGAAATCAATTTCACCAAGTGCGATTATTCTAGGACCTATGATCGGAATTTTCACTGAGGCACTTCTAATAGAGTTTTTTATTTTTGTCTTAGGTAAAAATATGGTTGGATATCTCTTTGCCGGTGTTTTTGCTGTCTTAAGCTCATTATTGCAGAAATTTTTCAGTCTTTTGATACTTTATGGGTTTGACTTCCTGAAGATACTAAATGACTTGTATCATTTTGCAGTTAAGCAGATCGGGTTAAGTGCTCTAAGTCCGTTAAATCTTCTTATTGTTATTACAACCATTTATGCCATAATAGGAATGGTGGGTGCAATGGCTGGTTACTTCACAGGACTGAAATATACCAGGAACATACAATCTCCTGCGGAAAATAATGAAGTTATACTGCAATTTAAGAATCAGTTTCCTAACCAGTCAATGGGACAGAATTATTCGATAATCTTTTTATTATTAAACATCCTTGCAATCGCTATAATTCTTTTTCTGATAAATTATGACTTTCACATTGCCTCAATAATCAGCGGATTGGTCTATGTTGGATTTTGTATACATAAGTATAGAAATTCTTTAAGACGTTTAAGAAAAATTTCTTTCTGGGTCAGCTTCATAATCATCACTTTTGCTGCTGCGTTTCTTTGGAACGGGTTTTCTCAGGGTGCATTTTTTTCCATTAATGGATTAATGGTCGGACTTAAGATGAATGCCCGTGCTCTAATTATTATAATTGGATTCGCTGCCATAAGTGTTGAGCTGAAAAATCCTCTTATAAAGTCATTGTTGTATCACAGAGGGTTTGCTTCTCTTTATCAATCAATGAACCTGGCATTTTCAGCTTTGCCTTTTATTATTTCAACTCTTTCTACCCAAGGAAGCAAAAAAGCAAGCAGGTTTTCACGCAAAACATTGCATGGCCTGCTTAGACAGGCAGAGATGTTATTAAATGTTTTTAGGAAAGAACATCTCCAAAGACCAGAAGTTGTAATAATTACGGGGGAGGTGCACAACGGCAAAACCACTTTCACTCAAAAGATCGTAGCTGATCTTCTTGGACAGAATATTAGGATTGCAGGATTCTTTTCTATTGGAATAAATGAGAATGGTATACGAACCGGATTTAACCTTGCCGAAATAGGATCTTCAAGACAGATCGAACTGTGTTCAGATAAAAAAGATGAAAAGCGGCTTAAATACGGGAGGTACTATTTTAATTCAGATGCCATATCATTGGGGAATGAGATTCTTAACTCAAACAATCTTTCTGATAAACAACTGATTGTTATTGATGAAGTGGGGCATCTTGAATTAAATGGTCAGGGTTGGAGCAATGCAATTGAGAATATTACCAGGACTAACACAACGCCACAACTTTGGATAGTCAGGAAAAGCCTGGTACAAAAATGTACCAGGAGATGGAACATAGGTAATGCCTATATATTCGACATAACTGAAAACAATATCCAGCAGGTGGAAAATAAACTTACTGAAATAATTTCTAATTAAATTCCTTCTAAATAGCCATGGCTGCAATTGTCCAATAAGCTGCGGCAATTGTTATCTGCCCGTATTTTTTACTTATTACATTCACTACCTCAAAGTTATCTGATATAATTGTCAGCAAACATTATACAGCTTTCTTATTGCAAAGCAAATCTTAGAGGAAATTTATCTGTTTTAAATAAATTAAATAAACCGTAGGAAAAGAGACAGATCTGTTTCTAAGTATAAAAAATCTGATTGTAAAGCAATTTTACCTCTATACAGTTCCTACAAATAAACATAGAAACAGATATACAAAAAAAAATAAGAGAAATGATTATGAAAAAAGAAACAAAATTTAATCTCAGAAGCTTTACAAGTTTTGCACTTGTTATCTCGACAATTATTATGTCATGGTCTGGTTTTATTCTTTATGTTGCACCTCCCGGCAGGATTGCAAATTGGGGAATCTGGAAACTTATGCTTTTTACAAAAGCAGAATGGCTGGCTTTGCATACAATATTTTCCTATCTTTTCTTCATTCTGGCTGTCGTACATCTGTTTTTCGTAAACTGGAGGACTTTTTTAACATACTTTAAAAGCAAACTTAAAGCAGGCATAAACAGAAAATGGGAACTTGGAGTAACTTTTGCATTTACAGTTTTAATCTTTGTTGGAACACTTGAATCATGGACCCCTTTCGGACCGGTCATGTCTTTCGGAGAAAAAGTTAAGGAAAGTTGGGACAGTAAATTAGCTACTCCTCCAACAATGCACATGGAACTTTATACAATTGAAAAACTGGCTCTTGAATTTGATTCCATTGCTCCCGAAAAATTAATCCAGACTCTGACAGAAAATAACATAAAAGCAACCGACGTTAAGCAGACACTTAAAGAAATTGCAAGTGGAAACAAGAAGACTCCTGCTGAAATTTACGATTTGCTTTCAGCAAAATATAATAAACATCCGGGTCCGGTAGCGGGTGAAGTCCCTCAGGGAATTGGCAAATATACCGTCAGATTAGCTGCCGGGAATGCTGGTAAAGAAACCGAATCACTTATTCAGCTATTAAAGGAAAAGGGAGTTGAAGCTACTGGGGAAACAACTCTCAGAACTATAGCTGAGAAGCTTGGTATAACACCCAAAGAAGTATTTGACATGCTGACCGGTACATCTGCTGAAAAGACAAAATAATTGATAATTTTGATATATATAGAATCCTTGTGATCTGAAAGAGAGAAGATAAGATGACAGACCATGAAACTATAGCAATGATATTAAGAGGGAGTCCGGATAAATATCGGGTTCTTGTAGAAAAGTATCAGACAATGGTCTTCAGAACATGCATGGGTTTTTTGCATAACAAGGACGATGCCGATGATCTTACACAGGATGTATTTATTCAGGCTTACCATTCATTAAAGAATTTTAGAGGGGAAGCTACCTTTTCAACATGGATTTATCGTATCGCAGTAAATGCATCGCTAAACAAGGTACGTAAGAATTCGAGGAACCCAATTCATAACCGGATCGATTCATTATTCGTCGTTGGAAAAGAAAGAGAAACATCTCTTCCTGCATATGATATGGAAGATCCTGAAACCATATTAATCAGCAATGAGAAAAGCAAATGGATTCAGGATGCGCTTGACAGTCTTCCGGAAAATCAGCGAACAGCCATCGTACTTAGTAAATATGATGATTTGCCTCAAAAAGAAATTGCAGAAGTAATGCAAACTACAGAAGGTGCTGTAGAGGCACTGATACAACGGGCCAAGGCAAATCTAAGAGTGAAATTATCATCAAGCTATAAAAAAGTGCCGCTTACACCGTAGGAAAAGGATAAGTATTGTTTCTAACCAATAAACTGAATTATTATGAATTGCCGGATATGCCAGGAGGAATCAGAAAATTATCGAGGGGGAAAACTCCCCGATGATTTGAGAATTCAGGTTGAAAGACATCTTAAGGAATGTCCTGAATGTGCCGATATATATAAAATGGATTCAATAGCTGACAGTATAATAAATAAGGAGAAAGAGTTAGTTCCTTCTACTGATCTTACTGACAGAATAATGGATAAGATTGAGAACGCTGATTACTATGATAATAGATTCTCTCTGCCATTCAGAAGAGCTTTACGACCTGCCCTGTTAATAACATCAATGGCCGCAGCCATTTTTGTGGGAGTGCTGATCGGTAACATTTACAAACCTGCAGCGACAAGTTTTTCAAGACCTTTGGAACTTTCACTAATGGATGATGCCGCAATTGAATCAATCGATATACTTTCAAATGAATAATCCAAAAAGCATGAAAACGGAGAACAAAGGCCAATGGATGATTTGGGCAATAGTAATTCTGGTTTTAATGAATGTTGCCACAATTATAACAGTAGTACATAGCAGGAACCAACTTGCAGGCAATGGACCAATGCAGGAATCTGATAAGGGCATGTCAGAAAGTGCCTCAATGCAGTATAGCGGACGTTTTTTCCGCGATTCATTGGGTCTAAGTATGGATCAAATGAAAAAATTCTCAAGGTTTAATCCCGGCTTCCGGCAGTCTGTTATGGCAATCAACAGAGATATGTCTGAAAAAAGGCATGAGATGCTTATTGAAATGGCAAAGATTGAATGTGATACAAACAGGCTCAATGTACTGTCTGATTCCATTGGCTTTCTTCACGCCAGACTAAAAAAGCAGACTTATTTATATTACATAAACTTTAAAAACATCTGCAACCAGCAGCAGCAAAAAAAACTGGAGCAGCTTTTTGGTGAGATGTTTAACACCGATATGCAGATGGGTATGAATAGAAGCGGCCCCCGGGGAGGCAGACGAATGGGATGGCGTATTAATGAATGACTTTAACTATTTACTTTTTTTACTTTTAATTTTAGTATTATGAAAACAAAACTTTTTATTTCAGGATTAGCCTTTATGGCTTTAACAACTCTGGCAGTAGCACAGAGCAAAGATCAGACTCCTTCTAACCCACAAACTAGTGTAGCAAAAGCGGGGAGCTTTGTAGATGCCAATAATAATGGTATTTGTGACAATTTCGAGGCCAATGGCACAAATGCTGGTAACTGCAAAGGTTCCGGAGCTGTCGGCTGTTGCGGTCAGGGTAAAAAACAAATGATGGGACAGGGACAATGTATGGGAGCCGGATCAGGTATGGGACAGAACAGAATGGGCATGGGACAAGGTAAAGGCATGGGCAAAAACTTTGTTGATGCTGATAAAAACGGAATTTGCGATAAATTTGAAGCAGCAGCTAAAAAGTAATACTCTTATTTCGTTGCATATTCAAATACGAAAGCCCGGCAAAATAAATTTGCCGGGCTTTCTAATTATATTTCCTGATCGCTTTTTGCAATCATCACTACATCTTAAGATACCAAGTATATGAATTAGTAAATTATGAGAAAATATAAGCTCCAGTTATCTTCGTGGAACAGTCAGTCTTAATTCAATTCCTTCGCAATAGCCATGGCTGCAATTGTACCATCTGCTACGGCAGTTGTTATCTGTCTGTACTTTTTACTGGTAACATCCCCGACAGCGTAGATATCAGATAAACTTGTCTGCATATTTTCATCAGATATAATATAACCCCACTGGTCTAGCTTTAAATTATCTTTGAAAAGTTCAATATTGGGCTTCATACCAATAAATATAAATACTCCGTCACTGACGAGTTTAGTTTTTTCGCCGGTAATAAGGTTTTCAATTTCAGTAACCATTTTATCACCGTCTTTATCAAAAACTCTTGGTTCGCTATTAAATATGAAATTCATTTTAGGGTTGGCAAATAACTTCTCCTGTGCTTTTTTATTAGCCGTAAACTTTTCGAACTGATGCACGATTGTTACTTTACTTGCAAAACGGCTGATGAAATCTGATTCTTCAACTGCGGAATTTCCTCCACCTATTACTACAACTTCTTTGTTATCGAAAAACTTGGCATCACAGGTAGCACAATAGGAAATTCCCTTCCCTTTAAGCGTTTTCTCTCCAGTTGCTCCGGTTGAGTTCGGTGTTGTTCCTGTGGCAATTACAATTTTCTTAGCACGGATTGTCTCAAATTCATCAATTACAACCTCTTTTTTTGCCAGATCCACTTTTGTAATGTCGACAGCAACCTTATACACAGTTCCACATAGTTTGGTCTGTTCGCTCATATTATGTGAAAGCAGATACCCGGCTTGTGGTTCAATAAAACCAGGGTAATTTGATACTTCATGAGTTGTTGATACCTGTCCCCCAGGCAATGCAATATCAACGAGTACAGTGTTTATTTTCGATTGACAAAGATACAACCCCGCTGTCAGTCCTCCCGGACCAGCACCAAGTATAATTACATCATATTCCGATACTGAAGGCTTAATCTTCGATTTTATTTCTTTCAATCGGTTATCAGGCAACATAAGATCCAGATTGTGGATGATATCACTTCTTTTTATACCTCCTGTTAATCTTTGCCCGATTTCGTTGCCTTCATTAAAGAATAATAAAGTCGGAGATGATTTAACACCAAGCTTATCAGCCAGATCCCTGTTTCCCTGACGATAGATTTTGAGGAACTTTATATCTTTCCCATAAAGTTTTGAAAGATCCTCGAATTTCGAAGCTAGCGCTTCACAGGGAGGACATTCTGTGGAATAAAAGTCAAGTATTACCTGGCCGCCCTTTAAAACTTCCAGGTCAAATTCTGCTGAGTTAATTTCTTTCATCTAGGATTATTTCTTTAAAACTCTTTATTTGTTACTTAATTTTTAAGAAGAATATCATTGATCACTTTTTCAAACGAATGTTTTGGTAAAGCACCCATGGAAGATTGTGGGTGACCCTCTTTTGGAATGAAAAGCAGAGTAGGAATACTCTGAATCCCGAATACTGATGCCAGTTCCTGTTCATTTTCAGTATCAACCTTGTACACAACTATTTTCCCGGCATATTCAAGAGCGAGTTCTTCCAGAACTGGCGCTATCATCTTACATGGCTGACACCAGTCAGCATAAAAATCAACTATTGCAGGAAGGGTACCTTCATATTTCCATTCACTACCTTTTCCGTAGTCGAATACTTTTTCTTTAAACTCCTCGGCATTTAAATGCACAACCTCTTTTATTATTGATTCCATATTCTTATTCTTTTTGTTTAAAATTCTGATATTCAATTATTAATATAACTTTCTATTTTATTCTTTGTAATTACTGAAATAGGCAGAGAAACCAATTTCAAGAAGTTCTTTCACTGGACGACAATCTGTAGAACAGATCTTGCCTGTTATGTTTTTTGCTACAGAGCCACATCCACCACCGCAGGCTAACTGAACATTGCATTCCTTACATTCTTCAATTGAAGTAATGTCACGTCGTTCCCATTCGTCAATAAGTTCAGTATTTCTGGTGACGGAAGGGTAGAAGGTGCCAATTGATTCTTCATTTTTACCTACAGTGGCAGTACAGGGATATATTTTACCGGTATAATCAAATGCCCATTCGGTTTTACAAGCCGGGCAAGAATCAAAAAGCGGGTCAGGGAGATCTCCGTTTTCAAAGAGAAATTTAGCGACAGAATAAGCCGGTTTATAAAATTGAAGAATATGGGGATGCAGTATTACAAGGTCAAAGATTCTTTCAAACAGAGAGATTCTGCTGAAAAGTTTATCGTTTGCTGATTGACAGTGATGTAATTCGTAATTACGTCCAATTTGAGTTTTGAACCAAGGACTTGCTGTCCAGCCTCTGTCAATTGCAAGTTGAGATAATTCGGGCAGACTGTCTATATTTTCCTTGTCAGCAACCATACGAAGATTTATAGGAATCTGACTTTCCAGACACGCATCGATTCCTCTTACAATCCTATCAAAGGTACCTGCTCCACCTTTAAGAAATCGACGCTTGTTATGAATGGCTTTTGTACCATCAAGAGTCACCTGTATTTCACGGATTTTACCACTTTTAAGAATAGGAATATATTCTTCCAGGGTATAGCCATTGGTTACAAAACAGATTTCAAGATTTGATTTGGTTGCAGCTTCAATTAGATGTTTAAGGAGCGATTTCTGTTTCGGATTGTTAAGCAGTGGTTCTCCTCCAAAAACGGTAATGTATTTTTTCCTGCCCGCAAATTCCGATTTAACATACTGGAAAAAGGAATCAATCAATTCAATACTGAGTTCTTGTTTAGGATTATTGTACTGATCCTGATAACAATAACTGCAGGCAAAATTGCAGCTATAGTTTGTTATGAAGAAAAGTTGAATCTCTTCTTTATCGCGGGAGTCAATAAAATCGAGATACTTTTGCCGATAAAGCCTGTCTTCATCATCTGAATCCATTAGGTATCTTTTGCCTGCCAATTCCCGTACAAAATCATTATATGGGAAATTTTTGTCATTCTGAACTGCTTTTACCTTTTCTGCATCTTCTGAACTTAGAATATCAGCACTACCGGTAAGTAGATTCATTATGAAATAGTTTTCAGATTCCCTGATTTTCGAAAATATATTGTATCTGGAATAAATCATTTTTACATAAACTATTTGAATTGCAAGTATTTGAGGAATTTCCAGGCAAAGTTGATACCAATTAGATGGATTTTAAGTTAATCGTGGCAACCGACGACAGTCTTTGATGTTTTAGCACAACATTGGGCCACTTTTGCGTTTGTTCTGGTTTCTTTCTTTTTGATTAAACTTTTCATAATTCAAAATTTGGGTTTGAGTTAATAATCTGATATGATTCTATTTAATAAGTAAAATGTTATTGATTGATTTAACTATAGTTTCTTTTGGAATAAACCCCATTGATACCTGCGGTTTTCCCTTTGCCGGGATAAATAACAAAGTTGGCAACCCTGTAATTCCAAGATGTTGTGCAAGAATTTTTTCCTTGTCAGTATCTACCTTGTATACAACTATTTTGCCAGAATATTCCTGTGCAATTTCTTCAACCAACGGGGATAACTGCTTACACGGCGGACACCATGATGCATAAAAGTCGATTATGGCCGGTTTTGTGCCTTCGTATTTCCATTCTTTATTTTTGTCGTAGTTAAAGACCATTTGTTTGAATGTGTCATTTGTCAGATAAACTATTGTCACTTTATTAGACGCTTCTTTAACGCTAGTGACAGAATTGCACGCCGTAATACTGGTTATTAAAAACAGTTTTAACAGAATTGTCAGAGAGAATAACCTTTTTAAGTTTCTTTTCATCTTTGTATTAAAATTTATTTTTTAAAAGTGCCTTTGCATGAATTATAATTTTGGTTTTATGCCTGCCAAAGTCCAGCTTGCAACCATAACTTTACCTTTTTCATAAGGTTTTGATTCTTCAATGATTTTGATTGAAGAGAATCCTGCATTTTGAAGATGTTCCAGATATTCATTTCTTGTTACAGATCCGGCCCAGCATTCCGCGATTGCTGTAGGGTCGTTTTTATATTCTTCTGGAATCTGATTAATAGAATAAATGTCGCTGATGGCAAATCTGCCTCCTGGTTTAAGAATGCGGTATATTTCATTCCATACAGCTTGTTTATCGGATGAATGGTTAATGGTACAATTTGAGATGACCAGATCTGCTCGATTATCCATTAAATTTATCTTTTCCAGAGTACTCTGAATGAACTCAACATTGCTGATACCTAAACGTTCCGAAGTGCCAACTGATTTTTTTATCATTCCTTCTGAAATGTCAATTCCATAAACATAACCTCCAGATCCAACAATCTCTGCAAGTCTGATAACATCTGTTCCACGACCGCTACCCAGATCCACACAAACTTCATTTGATTTAGCTTCAGAATGATTTACAGCCCCCCCACATGAAAGACAACATGAAGTTTCTGCCAGGTCGCTGTATCTCTTATTTATTTCTGTATAATTCATGATTTTTAATTTATTCAGACTCCCTTTTCCCCGGTTGGTTTTGAGCTTCTGAGACAGGGGGAGCTAGTTATAAAAAATCCTAAGAAACTTCCCATTATTACACTACTCACAGGATTACTTGTAATTGCGCATGAACCTGATTTACATCCCACAAAATAGAAAAAAAGAAATCCGCCTAACCCTCCGATTATAACACCAAGGAATGGTTTCCAGAAATACCACGATTTAAAGAACTCTTTAACTGATTTTGGTCTTGGTGTGCTACTGCAATTTTGTTCCATATATATAAGTATGTATATAATTCGATGCAAAGATAAAATAATAAAACTAATAAATCGCAATAGTATCACCTAAATCTTTTTGATATCACTATAACTATTTTTATCTTTGTCGTAAATACATTGATAATGAGTGAGATTTTTAAGAAAGAACTAACTACTGAACAACTGAATGAACTCTTCCAAAGTGACGAGAAGTGCTTTGAATTTCTTGCTGATTTGAAATGGAGCACGGGATTTGAATGTCGGAAGTGTGGAAATACTAACTTTTGCCCGGGGAAAACAGCACACGCGAGACGATGTACAAAATGCAAGACAGAAGAGTCAGCCGCAGCTGGCACAATCTTTCATAATTGCAAGTTTCCGGTTCATAAGGCATTTTATATTGCTTATAATGTTTGCAAAGGGGAAGAGGATCTATCTACATATGAGTTCGCCAGACGTTTAGCTCTACGGCAGATGACGTGTTGGAATTTTAAGACTAAAATACAACATGCGATTGATGAAATGAATTCATTAAGTGAGAATGAAAAATTGTCAATTCAGAAGATTCTGACCAGTTGAAACTATATCACTGGAAAATATTTGTGTTAGATTATCACGAAATTAAGGAATTAATAATTTTAGAAATGGTCTGCTGTGTTTGCGGAACAACCATCTGAACATTATTTGTTTTGAAAATATCAATAACCTTAGATCCAAATCGCCCGGCGAAGACAATTTTAGCTCCTTTTTCAATTAAGAATAGTGCTGCATCGCAACCGGCTTGTAACTGATGATAACGTACGGGATTTTCTATAAATGAACTATTTTTGGTTTCAGTATCATACAAGCAATACCAATCGCATCTGCCAAAATGCGGATCAACATTTGATTTTAAATGGTTTTCACTGGCGGCTATAGCTATAATCATGATATCATTTATTATCGGTTATTACTTGTGATTTACATATAGGACAGTAATTACCTGTGCTGTCAGTAACTGTAAAGCTTATCTGGCATTTGTTGCATTTTAACCAGTCAGAAACAGAAGAATTTCCATTTTCGAAATCAATACTGCTTCCTTCAATAAAAGCTTTGGCAATTTTCCGCCTCACACTCTCATATATTCTGGTAAATGTTGGCCTGGAGATATTCATCAATTTTGCAGCTTCTGACTGATTTAGTAATTCATAATCGCACAAATTAAGTGCCTCATATTCTTCAAAATTAATTGATACTTCTGACCCGGGTTTGGATTGAATCCCCTGTGGTTTGAATCCGCAAAAATGAGGTGCCATCTGAATAAGCCTGTCTTTTTTATTCCGTGCCATATGATATAATTTGGCATAAAATTAATGAACAAATGTTCAAAAAGCAAATTTTATATGAACAAATGTTCATAATTAACTTTAACTCCAGAGGTACTTTAAAAAATGCATTTTCATTTAAATGCTTGCAGATGCATTTATCAAGATAATCAAATATCTATCCCGCCATGTGTCATTACCCTTAGAATATCTTTGCAAAATAAGAATAGAGACGTTGAAAAATGCGTCTCTATTCCTATTTTATTCTTCTAATTAGGTGTGAAAACACCGGAATTCCAAATGATTACTTTATAAAGTAGAAATCCGGAAATTTCTGCTTTCTCTTTATTCTTTCTTTCTTGTACTGAGACCGAACGGCATATAGAGCGGGCAAATACTCAGAATGCTCGTCACGACAAATATTGCTGACAAAGCCAGGAGAATTATTGCCAGCGTGCCGGAAATAACATTAGTAAAATAAAGTGTAACTACTACGACTGCAACCAGAATTCTGATTACTTTGTCTACTGTTCCCATGTTTTTTTTCATTTGCTTAATTTTGTTTTTAATATTTATATTTTCAATTTTGCAGTTGTTAAGTTATCTTAAATATTGTTTACAACCGCACTCATCGGACAATATTTCAAGCATTTACCACATTCAATACACTCAGATTCATCTATTACCGGCAAACCATTTCCATCCTGTGAAATTGCACCAACTGGGCAAACCTGCATTATAGGGCAATGATGGTTTTGTGGACATGCTAAAGGACTTATATAAAATGCCATATTATAGTCTTAAATTTTATTAATTATCATATTAGTATGATCATGATATTCAAACTAATTGTTTCATTATCATCTCCTGGTTATCGAGAACTTTCCAATCCTTCAGTATTTCAGCCAATCTTTCAGAAAAATCGACTTTGTTTCCGATAATTGCAATGAATCGCTTATATATATCCGGCGTTATTTCGAATTGTTTAACCAACTTATCCGATGGATATTCTACTTTATCGATATGCTGAGGATCAAACATACATTTTTGTGCCATTAATGGACATGTAACAACATCTCTCTTTATTCCAAACTCGAAGAACATTCCACATTTTGCACAGAAGTATTTACCTACTTCTCTTTCTCCAAGAATATCAATAAAATCAAGATTCAATTCGTGTTCCACATTTAAAATCCTTTTTAAGTATTCCAGGCTTCCGAGAAGTAATTCTTTAATTTTATTCTTCTCCCAGATTTTCGCGGCATCCATTAAAACAAAGGTGATAGATTTTTCATTTATTCTTTGAGCTGTTTCACATCCTGTCAATATGATAATGAAACTTTTTATGGTTTGTAATGGTTGTTGTTTCGAAATATCAAACTTCCACTCTTTTAAGAAATCAAGATAAATTTTGGCCAGATTTTTACCTGTTTCCTGAAAATTTTCAGTTATAATATCGCTTAAGATTCTCTGTGGTATCTTAGGGTAAAACAGTCCGAATTTTTCAAGAGCTTCAGTTGATTCAGGTGCAAGGTTCTCTACAGCAATTGGTGTATTGACACACATACCTGTCATATATGGACATTCAGGTTTGTCGAGCACAAAGAATTTCTTGCAAGTCACACACCAATAGTGATTTGATTCTGATTTACTTCCAACAGGTAAAGAATTAATTTTATTCTTTATCATCTCCATTCGGGTCATTTTGTTGTTTTCCATTTATGTACGATTGATGTGTTAGTTAAATATTTTGGGTTAAGACGGTATACAATTGATTTTTGCTAATCACTCCAGACTGTCTCCAAATCTGCTTTCCATTTTTAAACATAATTAGGGTAGGAACACTTTGAATATTGTAACGACTTGCAATTTCATTATTCTGATCTACATCAATTTTTATAACCTTGATCCTGTCCCCAAGTTCATTTGCAACCTCTTTTAGAATAGGAGATTGCATTTTACATGGACTACACCACAGTGCATGAAAATCAACAATAACCGGTCGAATATCATGGATTACTGAATCAAATTTCCCTTTCATGTCTTTTACTTAATCTTATTGATTTGTTGCAAAAGGAATTCTTTATTTTTTATTCCTACAAAACGGTTTACTTCAATACCATTTCTTAATAAAATCAATGTAGGGATATTTCTTACCTGGAATTTTTGTGCGAGTGATTGGTATTGCTCAATATTTACCTTTCCAACATGTGAATTGCCAGTCAATTCATTAGCAACTTCATTCAAAACAGGAGCCATCATTCTGCATGGAGCACACCAGCTTGCCCAGAAATCGACCAGTATCAATTTGTTTTTTGTCTGGTGGTTAAAATTTTTATCAGTTAATGTCAGAATGTTATCGTTATCAGCAACAACTGGAATGTTTTTCATTCGGGCACGAGCTATCAGATATAACCCACCAAAAACTGAAATTAGAATGCCTGTAATTATAATTGTAGTCTGCATGTTATATGGTTATTAATTGTTTTTGTTTTACTTTTAATTCGTTTAGATAACCTATGGCAGCAAGTGCTGCTATTGTTCCATCACCCACAGCCGTTGTAACCTGCCTATATCTTTTTGCAGTGCTGTCTCCTGCAGCAAATACTCCTTCAACATCTGTGGACATATCATTCTTTACAACAATCTCATCCCATTTATTTAAATCAACTTTGTCCTTTAAAAATTCAGTATTGGGAAGGTATCCAATAAAAATAAAAGTGCCATTAGTTTTAAAATTATAGATCTCACCTGATTTCAGATTTTTAATATCAACACTTTCAAGATTCTCCTTTCCATGAAATGCTGTAATTGTTGATTCCATTATAAAACGGATTTTGGGATTATTACTTGCTTCTTCAATAGCATTCTCAAATGCCTGGAAATGGTCGAACTGATGAACAATAGTCACCTTGCTTGCATATTTTGTTAGGGAGACAGCTTCTTCAAGCGCAGAATTACCACCACCGACCACAACAATTTCTTTGTCAGTAAAGAAATCACCATCACAAGTAGCACAATAGGATATCCCTTTGCCTTTAAAATTGTTCTCTCCTGGTACGTTAAGAGTACGAGACCTTCCTCCCGGGGAGAGTATTAGTGCATCGGAAGTCATTACACTTCCGTCGGAAAGGGTCACTGTTTTTATTTCTCCTTGCAAGTCAATGTTCTTTACAGATACATTTCCATTAATTTCGCATCCAAAGCTTTTAGCCTGTTTTTTCATTATGTTGGCGAGCTGATAACCACTGATGCTTTCAACTCCGGGGTAGTTTGCTATTTCGTGAGTCAGAACCAATTGGCCACCAACAGTGCCTTCATTAACGATTAGTGTTTTCATTCTGGCACGCGATAGGTATATTCCTGCAGTGAGACCTGCTGGTCCAGCACCTATAATAATGGCATTGTAATGGTTATTTGTGTTCATTTATTCAGGCTGTTACGGCAACAGAAAATACTGTATTCAAAATTGATATTACCTGGTCTTTAGTCTGGATGCTTGAAGTAGCTTTAACCACTTTGCCATTTTTATAATAAATAGTAAATGGGATTCCCATGAAACCACGAACTTCAGGTAAGATCCGGATGACATCTGATATGGGATTGTCGAACTCCATATCAAAAAATTTTACATGCTTATATTCGGTTTCAAGTTCTTCAGCAATTCCATATACAGGAATACACATCGGGCCCATTCGTCCGCATACAATCATTACATTTTCATTTTCACTGATTGCTTTATTATAATCAGGAATTGATTCCAGATGTTTCAAATTAGTGTACAACATAACTTTTTATATTTAAGTTTATGGGTCAAAAGTACGGTGCATTGTCGCATTAATTGGTATATTTCGAGAGTAGTGCAACAAGTTAACCGTTGATTCAGGACAAGTTTTTTATTGATTTAAGTTAACTTTGTACCTTCTAATGGATCAATAAGAAATGAAAACTATACTCGAAACTGATAGCGATTTTATTTGTGATATCAAAGCACCCTGTTTTCAGATGCTTTTACCGGAAGAGGCAGAAGTTGTGAGGGCAAGTAAGACTCAGGTGCTTTTCCGTAAAGACGATAATCTCACCAAACAGGGAGCATTTGCCTCTTATGTATTGTTTATTATCGACGGTTTTGCGAAACAATATCTTGAGGGGGATGGCATAAAGAACTACAATTTGCGGATTATCAAACCAGGTGAATTTGTCGGACTTTCAGTTGTGTTTTCGGAAAATACTTTTAATTATTCCTCTGTAGCCTTAACTGATTGCCATGTATTCCTTGTTGAAAAGGAAGCTATTGCCAAGGTGGTTAAACAAAATGGAAAATTCGCGTTCAATATTATAAAAAGATACTGTGAGCAAAATACTAATTTGCTTAACACTGTCAGGACCCTTATGTACAAACAGATGAATGGCCGTATGGCAGATACCTTGTTGTACCTCGATAGCTTAAAGAACGAAAAAGCTGAAATATTTCAGCTTCTATCGAGGAAGGATCTGGCAGATTTCGCAGGGATTTCGACAGAAAGTACCGTGAAACTCCTTAAAATGTTTGAAAAGGATGGATTGATTGCCCTGAATGAAAAGGATATAAAGATTTTAAAACAATCTGCACTTCTTGAAATAAGTCGGAGAGGCTGATTATTTGGATGATCGACTGCCTGTACCCTAATGAGCAGAATTACCTATCATTTTTATCTGGAATAATAGAATCCTTCTTTTTATTCTATTATAAATTTTTCCTTAAAATTGATATTATTCCTTTGGTAAGATCATCCTTTACTATATAGTATGATCTGGTACCTTGCTTATGAGAATGAATAATTCCCCTGTTTTTAAGTATTGTAAGATGATGAGAGGAAACAGATTGATGAATGTTGAGTGACTTGGAAACGTCATTAACGCAATATTTATTATCGATTAAAACCTCCAGGATATTTAATCTTACTGGGTGCGCAAGGGCCTTTAAAACCTGGCTATATTTTTCGTAATCAATCTTTTCCATATTTCTATTCTATAAAAAATCAGGATACTAAGATAGATAAATATATGAATAACTCAATATATATATTTAAGGAAGAACATTTTTATCGAAATCAGAAATAATATTATGGTAGATTCTTTTTTGATATCAGGAACGATAAATGTACAGCCAATTTGTTAAGTGTGAAGTTATAATCAAGAAGCATGCTTAATTTGGGTATTCAGCAGGAACATTTCCCGGTCTCTTGAACAGGGGGGCATTTCACACTTCCATATGAACAATAAACGCAACAATCTCCAGGTTTTGGTTTAAGGATCTTACCGCAATTTGAACATTCATAGAAAAACTGACACGAATCAGTAGGCATGATCTCTTTTTTCTCAAATCCGCATTCAGGACATTTTTTTGTGGAGCTTAATTCAATCTTTTTGATCATGATGTCTAAATAGTCTCTATTTTGATATCATAAGATGGGTTAAAAGATAACGTGACATCAACTATAAACGACTTATTACCACCTGCAATTTATCAGTCACTTCTTTTGCAATACCAATCAAATCTGGGTTTTGTATGGCCATCATGGAGGCAATAGGATTAACAGCAGCTACTTCAATACGATTTTCTGAAAGTTCCTGTACAATCACATTACAGGGCAACATTGTACCTATTTTGTCCTCGACTTGTAATGCTTTATATGCATAAGAAGGATTACAGGCTCCGAGTATGGTATATTTCTTAAAGTCGACACCAAGTTTTTCTTTGAGTTTTTCATGCATCCGTATTTCAGAAATTACCCCAAAACCCTCAGATTTAAGGAGATCTGTGACTCGAATAATAGCTTCATCAAACGAGAGGCTGACCATTTTGCTGAAATAGTATTCCATGGTATTAAAATTAGTAACTAAATAGGTTTTATTCTTAATCTGCGTTTCCAATCCTTCGGATTTCCAAATTCACAACTTATACTGGATCAAAGTTATAAAATAAAAATCTGTTTCAATCCGGATTGCCAAATGCACTATAAAAAAGGGAAAGATCAAGAGGGATACAAGCTGCTATTTTTCAAGTGCTTAATATATTATTTGTAATATTATTATTTTATTTATTGCAAATATTTGTTTTATTCTTTTTATTTAAATATCAAGGACATTTCACGGGAAACGGTATTCTCTCTGATCACATTGTTTATTTATTCCCGCGAGCTCTATGTTACGGGCTCCGCTTTGCTACGGAAGCCTCGAAGCTGAAAAAAGCTTCTTCGTGTTCTAAACCCTCTACAGCGCTAATGCGATGATTTAAGCGGTACAATGGTACGCGACTAAAATCATAATGCAGAAGTGGTGTTCGCCCCAGGCTCACGTCTATAAACAAGTTTTTTACAAAGTTAGCCATAAGTCCTAAAACGTTGGACATACCCTCAAGAACCCGACCCACGAAAAAGACTACGGCATAAAGCCGCTGCGCTATTTATTCCGTTTCCTTTTGCACTTATTTAGTCCTTCTGGCTTTCGTCCGCTGGTAAAAACTTTGTTTAACTTAATTCTATCGCGTTATGAAAAACACACAGTCCACCCAGCAAACAATCGATTTTCTTCATGTAGCAGAAGTTACTCTTACCTATCTGACTAAAGTTAAACCTTCGGAGCGCCTTGTAGTTAGTTGTTCCAGGGATGCACACAAGATCTTCTTCGACTCTTGGAATCAAAACTCAATTGAACACAAGGAGTCTTTTAAGATGCTCCTACTTAATAGGGCAAACAAAGTCCTTGGAATTACCACGATCTCTGAAGGGGGACTTTCCGGCACTGTAACGGATGTCCGGCTGATTTTCCAGTATGCCATCAAGGCTAACGCTTCAGGAATAATCGTCGCTCATAATCACCCTTCAGGAAATAGCAACCCAAGCGAGAGCGATCAGAAAATAACTAATAAAATAAAAGAAGCAGGTAATCTTCTCGACATTCAGCTTCTAGATCATATTATCGTCACTCCTGAAAAGGATATATACAGAAGCTTCGCAGATGAAGGTCAATTATAAAATTAATACCCTTCGGGGTATTTTTTTCTGTTTAACGGTTTCGGGCTAAGAGCTGGCGGGCATTTCGGAGCACAAAACTGTCAACCTGTGATAAATTTTATTAGATGCAATCCCCTTCAAATTAACACTATCCGCCCGCATGCTTTTAGCCCGTGTTACCAACTGGGCGTTCTTCTTCTCTGTCAACGGTTTGAGATAAGATTTCCATTTAGTCATTCCGTTTTTTTGTCTTAAAAAATTTAGTTTTTATAGGGTCGGCAAAGTTAGCGTTGGCAGTTAGACAAGCCTTATGTTAAGTTTTGGTTTTAGCGTTGGATTATGCGATAGGACATTGTGGGGTTGCAATTCATGCACTATAACTTCATAGTCTTCCCCCGGTTTTTGACGGGATCAGGTCACGAAAAGCGACCATGCGTAGCCTCATTTATAGTAGGCGATTTTTATGGTTGAATTTGCACGTAACCCTTCTGCACCAATTGAATTAACCTGACCACAGCTCCATTATTGACCTTTATACCAGGCAACAAATCTTCATTGCCCCACTGATGATTTTGCATAGAAACCACACACTCTTCGATCTGAGCACCCTGTTTTATCAATTCGACAATGAGTTCTTTGTAAGGATTGCCGGTTGTAACTTTGCGATATACATTGTAAGCCTCGTCATTCAAGGTCATATATGCCGTGTCGCCATGAAAGACACCGATAATCTGTCCTTTGGTTTTCAATTCTTTGAATCGGTTCGCCAAGAGGTGCATGTAGTTGATACCTACAGGAAGGTCACCAGCAAATGCCAGATGATCCATGTTAAATACGACATTTGCCTTTCCCAACATTACTGGAATATTGACAACGACCTTGTGCTCAAATGTCTTGTCTTTAGAATCAGTCGCTAACAGAACCTTTCCTTTGTCTTTGCTCATTGTATTATCTCCTTTCTAATAATAAATATTGTTTTATTCCTATCCGTACCATGCCTTCTTACACTGCTATATAGGTTCCTCTTAGTTCTGACCGAATGGGGTGATGGTTAGCCAGGTACTTTCTCATTGCATCTATAATCCGTTCTGAACGGTTTTCCCGATTTCTTCCGTATTTCTGAGGTACTCCCTGCATCGTGACGAATGCCGCCGTATAGTATTGGCCAGGCTGCAGTTCTTCATTGCCTGCAAATAGTTTTTGAATTCTGTTGCCTGAGGGGTTTTCAATCTTAAAGTAGACATTAAGACCGAGACAACGTTTGACATATCCTCCCATTTGATTATAGGGGTCGCACGAAAACGTCCTTTCGAGGTTCTCCTCCAACATTACCTTTATTTCCTCTCCCGTTAACTCTACTGTTGAGACAGGTGAATTCATGGGAATAATGTTGTAAAGGTCATTCAAAGTTATCTGTCCCGGAACTATTGGTGCGCCGTAGCGCCAGCCATTCGAAAATGCCAATTGAGCACCGGTGCTTTCAAGTAAAGCCTGAAGAAGGAAATTGTCCATAGTAGTCTCCATGGTTGTTCCCCGGTTGAGCGCTGTGGATGTTTCACCAACAACCTCTGCGAGTTCATTCTTGTAAGGTGCAAGGGCCTGCTTTACTAGTTCAGCTACTATTGGGTCAGGTTGTATAGTTGCTTCAACCTCAATCAACCGATGCCGGTAATCAACGATTTGTCCACCATCCACCTCCAGGTCTAAGCGACCCAAAAAAGAACCATGACAGCCTGATTGTATAACAATAGTTTTTCCATTGAGAACCGGTTTGTAAAGACGGTTATGAGTATGGCCGCTGAGACAAACATCTATGCCTTGTACTTCAGATAAAAGCTTCATATCCTGAGTGAAGCCAAGATGTGAAATCAGGACAATCAAATCAATCTTTTCTTTAATGCGCAGCAAATCAATAATTGACGGAAGTTCATCCTTACCCAATGTAAAGTATATGCCTTCGCTGTAGGATGTCGGCATAGTCTTGTCCACAATATTCGAGGCTATCCCAATAAGTCCGATACGTAATCCGCCAATCTCTTTTATAGCATACGACTGATAAACCGGCTTCTTAGTCACNTTATCAAAGACATTATTTGCCAGCATCGGATAATTAAGTTCAGCAACCCGCTGGTTAAAAACTGTTGGGCCATAAGCAAATTCCCAATGAGCTGTCATGGCATCAAGTTCTAATGAATTTAATATAGGGATCATAGCTTGTCCTTGTGTGGCGAGGGCAGGATAGGTGCCATGCAGAGTGTCACCGCAGTCGCAAAAGAGACAACTTCCAAGACTTTCAGTCCGAATTTTTTTTACAATTGTGGCAATGCGGGCATAACCTCCAGCCTGGCGGTATACAGCATGGTCACCCTGCCAAAACATCTCCTGATGGACATCAAAATAAGCATGGGTGTCGTTCATTTGAACTATGGTGAGGCTCGCTCTATTTTTTGATCTCATTTTGATACTTTTATTATATGCTATGAATAAGATATGTTACAAGGAAAATACCAACAGCAAGTACCAATATGGTAAGTAGTATGTCAAGTATCGATGATGGTTGGAATGTATCTGAGTCTATTTGTCTTTCAACTTTTTTGTACCTCACAAATGCGAATAAGACCAGTAACGTACCCATACCGACAAGGAATATCCCAATCATTGCAGAGTATCCATGAGAAGGAGGTATCGTATTTTCAATAGTTGATTTCCCCAAAATAATAGACATTTGTTTCATGAACAAGGCAAACTTTTCAACAACAAAACCGAATGCCATTATCCCAATGCTTGTCCTAATCCATGCAAGAAATGTTCTTTCATTCGCCATGTGGACACTGCGGTTACGAACTTTTGCTGATTCCTTATTTTCAATGATCTCTTTCATAATTCTAACACTTTTATAAATTTAATAGGCTGATCAAGGGATAAAATCATAGTACCTCGCCCAACTATTTGTAATTGGGCAAATTACACATACTTCCCTTATTTTCAAAGTCAAAAAAAACATTTTAAAATACATACAAAAAAATGTGTGTCGGAAGATTTGCTCTTTTGGTTGCCTTCCTGTGTCAGCTAAATGTGTGTAGGTAACCAAATGTGCAAATGTGCGATGGCATTCCTTTGTTTTCTGTGGGTCGGCAAAAAAACTAAATCTTTTGTCTTTCAATTCCTTTGCAATATTTTTTATACTCAAACCATTTTTCTTTGATGTAATTGTCGCTGCGTCATTTCTTCGCCTTGTTGGTAACGATTGTGTAAACGCCGTAGTGGCGTTTATTTCTCACTTTGATGTGGGTTTTTTTCTTTCATGTAGTAAATATATGAATATTTCGTATACATAAATATGATAGTCAAAGATATAAGGTATCAAGCGGACTCTTTATATGGTCGAAACCCTTGGTGGTTGCGTGGGTATAAATCTAAGTGATCTTGCTGCCGCACGGTTTTTAGCCAAACACAGGAGATTAAGAATGTTTGTCTAAAAAGGAGATTTAAGTTTGTAGTAGAAATAACTACAAACTTAAAACCCCTTCCCGTTTGCCTGGAAAGAGTTCGCCTCTATTTCCGCTCCGTTTTCACTCTCGTCCGCCCTTGTTTCGCTTCGCAGAAACAAGACCGTCCTTCGCTCCACTACGCTTCAAAAAGGCAAACACTTTCCTTTTGCTCCCTTTGTGAATTAAAAAGTTCCTCGCTGCGTGATCCTCGCTCGACCGGGGGAACCCTTAAGCCAGCTTTTGCTTAAAAACCAAATTAAGAAATAACGGTATTCGGCTAAGCCTCATGGTCATTTAACCAGATTTTTCCATAAATTTAGCCTAACGATTAAAATGGAGGCCAATGCAATACATTCCGCCCCGCTCAAAAGACTACGCCATA
>JGI24136J36422_10000220_pt1 | contig 23280 bp, 22 predicted proteins | sample BarGraNGADG00212_2_FD_36422 | JGI IMG/M metagenome (IMG submission 36422)
CTTTGACACATACGTGCAATTACCTCACTACAAATATTTTGCTGCTCTGCAGCTCATTTTAGCGGCAGCGCCGCCCAAATATTTGTAGAATGTGTGAAAAATTTCAAAAATAAGCCCTGTAGGGGCGAAATATTTGAAAACACCTTACAGAAAGTCATGTTTAAACGTTTTAAAAATATTTTACCGGACACCAATGATTTCAAATCTTCTTAATGATTAATAAAGTACTAAGTTTTTTTTTAATTTAGCCGTCACTATTATTCAAAAACTTCAAAGATGAAAATAATACCGATAATTTTTAGTGCAATACTGACATCTATGATCAGTTTCAGCTCATGTAATAATGTGAGTAAAACCGATGATAATATCTCCAAAGGTGATTCAGTCAAAAGGCAGGAATGGGCAATTGTCATCCATGGCGGAGCAGGGGTGATTACAAGGGAAAAAATGACTCCGGAATTGGATAAGCAGTACAGAGAGTCTCTTACAGCGGCAATGAATGTTGGCAAAAAAATCCTCAGAGAAGGGGGATCATCTTTGGATGCAGTTGAAAAGACTATTAATATGATGGAGGATAATCCCCTGTTTAATGCCGGGAAAGGTGCGGTTTTTACTCATGATGGAAAGAATGAGCTTGATGCTGCCATTATGGATGGATCTAATCTGGCTGCCGGAGCTGTTGCTGGAGTTACGGATATAAAAAATCCTATTACTGCTGCAAGATGTGTAATGACTAAATCAGTACACGTAATGTTAACAGGTGCCGGAGCGTCGCAATTTGCAAAGGAGCAGGGACTTGAAATTGTTCCGCCATCGTATTTCTATACTGAAAGACGATTCAATGAACTTCAGGAAATATTGAAAAAGGAAAAAATGGGAACAGTTGGCTGCTGTGCGCTGGATAAAAATGGGAACCTGGCTGCAGGAACCTCAACAGGTGGAATGCCGAATAAAAAATATAACAGGATTGGTGATTCGCCTATAATAGGAGCCGGTACATATGCAAACAATGCTACCTGTGCCGTTTCAGGAACCGGACATGGGGAGTATTTTATAAGATGGACCGTAGCTCATGATATATCTGCTCTTATGGAATATAAGGGTCTTTCCCTTAAGGATGCTTCTGAACTTGTAGTTAACGGGAAATTGGTAAAAGCAGGTGGGAGCGGAGGCGTGATTTGCGTTGATAAATCAGGAAATATATCAATGCCGTTTAATTCCGAAGGTATGTTCAGGGGATTTGCAACTGCGGACGGCAAGGGTGGCGTGTTTATCTATAAGGATGAAAAATAACGGGTACAAAAACGAATATCAATATAATATAAAACCGTAGAGACGCGCTATAGCACGTCTCTACAATAATATGATTTATTGATATTCGTTATCACCCGTGTTTTTACCCGTTATTTTTTCAATTCAATCTGACCGATCCATACGAGGCAACTACCTTAACAGTAGCTGATGGAGATTCTTCCTTACCTACAACCCCCTGAATTTCTTTGGAATTATTCTCGATATTCCGTCTCTGATTTTTAAAATTATCTTCATCGTAGCTTAGTCCGCCATACGAAACCCTTGCATCGAGTTTATAATTTGCCGACCCGTCAATACCAAGTTTAACTCCCATATAGTGTGTTTCCACATCGATCGATTCAAATCCTTCAGGGATATCATCAATTGTAAATGAACCGTAACTTCCTTTGTAATCCAGCTTTTTCGAGAGAGTACCAATGTTAACGGTCGTATATCCGTTTTCGAGAACCAGGTTATTTATCTTGTCAATCCTGATATTGTCATATTTGCAATCGCCTACCATTGAGCTTGTTTCTCCAAGTGAGAGTTTTGAATACCTGCTGTCAACAAGTAGAGCTTTACTTGTGGTTATTTCCATATTCCCTACATACCTCAGATTCAGATCGAACCAGCCGGCTTCATCTATTGATCCTTTTCCATATGCCAGGTTCAGACTGCTGAGAGGTTTTACATTTCCTCTTGTCAGTTTTCCGGCAGTAAGGTCTCCATATTTGATATCGAGATCAACCAAACCGCTTAGCTGGTCGATATCTGTATTACCATATCTGTTGGAAAGTTCGAGAGCAGTAGCTGCTGGCATTTTAATATTGTAGTCGATGCTGAATTTCTTTGAATTAAATCCCCAACCTGTAAAGTTGAATTTGTCATCGATAACTGTTTTGGCAGATATCCTGTTATTGCCTTCATTGAATTGTACATCGATATAACCCAGCAGTTTTTCAGCTTTTTCTTTATTTGGCATCTCAACTGTTACTTTTACGTCTATAACTATCTGGTCCTTATCCCAGCTTTGTATCACAATATCACCATATTTATTATTGATTTCAAGCGTAGTATTAGCTCCTGCAGTGTATTCCTTGTGGAATTCCTTTGTTACCTCCTGTGCTGATAATGTAATACTTACAAATATCAGTGTCAGGAAGAGAAGCATCCCTGTTCTATAAATTGACTTTTTCATTTTCCTTTTTGTTTTTGTTATCATTCCTGATCGTCTTAAGCTGATTCACGATGTAACTCATGATCTCAACTTTTGTCTGATAATGCTCAATCATTGCATTAATAATGCGTTCATCACTAGGATTTGCCTTTAGTTCTTTCTGAAGGGACACATAAACTGAATCCATGCTTTTCATCTCCTTCATAAGCATATCTTTCTGCTCAGGGTTGTTATTAAGATCAACATTTACTATTTCGCCTTCCATCATATTAACCTGGTGAACGTAGTAATTTTCAACTTCTTTATATTGCGGAGAGACCTGGCCAAGAGTCATTCTTGTATTTTCAGGACGAATGAAATGATCCCATGTCCATAATGATGAAAGAGTTACAAGCAGGGTAACAACAGCTGCTCTTAACAGGTACGGTACAATGCTTCTTTTCGGTGCACTTATCTGGAACCTTATTTCAAGTTTCCTGTTAAATCTTTCAAAGTGACCTTTCGAAGGTTCTGCTTCTTCGAAAAAGTCTTTATTGTTCCTGATTATCTCCTCTATATCTTTCATAACCTTGATTTTTTCACATTCCTTTTAATTCTCCGATAAGCTTTTGTTTTGCTCTTGAAAGCTGAGATCGTGATGTACTGCTGTTAATAGAAAGTATTTCAGCTATTTCATCGTGATCATAACCTTCCAGAAGGTAAAGAGAAAGTATTACCCTGTATCCGTCAGGGAGTCTTTCAATTGCTTCTTTTACCTCCTCAACTCTTGTGTCCAGTTCCTGATATCTTTCGGTATCATCACCGCTGTCATCCCTGATTCCGGTATGAGCTTCAATATCTTCAAAGATCGCTTTCCTTTTATTCAGAGCATCAAGTGAACGGTTTACCACTATTTTTTTGAGCCATGCACCGAAACTTACTGTTCCTGAATATGTATCAATTTTTTCAAAGGCCGACAGGAAAGATTCCTGCATAATATCTTCAGCTTCCATTGTGTCGTTTACAATTCTCAGACTTGTATTGTACATAGCTTTGTAATACAACTTATAAATCTGAAACTGTGCTTTCTGGTCGCCAACTTTACACCCATCCAAAAGATCCTGGTGCAGGTTTTTGAATGCCGCTTCTACATTTGCCATCTTTACGTAAAGACTAGTTTTTATATGTGTTGCTGCACCCACTTTCTATTAACTTTTAATCAATAGACGTGGTATAAATTTAAATGCTGCACGGAAAGTAAGAAATTTTTGGCAAAATTTCAGAAAAAGTTCAGAATAATTCCCTGAGTAACCTGTCCGGTGGTAATATTTAGCTCTGAACCAAATAAACTATGGGGTATAGAAAATACCAGAAGCAGAATTATTGCAGCCAGAATGGTATAGAATGGTCGTTCTTTTTTAAGGTTCATAATAACAGCCAGAACCCAGAATACTAAAGCTATAAGAGTTTTATTATCAGTAAGATCCCATCCAAACGGTATCCCTGTCCATAATTCTCCGAAAGCATAGTTTTGCACAATAGGACCAAGGATGAAGCCTCCGGCAACAAACAGGATGAGTGTCCACAAAGCATATTTTTTGTACAATGGGAATTTTACTGCAGCCATAAGTCCCGCCAGGGTTGAGAAGAGCATGGCAATAAACATGCAGAGTATATGAGGAATAAGAATATAAGCCGGCACTCCTCCTTTGAATCTGATGACAACCGGATTTTCTTTCAGATATGTCTTTGTATCCTTTGAATCGGATATTTCAACATAATATTGAAGTTTGCCTGCAGCAGGCTGTTGTGGTACTATAGCAGAATATCCCTCTTTTTTAGGTTCTGCTGTATATATAAAGTCAGCAACCTGGTATTCATCATTCGATCTGAAACGTTTGAAATAGAGTTTTGCCTTAACTGAAGGATCAGAAATTTTAAGTTTTACTTCAGAATTTTCATCAAGTGCCAGACTTCTTATCAGTTTTAGTTTGTATAGTTTGTCGTTTACAGTAATATCCAGTCTTTTAGGATAGGTTGGGCCGGTATACTTCTGATAAACTGCAGCTGAAAGTGTAATAATAAATGCCAAACTCCACAAAGCGAATTTTTTCATATCAAAACTTTATTAAAATAATATTTTTGTTTCATTATCTCTTCGTCTCTTGGTCTCTTGGTCTCTAAATCTCCCCTCATCCAGTCTCCCTTTCTCCCCGTCTTACAACTGTATAAGCAAGACCACTATCTTATCATTCCTAAGCACTTCGACGCTTATAGTCTCCCCATGCTTAAGCTGCCCCATTCTGAACATATAATCCTGAATATTATTGACAGGCTTCCCATTGATTGAAGTTATAATATCTCCCTTTTTCATTCCTCCGAGTGCACCGGGTTTTCCGGGGGTTACAAAATCAGCTCTTAATCCGTTCTTGATAACCCCTGCAAAATCGGGCATGATCCCAAGGGTTGCGCCTTTTCCTCTTCCGTAACTTACTGCTTGTGCTTTTGGGCCAGCTTCTTTATATTGTAATCTTGAATCCTCTGTTGCAAGACCTTTTGCAACATTGAAAATCAGATCGTAAATCTCAGCCATCCCTTTGAAGTTTATCTTTTCCCAAGTATCTTTTGGGGTGTGATAATCCATGTGAGCCCCGGTAAAATAAAACAATACAGGAATATTTTTGCCATAGAAAGATGAGTGATCTGATGGACCGTAACCCTCTGGTGAAAGCGTTAATTTGATAATCGAAGTATCGGTCTTTGCATATACAATTTCTTTTAATCCTGTTGCAGTACCAACGCCTCCGATCTGCAGATTATTAGTTTCATTTAATCTGCCAACCATATCAATATTTATCATCACATTCACTTTGGAAAGATTTATGCCGGGATCATCCACAAAATGTTTTGAGCCCAGGAGTCCTTCTTCTTCTCCACTAAACGCAAGGCATATAATGCTTCTTTTATGGCTGCCCTTTGTTTCGACAAATTTTCTGGCCAGTTCAAGCATCATAGCTACTCCCGATGCATTATCGTCGGCACCATGATGAATTCCGATTGTGTCTATTGCCCTGCTTCCGGAACCCGGACCTCCCATTCCAAGATGATCAAAATGGGCGCCGAGAATAATATATTCATCTTTAAGCTTTGGGTCCTCCCCGGGAAGTACCATCATAACATTTCTTGTATTAACCAGTTCCCTTACAATTTCAGCTTTCCCTTTCACATCAACTTTTGTCAAAAATGAGAATGGTTTTTTTGTATCATTAAGTTTCTTCTCAAGAGCTGCAATGCTGTTTTCTGATTTTGAAAGAATGAGGTCAGCAAGCTCTTTTTTAATTCTAAGAACAGGTATATCAACAGAATAACCTTCTGAATTCATAGCTTCAAATGCATCCAGTGGATCGTACACAGGCCCTGAAACCATCAGAACTCCGGCTGCTCCCATGTCTTTTGCCAGTAACGCCTTATCTCTGTCTGCACTAAAAGGAATAAAACGGCTTTTATTATTTTCTGGTTCCGGATCTCCCCGCAGAAGCATTACCCATTTCCCTTTCACATCAATACCATTATAATCATTCCATTTCAGACTGTCTTCATTAATGTTGAATCCATATCCTGCAAAAACAACATCTGATTCAACAGCAGAATTTGAACTGAATGAAACAGGCACAAAATCTTTCTCGCAGGTGTAGCTGACTCCGTTTATTGAAAGTGAATTCGATTTTCCTGCCAGAACCCGTTTTGTTACTTTAAACCTCTGTAATCCATCACCTGAAAGAGGTTTTAAACCATAAGAGGTAAGTTTCTGTCTTATAAAGTATGCAGCCAGACTATCACCCTGGCTTCCAGTCAGTCTCCCTTTCAGTTCGTCAGATGACAAATATTTAATTTCTTTCTGAAGCTCTTTCACAGAGACCTGGCAATTCCCGGGAGAGGAAGATAGAATTACAATTGCTAAAACAGGAATTACCCTTATAATGTATGTTAATGCATTATTCTTCTTCATAAAGAAAATTTAATTTGTTATGAGTATCTGGAATCATGCATATGCCTTCATTGATTTTCTTCGTTTACCCCGACCCCAAGGGGAGCGAAGAAAATCAATTTACTCCCCTTGAGGCTGGGGTAAATAAATTGATTTTCAAGCGTTTTTGGATATATTATGTATCATTACCGATAGTCATATATTTTAAAATGGCAATTAATGAAAACAAAACATATAATGCTATCAGAACAATAGGTTATTCAAATAGTTTAAATGTTTCTTTAATTAATCCGATAGCTTCCCTTAATTGTTTTTCAGTGATAATAAGAGGAGGAGCAAAGCGGATAATATGATCATGTGTAGGTTTGGCAATTACACCATTTTCTTTCATTGCCAGACAAACATCCCAGGCTTGCTTGCCATTTTTTGGTCTGATTACGACAGCGTTCAGTAACCCTTTCCCGCGTACCAGTTCTATCATGTCTGATTTAATGTTCCTGAATTCCTCACGGAAAATTTTACCCAGACGTTCTGCATTTTCGGCAAGTTTCTCATTTTTAACAACTTCAAGTGCTGCAATAGCAACCTTTGCAGCCAATGGATTGCCTCCGAAAGTTGATCCGTGTTCACCCGGTTTTATGGTAAGCATAATTTCATCATCAGCGAGTACAGCGGATACCGGCAATACTCCTCCTGAAAGAGCTTTCCCAAGGATAAGAATATCCGGACGAACTCCTTCATGGTCGCAGGCAAGTAATTTACCAGTACGGGCAATCCCTGTCTGGACTTCATCGGCAATAAACAGCACATTCTTCGATTTGCACAGATCATATGCTTTTTTCAGATAACCATCATCCGGAACGAACACACCGGCTTCACCCTGAATAGGTTCAACAAGAAAACCAGCAATGTCAGGATCTTTTAGTGCATTCTCAAGAGCATTTAAATCATTGTAAGGAATCAAAATGAATCCCGGAGTAAACGGACCATAATCGTTCCTTGCATCAGGATCAGTAGACATTGATATAATGCTTATTGTCCTGCCATGGAAGTTGCCCTCACATGCGATGATCTTTGCATTATTTTCCTTGATCCCTTTTTTCTTATATGCCCATTTCCTACAGAGTTTCATTGCTGTTTCATCAGCTTCCGCACCTGAATTCATTGGAAGAACCTTATCGTATCCGAAATATTTTGTAACATATTCTTCATACTCGCCAAGAACAGAATTATAAAATGCCCTGGAAGTTAAGGTAAGCTTTGTTGCCTGATCAGTCAGAGCTTTAATGATTTTTGGATGACAATGTCCCTGATTAACAGCTGAATAAGCGGAAAGAAAATCAAAATATCTTTTCCCTTCTACATCCCATACAAACGGACCTTCACCTCTTTCAAGAACTACAGGAAGCGGATGGTAGTTATGTGCACCAAATTTATCTTCCCGGTTTATATAATCCTGAATGTTCATGTTGTTGATTATTAAGTAGTTAATAAACAGATAATTATGAGTACAATCTTACGAAAGCTTTTTATATTTTCAAAATGTAAAATCTCCCCGTCTCCATTTCTCCCGTTCTCCTGTTCTCCGTTTCACTCCTTCACCCGTTCTCCCCCTCATCCTTTAAAAGGTCAGGTCTCAGCCTCATCGTCCTTTCTTCCGATTGTTCCTGTCGCCATTTATCAATCTCGCCGGTGTTTCCCGATAAAAGTATATCTGGTACTTTCCATCCCCTGAAATCTGATGGTCTTGTAAATACCGGAGGGGCCAGAAGGTCATCCTGAAATGAATCGGAAAGGGCAGATTGTTCATCGGATATAGCACCGGGGATAAGCCTGACTATTGCATCGGTAATAATAGCAGCAGGTAATTCTCCACCGGATAACACATAGTCGCCAATCGAAATCTCTCTGGTTACCAGATAATCCCGAATTCTCTGGTCTACTCCTTTATAATGTCCGGCAAGTATTATAATATTGTTAAGCATTGAAAGCTGGTTTGCCATTTTCTGGCCGAAGACTTCACCATCTGGAGATGTATAGATTATTTCATCATAATTTCTTTCGCTTTTGAGCTTCTCTATTGCTTTATAGACAGGTTCAATCATCATCACCATTCCTGCACCTCCTCCGAATGCATAATCATCAACACTTTTATATTTATCTGTAGTAAAATCGCGGAGATTAATAATATTTATCTCAACCAGCCCTTTTTCCTTTGCTCTTTTTACAATTGAATGGTTTAAAGGGCTTTCAAGAAGTTCAGGAAGAACAGTGATTATATCTATTCGCATGTGTTCTTTTTTTTGCAAAAATACAAAGGATTTTTTTCATATTTGCAAAATGGAATGTCGCGAAAATTGTGCCGCCTGTTGCATTGCCTTATCAATTTCTTCACCAATACCGGGTATGCCTGATGGAAAACAGGCAGGTGTTAGGTGCATTCATCTGCTGGATGATTATAGATGTGATATTTATAACACAGGGACTAAACCAAAAGTGTGCGATGATTTTAAGGCTGAGGAAGAGTTTTGCGGGTCAAATCAGGAGGAGGCGTTGAGGATTTTGCTTTCACTATCGGAATAGTGATCATTATTAGGTTATTTGGATGAGATTGAAGGGTTGCTTCGTCGCTTCGCTCCTCGCAATGACTCATTGTTTGATGACTTGTAGGTCATTGCGAGGACGACGAAGGAGGACGAAGCAATCCTTATATCGCAACCACAAACTATCTTCCTTGTAGGTCATTGCGAGGAGCGAAGCGACGAAGAACTCAGTAGAATTTAACGTCATTGCGAGGAGCGAAGCGACGAAGCAATCCTCCTGCTACAGTCCAGATTCATACACGACCTTCCCACCGGTAATAGTATAAACTATCTTCGTTTTCATTATTTCATTCTCAGGAATTGTCAACAGATCCTTATCCGTGATTACAATATCAGCAAGATATCCCGTTTTTATCATTCCTTTTCTTCCTTCCATGAATTGTGCATATGCTGAACCAAGGGTGTAATATTTAATTGCATTTACCATCGTAATTTTCTGCTCCGGATGCCAGCCTTCTCCCTCTTCTCCAAGCCTGTCTTTTCTTGTAACAGCCGCATAGAGACCTTCCATCGGATTTAAAGGTTCAACCTGATAATCTGTCCCGAAAGCGAGCATTGCGCCTGCATCAGCCAGACTTTTCCAGGCATAGGCGCCCTTGGCTCTTTCAGTTCCGATCCGTTTTTCACAGAATTTTTTATCGGAGATACAGTGTGTTGGTTGCATTGATGGGATTACCCCGAGCTGAGCAAATCGCGGAATATCAGTTAGTATCAGATTCTGAGTGTGTTCATCGCGGTGACGGCTATCGCGTTTTCCGTTTACCTGCTGTGCTTTTTCATAAGCGTTTAGCGTCCAGTTATTTCCTTTATCACCAATAGAATGAACTCCGATCTGAAATCCATATTTATCGGCCGTAATCACCATATTTTCAAATTCATTGTATGGCATCATAGCCAGACCTGATGTTGCCGGATTATCAGTGAATGGATCAAACATTAATGCAGTGCCCGATCCTATTGTCCCGTCAATAAATGCTTTAAGATATCCGAATCTGATCCAGTTTCCTTCTTTTGGATATTTTTTTGCGATATCGAGGTAACTTTTTAAGATTAGGGTATCACCGGTCAATGATTTTCCAATATCAATCCTGCTGGTCAGTAATCCATCTTTTTGAAGTTTTTCGTAAGCAGCAAAATCTGCACTTCCCGGAACCTGAACGCTGGTAACTCCCAGTTCCCGGGCTTCCTTCATTGCAAGCAAATAGCCCTGCCATAATCTTGCGGCGTTCTCTTCAATGGTTCTGTTAGTTTTTACTTCTCCGGTTTTTATTAAACCTTCAGCATTTTCCTTTAATATACCAGTCGGTTCGCCTGTTAATGGATCTTTTTGAATTTCCCCGCCAAAAGGATTAGGGGTATTTTTTGTAATGGCAGATGCTTTGAGTACATAAGAATTCACAAGAACTGAATGTCCGTCTGCCCGGCTAAGCATTACAGGATTGTTTGGAGATACTTTATCTATAAGTTCTTTTGTTGGCCATTGTCTGTTAATGAACATCTCGTGCTCCCAATGTCCGCCACTGATCAGTTCTCCAGGTTTTGACTTTGCTACCTGTGCTTTCACTTTTTCTGTAATGACAGACGGGTCAGTTGTATAGCGCAGTTCAATATAATCGGGATCAAGTGGTCCAAAATGAACATGAGCATCATTGAATCCGGGAAAAACCAGCTTTCCACCGGCATTAATTACTTTGGTGGTTTTCTGATCAATAAATGCTGAAATTTCTTTTGTTGTACCAACAGCAATAATAGTTTCACCTTTAATTGCAATAGCCTGAGCAGTTGGATTTTTTTCATCAATTGTCAAAACCTTCCCGTTAATAATTACGAGGTCTGCCTTTTCTTTATTTGTACAGGAAACAGATAGTATCATGATTGTTATTGATAATGTGATGATTAGTTTTTTCATATCAGAGTTTTTCAAAAAGGGAATATATGAAAATAAACTGAAGAGAATAAACTGCTGATTATAAAATTTTGATCATAATACTAAAGAAAAAATGTTAAAATGAGCTAATGATCATGTAATGAGACTACTTAGAAATCAGTTTTGCGGAAAGAGGTTTAAGAAATTAAGATTTCATTAAGATTTCATTAAGATTTTAACATAATATTTTGCCAAATGTTAAGAAGAATCAGATTACTAATTGGAATACTTTAACATCTCTTTAATAATTTTCTTGATTTTTAGTGTTAAAAGCAAAATCAAAAGGGGTAAATTCGCAAAAACGATTTAATATGAACATTGCATTAATTGGTTATGGAAGAATGGGTCACGAAATTGAGGCCATAGCTCTGAAAAGAGGTCATGTTATCAAACTTATCATAGATGAGAATAATACAGATGATCTGAACAAGGTTAATCTGAGCAAGGTTGATGTCGCAATTGAGTTTTCATTCCCGGGAGCGGCTTTTACAAACATTACCAAATGTCTCGAATCGAAAGTCCCGGTTGTATCAGGTACTACAGGCTGGCTTGAGGATTATGATAAAGTATGTGAAATCTGTAAATTAAACAATACAGCTTTTATTCACTCTACCAATTACAGTATTGGAGTTAATCTTCTTTTCAAACTTAATAGTGAACTTGCAAAGAAGATGGAACAGTATAATAACTATAGTGTTTCAATTGAAGAGATCCATCATACAAAAAAGCTTGATGCACCCAGTGGTACCGCAATAACCCTTGCTGATGCTATTATTAAAGAACATTCAGGATACAACAAATGGTGTTTTGAAAAAGATCAGGCAAGTCACAATATTCCAATACGTTCTGTTCGTGAAGGTTTAGTTCCCGGGACCCATACAATTACATGGGATTCAGATATCGATACCATAAGCCTGAAGCATGAAGCCAAAAACAGGAAAGGTCTAGCGCTGGGTGCAGTTGTTGCCGCTGAGTTTATACATTCGAAGCATGGTATCTTCACTATGAATGATGTAATGGGATTCTGAATATTATTTTTACTTTTACCGATTCAAAAAAAACTTTTATCATGAACGAATTCTTTTCAAAAAAATACACTAAGGTTGGAATAGTAGCCTTCCTTTATATCCTTGTAGTTATATGGATCGGTAATTATTGGCTGTTACTCGGCTTGGGAGTAATTTATGATTTATATATATCACAAAAGGTAAACTGGACATTCTGGAAAAAACGTCATGGGAAGAACAATGCGTTTGTTGAATGGCTTGATGCTTTGATTTTTGCAGTGATTGCTGTTTCGCTTATCAATATTTTCTTTTTTCAGAATTACAGGATTCCAACACCTTCGATGGAAAAATCTCTTCTGGTAGGCGATCATCTGTTTGTTAGTAAACTTGCTTATGGACCAAGAATGCCCAATACTCCGATTGCATTCCCATTCACTCAGCATACTATGCCGCTGACGAATGGCAAATCATGGTCAAATCTTATTTTATGGCCTTATAAGCGGCTGGCAGGTGTAGGAAAAGTTAAGAATAATGATCCAATAGTGTTTAATTTTCCTGCCGGAGATACTGTATGTATTGAAGAGCAGACAAACAGTTATTATCAGATTGTCAGAAGTACTGCCAGGGATATGAAGATGAACGATATTTATGCACGTTCGGAAGTTAAATCTGATAGTTATTATAATCAAAAGGCCCGGAAGGATGTCTGGTCAAAATACACTGTAATATACCGTCCGGTTGACAGAAGAGATAATTACGTAAAGAGGTGCATTGGTATTCCGGGAGATAGTGTTACAATCAAAGCAGGAATTCTTTATGTGAATGGGAAAATTGTTCCTGACAACAGCACCCAACAGACCATTTACGTTGTTGCTACTAACGGAACAACTATCAATCCGAAAGCATTTGAGCGACTTGGGATAAATAAATCAGACCAGTCGATGATTTCAGGGTCTGCCTATCTTCTTCCTTTAACTAAACCCAACGCTGAAGCAATATCCAAATTTTCAAATATCTCGGAGGTTTCAACAATTATGGAAAAAAAAGGGGCTTTTGCACCACATATCTTCCCGTATAATCCTGTTTACGGCTGGAATGAAGATAATTATGGTCCGATATGGATTCCTGTAAAGGGAACTACTATTAAGCTCGACACTGCTAATCTCTGCCTTTATGAAAGGATAATCGATGTTTATGAAGCAAATGATCTGAGAGTTGACGGAAGTACAATTTATATCAATAATTCTCCTGCAACCAGTTATACTTTTAAAATGAACTATTACTGGATGATGGGAGACAACCGTCATAATTCAGCTGATTCACGATATTGGGGCTTTGTACCGGAAGATCATGTGGTTGGAACCCCAAAATTCATCTGGTTATCGCTTGATAAAGAAGCTAAAGGCCTTAAGAGCATCAGGTGGAGCAGGATGTTTATGAAGGCAAGGTAGTAGGAAGTCTGAAGACGGAAGTGTCTTTACTTCCGTCTTCCGTCTTCGGTCTTCTAACCAATAAAAAAAGCTGACTCTTTCGGGTCAGCTTTTTATTTTGTAGTATAATAACTATTTTACTTTTTCTACGATTGCCTTGAAAGCTTCCGGGTGATTCATTGCGAGATCGGCAAGTGTTTTTCTGTTAAGGGTAATTCCCTTCTTTGCAACTTTTCCGATAAATTCTGAATAACTCATATCGTACTGACGTACACCGGCATTTATTCTTTGAATCCATAAAGCCCTGAAAAGACCTTTTTTCTTCTTTCTGTCGCGGTATGCATACCCCATTCCTTTGTCGAGGGTATTCTTTGCAACAGTTATTACGTTTCTTCTTGAACCGAAGTTCCCTTTTGTCAGCTTAAGAACCTTTTTTCTTCTGGCTCTTGAGGCGACAGCATTTACTGATCTTGGCATAACTCATTTTTTTTGAATGTCAGCGGTCTGTTAAAAGACGCTTATTTGCTGAACAATCTGTTAATACTATAATTTTTTCAATACGTCAAACAACTATCTCATTGCAAGCATCAGCTTGACATTCTTGAGGTCGGTTTTGTGTACCTCACCAGCATAGGTAAGATTTCTCTTACGTTTTGTTGATTTTTTCGTCAGGATGTGGCTTTTAAATGCATGTTTACGTTTGATTTTTCCTGTTCCGGTCAAAGAAAATCTTTTCTTTGCACCAGCATTCGTCTTCATTTTTGGCATTTCTCTCTATCGAATATATTAATAAACTACTTTTTCTTTTTGGGTGAAAATGATACGATCATCCTTTTTCCTTCAAGTCGCGGAAGTTGCTCAACTTTTCCAAATTCTTCCAGGTCGTTGGCAAAACGTAACAATAACACCTCACCCTGTTCCTTGAATAATATTGATCTTCCTTTAAAGAACACATAAGCTCTGACTTTAGCTCCTTCTTCGAGAAACCTCATTGCATGTTTGAGCTTAAAGTTATAATCATGGTCATCAGTGTTAGGGCCAAATCTTATCTCTTTAACAACGACTTTTGAGGTTTTAGCTTTGATCTCTCTCTGTTTCTTTTTCTGCTGATAAAGAAATTTCTGATAATCAACGATTCTGCAAACCGGGGGATCTGCGTTCGGGGATATTTCAACAAGATCAAGTTCCAGATTGTCAGCCAGTTTAAGAGCATCCTGGATACTCATAACTTCTGCTTCTACTTCTGCTCCGACAACTCTGACCACTTTTGAAGTGATCCTTTGATTAATTTTGTGAGCCGGCTGGGTAACCCTTGCCGGGCTTCGCCTTATTGGTAAAGCTATAGCTCTTTCCTCCCTGGTTTTTGTTAATACTAAAACTACTTATGTTGCNTTAAAATGCAATTTCTTTTTTAATCTCAGAGGCAATAAAATCAGCAAATTCTTCAATTTTCATACTCCCTTTATCTCCNTCACCCTGCTTCCNGACAGCAATTGTTCCGCTCTCAGCCTCTTTTTCACCTACGATAAGCAGATATGGAATCTTCTTTAATTCGTTATCCCTGATCTTCTTACCTATTTTTTCGTCTCTGTCATCAATAAGTGTGCAAATATCGGAATTATTTAGAATTTCCAAAACTTTTCCTGCATAATCATTGAATTTTTCACTTATTGGTAAGATTACTGCTTTTTCCGGAGCCAGCCAGAGTGGAAATTTACCGGAGGTATTTTCGATAAGTACAGCTACAAATCTTTCAAGTGAACCAAAAATTGTCCGGTGTATCATTACCGGTCTGTGTTTCTGATTATCACTGCCATTATATGTTAGTTCAAATCGTTCCGGCAGATTATAATCAACCTGAATAGTACCAAGCTGCCATTTTCTTCCAATGGCGTCTTTAACCATAAAGTCGAGTTTCGGGCCATAAAAAGCTGCCTCACCCAATACTACAGTGGTCTTGAGGTTTTTTTCAGCTGCAGCTTCAATAATGTCGCGTTCAGCTCTTTCCCAGTTTTCATCTGATCCTATATACTTCTGTTTGTTATTTGGGTCACGTAATGAAACCTGTGCAGTAAAATCGTCGAAATTCAGGATCTTGTAAATATATTGTATAAGGTCAATGATGCTTTTAAACTCATCTCTGAGCTGGTCTTGTCTGCAAAAATGATGAGCATCATCCTGGGTAAAACTTCTCACCCTTGTAAGTCCGTGCAATTCACCGCTCTGCTCGTAACGGTAAACTGTCCCGAATTCTGCCATTCTGAGCGGTAGATCTTTGTAAGAGTGTGGAGTTGCATTGTAAATTTCGCAGTGGTGGGGGCAATTCATGGGTTTAAGCATGAACTGTTCCCCTTCCTGTGGTGTTGAGATAGGCTGAAATGAATCGGCTCCGTATTTTTCAAAATGGCCAGAAATCTTATATAAATTTACATTCCCGATATGAGGGGTTGTCACTATCTTATAACCTCTTTTACGAAGAACCCCTGTCAGAAAAGTGATAAGGTTCTGTCTTATATCTGACCCTTTTGGAAGCCATAATGGCAGACCCATTCCTACTTTTGGAGAAAATGTAAATAGTTCAAGCTCTTTTCCTATTCTGCGGTGATCTCTTTTTTTTGCTTCTTCAAGAAAAATAAGATATTCATCCAGGAGCTTTTGTTTTGGAAATGTTATACCATAAATTCTGGTCAACATCCTGCGTTTTTCATTACCCCGCCAATAAGCTCCTGCAACACTTAAAAGTTTAATCGCTTTTAAAGGTTCTGTTGAAGGGAGATGCGGACCTCTGCAGAGATCTGTAAAATTACCCTGTGTGTATAAAGTTATTGTTCCGTCTGTAAGTTCGCTGATAAGTTCTGTCTTGTATTCATCACCTTTTTTTGTGAACAGATCAAGAGCATCTTTTTTACTAACATCTTTTCTGCTGTAGGTTAGATTTTTAGCCGCCAACTCTTTCATCCTGTTCTCGATTGTGATTAAGTCGGCTTCTGTTATTGCCTTATCTTCGCCAGGATCAACATCATAATAGAACCCGTTCTCAATTGCAGGACCTATGCCAAATTTCATCCCCGGATAAAGAGATTCCAGCGCTTCTGCCATGAGGTGAGCCGAGGAGTGCCAGAATGCATGTTTCCCTGCTTCATCTTCCCACTTATGAAGTTTAAGAGCAGCATCCGTTTCAATAGGTCTTGTAAGATCCCAGACCTCTCCGTTAACAGTAGCTGAATAAACCTCTTTTGCCAGCCGGGGGCTGATCTGTTCTGCTATTTGGAGACTATTGGTTCCTTTTTTATATTCTCTTGCAGAACCGTCAGGAAAAGTTATTTTTATCATGCTGAACGTTTCGTTTTATTGGAGTGCAAAGATAATTATTATTTTGCAAATATATGGGAAAAATGTAAGGGTTGGAAGATGGAAGACGGAAGACCGAAGACCGAAGATGGAAGACGGAAGACGGAAGTTTGAAGACGGAAGACGGAAGAAGGAAAACTGCAGACTTTAGAATAATCTTTTAAAAAATTACTTCGGTCTTCGGTCTTCCGACATCAAACTTATTCTTAAATTGTGGCACGTATTTTGGAATTAAAGATTGAACGAATTAATAAAACTATTATGAAAAGGATAATCACTCTGTTTCTGGCTATATCGCTCTTTCTTATTTCCTGCCAAAAAACCCCACAGGCTTCTTTTTCTGCCGATCCGGCTAATCCTGAGGTTGGACAAAGGGTTGATTTTAATAATGATTCGCGGAATGCGGTGAGTTTTGAGTGGGATTTTGGTGATGGAACCACTTCAAGCGATAAAAATCCAACTCATATCTTTACCGGTAATGGTCCGGTTGTGGTTAATTTATCAGCCTTCTCAAAAAACCATATTGAGGATAAAGCAACATTAAGTCTCGATGTTTTGATACCAACCCTACTCGAAATTGAGGTTCTCGAATACTATCAACTGACTACAGTTGCCAATGCGAGTATATATCTTTATCCAACTATCACTGATTGGGATGCCCAGACTAATGTAGAAGCACAGGGATATACCGATGCTGATGGAATAGCTGTATTCTCTAATCTTGGCCCGTTTGTCTACTATGTCGATGTATATGAAAAGAATTACGACAATTATGCATTACGAAATGAAGATCCAGCCTTTGTCAGTACTTCCCAAGTATTGCTACATAAGATCAACAGATTTGTAGCGTACGTTGATTATGTAACTCATACCAAAGGGGATGGCAGGGTAGTTCGCGAAGCCGTTATTAAGAAACTCGAAAGAAAAGTTTCCGACAGACCTCAAACTGTGACAAACTTAGGTACAGAAGGATGGCAGGAGTTATACAAGCGGAGTATTGGGAAGAAGTAGAAGATTTCGATTGACTACTTTGAACCTCGAACCTTGAACCCGGAACAATTATTTATTTTCCAGAACCCTGTTCAGTTCCTTCTTAATTATTCCAGTCCAAACAGAATATCCTTTTTCTGTAAGATGTAGTTTATCATCCCTGAAATATTCTTCAATGGGTAATCCCTTATCATTCAGAAACGCATAATCAGTTTTTATAAAGTATGTATTCTTTTGATTTTCACATATTTTTTGAATCTTACTATTGACCGTTTGTATTTGTGGCCAAACTTTCCACCTCGAAGCAGTTGGGGTAATGGCAATCCAGAATACCGGTGTTTTGGGATGTGTTGCCCGAATGGTNTTNNGATNNATTTTTGAAGAGAGCGGCTACTTCATCCGGACTTTTATCCTGTGGAGTACCCATAATATCATTGGCAATGAATATTACAATAGCCCTGCACTGATGCGGATCAAAAATGCGTTTTGCATAAACAACAAAATCGCTCAGTTTTGCTCCGCCATATCCGCGCTGAATAACAGGGTAGGGGGCCATTTCTTTTTCCAGAGTGGTCCACAGCCTTATACTTGAGCTTCCTGCGAAAAGAATAGCATTATCCGGATATTTTTCACTCTTATCGAGTTGTTCGAATTTCTGAATATCATTTTCCCATGCCTTAACCTCAGGCAGGGTTTGATACTTTTTGATGGGAGAACAGGAGAGGATAAGTACTGATAGCAGCAGAAATATATATCTGATCATATTGTTGAATTTAAATCTCAGTTTCAAAAATACATTTTAAATGTTAAATTTTAATAAAAATCACATTACGGAACGAACAGTCATTTTACATAAGGGGAATATAATTTACTTTACAAAAAAAAAGTTACGTTTGTAATAATTAAACTTTAATACCAACCTTTCATATAAACCCAATGGCAAAAAACCGGTTATTTTTAACAAAGCCACTTCCTCAGTTATTCAGTGAATCGAAGGAAACAGATGGTTTAAAGAGAACGCTTACATCTCTCAATCTTACCACTTTAGGAATAGGAGCCATTATCGGAGCTGGTATTTTTGTTCTGACTGGTCAGGCTGCAGCACAATATGCCGGCCCTGGCATTGTTTTATCATTTGTTATTTCAGGTATTGCCTGCGGATTTGCCGGCTTATGTTATGCCGAATTTGCTTCAATGATCCCTATTGCAGGAAGCGCCTATACTTACTCTTATGCAACACTGGGTGAATTTCTGGCCTGGATAATCGGATGGGATCTTATTCTTGAATACCTTTTTGCTGCATCAACAGTTGCCGTAGGCTGGTCTGGATATGTTGTGAGTTTTCTGAAAGACCTTCATATATTTATTCCACCTCAATATACAGGGGCCGTGGGGTCTGTGATGATAAACGTCCCTGATATGGGATGGAAGCCTCTTACCGAAACCTTTGCACACACACTGGCAGCATCAGGCGTTAATGTTGATTCGCTGGCTCATGTTACCTGTGTCATTAATCTGCCTGCCATGTTTATTGTGGCTCTCCTTACAACTCTGCTGGTAATTGGTATAAAGGAGTCTGCTAACTTCAATAACATAATGGTTATAACAAAAGTTTCTGTTATCATCTTATTTATAGCTATCGGAGTTATGTTTGTTAAAACAGCTAACTGGCATCCTTTTATTCCTGCCAATAAAGTTGAATCTACACCTATTGCTTTCTATGGTTCATTCTGGGGCTGGCTGAAAGCTTACAGTCATGAATTCGGGAAGTTCGGGATAAGCGGAGTTCTGAGAGGTGCAGGCGTTATCTTCTTTGCATATATAGGTTTTGATGCAGTTTCAACTGCAGCACAGGAGGCTAAAAACCCTCAGCGCGACATGCCGGTTGGTATTCTTGGTTCGTTAGGTATCTCTACAATTTTATATATTCTTGTTGCAATTGTACTTACAGGAATTGTAAGTTATACAACTCTTAATGTGGCGGACCCTGTCGCTGTTGGCGTTGATGCAATGGGAAAAGGGATGTTCTGGCTCAGACCGATTGTCAAGATTGCTGCCATAGCCGGATTAAGTTCAGTAATACTTGTTATGCTTCTTGGACAGCCAAGAATCTTTTACTCAATGTCAAAAGACGGATTATTGCCGCCTGTGTTTTCCAAGGTTCATCCAAGGTTCAAGACACCATATGTAAGTACAATCATTACTGGTACTGTTGCAATGATTATTGCCGGGATTCTTCCGATAAGTATTCTGGGTGAATTGGTTTCAATAGGCACTCTTCTTGCCTTTATTATAGTTTGTCTAAGCGTTCTGGTCTTACGAAAATCAAAGCCAAATATTGAGCGTCCTTTTAAGACACCATGGGTACCTGTGGTTCCAATTCTTGGTGCTTCATTTTGTGTTTTAATGATGTTATCTTTACCACTCGATACATGGATAAGACTTATTGTATGGATGGCTATCGGATTCGCAATCTATTTCTTCTATGGGATCAAGCACAGTAAGCTGAGACAAAATACACCGGAGGAAAAATAAGGTTAAGGCTAAGGTTGAGGTTGAGGTTGAGGTTGAGTGATCTTAACCTTTACCTTAACCTTAACCTTATAGATCATCTGAGAATATTGAATTAGGCAAATCTCTTAGGTTATACCTCGATGCCATGGCTTCTCCATAAGCTCCTGCAGAACGAATAGAAATAATATCGCCGCGCTTGGTCTCAGGCAGTTCAATGAATTTTGCAAAGGTGTCCGACGATTCACAGATTGGTCCTACAACATCATATCTTATTATCTTTCCCTGAGATGACAGGTTTTCTATTTTATGATGGGCCTGATAGAGAGCTGGTCTGATAAGGTCGGTCATGCCGGCATCAATGATGGCAAATTGTGTATTACTTCCGTTTTTGATAAAAAGAACTCTTGATATAAGACTACCACATTGTCCTATTATTGAACGACCCGGTTCCATGTGAAGGATTTGATTTGGCAGTACGTCTATAAACTCATTCAGTAATGAAAAATATTCCTGAAATCCTGGGTTATTATCAGGATTTTCATAGTCTATTCCTAACCCTCCTCCAACGTTAATAATCTCTAAATCAATGTTGTGTATAACAAACCATTGTTGTAATTCATTAATCTTCAGGCATAGACTTTTAAATACAGGCAGGCTGGTAATCTGAGAGCCGATATGAAAATGCATTCCGAGCAGTCTTATGTTTTTTTGTCCGGATATTATTTTCACTACTTCTTCAATCTCCCATGTATTTATTCCAAACTTGCTCTCCTCAATACCAGTTGTAATATATTTATGTGTATGAGCATCGATATACGGATTAATCCTTAAGGCAATCTGTGCTACTTTATTCTGCTGTGAAGCCAGTTGATTAATAACCTCAATTTCGGGAATAGATTCGCAGTTGAAACAATAGATTCCTGCTTTAATAGCTGCCACAATATCCTTGTCCGTTTTTCCAACACCTGCAAATACTACATCGGATGGACTGAATCCTGCATTTATTGCCGCAGTTACTTCATTCCCGCTGACGCAATCTGCACCAAACCCATAAGATGAAATAATTTTTAAAAGCCTGTGATTATGATTGGCTTTTACTGCATAATGAACCTTATATCCCAATTTTTCAGACTCTTTCTTAACCACATCAAGAGTTGATCTTAGAATATCAAGATCATAATAGTAAAACGGAGTTGGAATATCCCTGAATTTTTCTAATGTTTTAGCGCTTATCATATCTCTAGTTAAAAAGGTGTTTACTGAGTAGTTTTAATGCTTCAATTTTGTTGGTTGTATCGATAAGCAGTGACAAACTGTTCTGACTTCCTCCATAAGATATCATTTTAAGCGGAATAGTGTTCAATGCTTCGAATATTTCAGGTGCTGACCCTGTTCTATCTATGCGGAAGTCACCAACAATACATATAATTGTTTGGTTTATTTCAATTTCCACATGCCCCAGTTCCTTCAAATCTTTGGCAATCTGATTGATATACTCAGAATTATCGATTGTAATTGAAACTGCTACCTCCGAGGTTGTAATCATGTCAATAGGTGTCCTGTAAGCCTCAAATATTTCAAATACTTTTCTCAGGAATCCGTAAGCCATGAGCATCCTGTCAGATCTTATCCGGATTACTGAGATTCCATCTTTGGCGGCAACTGCTTTATAATCCTGCAGAATGCTGTTTGAAGTAATCAGGGTACCTGGATCTTCAGGTTCCATGGTGTTTTTTAGTCTTACCGGAATATTAGTTTCCCTGGCAGGGTTTACACTTGAAGGGTGCAGTATTTTAGCGCCGAAATAAGCCAGCTCGGCGGCTTCGTCAAATGATAGTTCCCTGATAACTTTTGTATCTTCAACAAATCTTGGGTCGTTATCATGAAAGCCGTTAATGTCGGTCCATATCTGAATCTCCGATGCGCTGATAGCTGCTCCGATTATAGATGCTGTAAAATCGCTACCACCTCGCTTCAGATTATCAATCTCACCATAAGCGTTTCTGCATATAAAACCCTGAGTAATAATAATATTTTCTGAGATGTGTTTTTCAAGTTCTCTTTTGATATTTTCTTTAATATAGAATGAATCTGGCTCTCCATCCTTATCGACACGCATGAAATTTAAAGCCGGAAGAAGAACCGACCTGATATTTCTTTCTTCAAGGAGAAGTTGGAACAATGAAGTAGACATAAGTTCCCCCTGTGCCAGAATTGCCTTTTCATGGAGCTTGGTAAATTCCTTTAATGTAAAACTCCTAATTTGTTCAAAATGTGAATCAATAAGTTCATGGCCTGCTTTTTTGAAAGTTTCAGTGCTGTAAAGTTCTTCTACTACCTTCTCATATTTTGATTTAAGAGTATCATTCCTGGCTGATGCCTCATTTACATTGCCGGCATAGAGCAAGCCTGTTATCTCTACCAGGCTATTGGTTGTTCCCGACATGGCAGACAAAACAACAATTTTTCTTTCATTGTCATTTATTAATGGTATCAGCGCTCTCATCCTGTCTGGATTTCCCACTGAGGTCCCTCCGAATTTCATTATTTTCATAACAGCAGTTTACTTAATAAAAAAACCTGCATATTTTTTTTGCAGGTCTATATTATCTATTATCATCAATTAAATTCACAAAAAGATAAATCAGGCCTTAGAGACAGATGCTTAATACACCTTAACAGCTTTTTTATCTGTTTGTTCATATTTTTATAATCAGTGAGCAAAAGTAGACTTTTAATTAATAGATCATAAAATATCGGAATATTTTTATTAACAGGGGCGTAAGGCATGAGGCGTGAGGCGTGAGGTATAGCGACCCACGCCTCACACCTGAAGATTTTCCTATCTTTTTTCATTATTTTCATTTTTATTTTTACTTTTGCACCCGCTGTGAAGAGTATTTGATCAGCACGTTCTTTTTTTCAGACGCTGGCCCAGATGGCGAAATTGGTAGACGCGCTAGTTTCAGGGACTAGTGTCAGTAATGATGTGCAGGTTCGAGTCCTGTTCTGGGCACAACC
>JGI24136J36422_10000231_pt1 | contig 22602 bp, 18 predicted proteins | sample BarGraNGADG00212_2_FD_36422 | JGI IMG/M metagenome (IMG submission 36422)
TGGAGACATGATTTCTCATACACGAATTCTTTCGCATTCTCGAGTAATTTTTTCTCCTGCCAGTTAATCTTTGCACTGTCCTTGAAGTAAAATCCGTAGACATCTTTGAACCCATGTTTTGCTTTTGCAAAAAGGTATCCATGCCCCTCAGGAGGGAGATGACAATCAACACAATGTACAATGCTTCCGGTGCGATTATTATAATGAGCTGACATTTTCCAGCTCTGATCAGCTAAAGGATGAATATGACATGAAACACAATATTTATCGGAAGAAGTATAAGATAACACTGCTTTACCCGATTTCAGAAATATAAGAGTTATTAAAATTCCAATAATAATAAACCCGGCTTTTGTCCTGTGTTTGATAAAAGTCTTAACCCAATGATTATTTACATCCATTTTCCCGGAGAAGATTCAATTAAAACTTGCTAAAGTTAAATTTTTATCTGCTTCCCGGTAAAAAAAAGTTACTTTTTCTATTAAATTATTTCTTTGAACCAACAATTATGATCCATAAATCCGTTAACCCTGCCGACCGGTGTCAGCCGGGCGGGCTTCGCGGTTTAAAAGGTTTATTCAGAATCTCTTAATATATGCGTGGCAATATGGCGTTTTCCCGTTTTTGAAATAATAATCCTGGTGGTAAGCCTCAGCCGGATAGAACTCTGAAGCTTTAGTTACTAAAGTAGCAATTTTAAACCCCTTGGATTTCAATATATTAAGATCGTTTTCCGCTATGTATTTCTGATCATCATTCATATAAAATATTTCAGATCTGTACTGATCACCAATATCCGGGCCCTGTCCTCCAGACTGAGTCGGATCGTGAATTTCAAGGAAAAGCTTAAGCAGCTTGTCATAAGAAGTTTTTTGAGGATCATAGACTACTTTAACAGCTTCTGCATGTCCGGTATTACCTGTACAGACCTGTTGATAAGTTGGATTTTTTACAGTTCCTCCTGTATAACCAGAAGTAACTGAAATTACTCCGGGGGCTTTCTGCAGGAAATATTCAACACCCCAGAAACACCCACCGGCAAAAATTGCTGTCCCGTATCTTCCTGATTCAAGCAAAGCCGCTGGTACAAACTCGAGAGATATAGAATTTACACAATGACGTACATTTTTAGCAGTTAAGCGCTCTCCGGTAAAAACATGTCCCAGATGAGCTCCGCAGTTAGCACATTCGATTTCAGTTCTTAGGCCGTCAGGGTCAGGAATTCTTTTAACAGCGCCTTTTATTTCATTATCAAAACTTGGCCATCCACAGTCTGATTCAAATTTATCGGACGAATAATAGAGTGCAGCGCCACACTTTTTACAGATATAGGTACCTTTATCCTTATAATTAGTATACTTCCCGGTAAATGGAGTTTCAGTACCTTTATTATTTATTACTGATGACTCAGCTTTGTTGAGATCATAGAATTTTAAAATTTCCTGTGAAAATGAATTTTCGCTCATAGCGGCAAAATAGATTATGAATGTTACTACAACAATTTTTGTGTTCATGTATAATTTTTTAAATGCTTTTATTAAGAAACAAATACCAGTTAAAAATGTTGACTTGTATATTACTTTACTGAATTTTATGTTCCTGAAAATATTATTTTGAACATATAGATTGTTTTTACAATGAAAATTATATTTTTGTATAATATAATTATTGAATCGATATGAAAAAAATTGCTGTTATCCTTCTTTTTACATTTGTCACTGCGATTGTTGCAAGTTCATGCAATAAGAAGGAATGCCCTGCTTATTCCAAGGGGCATTCCAACATAAATACTGAGCAGACAGGGAAGAATGTCTGAATTCCGTATTGCTCTTTTGAGTCATCCTATTTTATAAGTTAGCATAAAAAATGAAAAAGCTGCTTATACCAGCGGTATTGATTTTATTTGGTGCAATAACGTTGTACGCGCAGGGTGAATTAAATGAGCAACAGAAAATCTTTTTCCGTAACGAAAGATCATTTGGCATTCTTCTTAATACTGACGGTATAGGAATCAGCTACCGCGAGGCTAAAAGAATTGATTATCGTAATAAGCGTTTGCTTGAGATTGACGCAGGAACCCTGAAACACCCTAAAGAATATAAACAGTCCAGTTCTTACACACAGGCTGGTTCATTTGTTTTTGGTAAGCTTAATTCAACTTTTTACCTGAGAGCAGGCATCGGTCATCAGCATGAACTGTTCAAAAAAGCCGATCTCGGTGGAATTGCAGTCAGGTATTTCTTTTCCGCGGGTCCTGTTTTGGCAATCTACAAACCTATCTATTATAAAGTCTTGTATCTGAAATCATCTACTGAATACGAATTGAGAGACGAAAAATTTGATGCTTCAATTGCCATGTCTCAGGATATTTATAGCAAAGCTTCCTTTACAAAAGGACTAAATGAAACAAAGGTAATGCCTGGAATATATGCTAAGGCAGGATTCAATTTTGAATATAGCAAAGAGGATAAAATAATTCATGCAATTGAACTTGGGGCCCAGGTCAATGCTTTTCCAATAAAGATACCAATAATGGCGGGGAATGATAATAAAGCTCTGTTTTTTTCACTATTTGTGAGTTATAGGTTCGGATTGATATTAGATCCACTTGATCCTGAATCAAATAAACTTTCAAACATCTTCAGGAGAAAAAAGAATAATTGATCTTTTTAGCTCTTGACTTTACAGAGGAAAATACTATTTTTGTGAGTCAATTTATTAACTAATTAATGAAACAGATATGTCAAAGATTAAAGTAGCTATTAACGGGTTCGGCAGAATTGGCCGTAACGTTTTCAAAATTGCTCTTGAAAAGCCAGGTATTGAGATAATTGGTATCAACGATCTGACTGATACAAAGACACTAGCTCATCTTCTTAAGTACGATTCAACGCAAGGCAGATTTGCCGGTGTGACTTACGATGCTGAGAATATTATTGTCAATGGCTTTAAAGTTAAAGTTACTGCTGAAAGGAATCCTGCAAACATCCCCTGGAAAGAAAAACCTGATGTTGTTATTGAATCAACAGGTATTTTCACTTCGAAAGAGAGCCCGAAAGGCGGCTATGGCGACCACCTCAAGAATGGCGCTAAAAAAGTTATTCTTACCGTTCCTGCCAAAGATTCTATCGATGCAATGATAGTAATCGGAGTAAATGACAAAGACCTCAAACCAGAACATCAATGTGTATCAAATGCATCTTGTACTACAAACTGTCTTGCTCCTGTTGCTAAAGTTCTGAATGACAATTTCGGAATTGAGATAGGCTATATGACAACCATTCACTCATACACCAACGACCAGAGAATACTTGATTTTCCACACTCCGACCTGAGAAGGGCAAGATCTGCAGCTCTGTCACAGATCCCGACAACTACAGGCGCAGCAAAAGCTGTTGGAAAAATTATTCCCGAACTTAAAGGCAAACTTGATGGTATATCTGTCAGAGTTCCCACCCCAACCGGTTCGCTGGTTGACCTGGTTGCTGTCCTGAAGAAAGAGGCTACTAAAGAAGAGATTAATGCTGCAATGAAAAAAGCCGCAGAAGGTCCAATGAAAGGAATTCTCGAATATACAGAAGATCCTATTGTTTCNGTCGATGTAATTCATACTTCAGCATCATCAATATTTGATTCACTAAGTACGATGGTGAACGGAAAAATGATTAANGTATTAGCATGGTACGATAACGAGTGGGGTTATTCCTGCAGGGTTGTTGACCTTATCCCAATGCTGAAGTTAAAATAAAAATATACATGAAAAAGAGAGGGACATGCCATGGTATGTCCCTTTTTATTTAAATAATCATATTAATTTCCAGTGGGATCCCCGCTGTATCCCGGTAATGTTCACCAAGTTCCAGCATCCCTTCGTCATCTTCTTCATAAAGCCATTTCATTTTAACAAGCTTTCCCGATCGTCCGTAACCTGTTAATCTTTTAAGTATTTCATAAAGATATTTCGACGAGCCGCTGTTGATATATTCAAGCTGAATAGTAACATCAAGCCCGCTGTTCTTTTCAAAATGCAGGGTAAGCCAATCTTCGAGACGACTGAAGATAAGCTCTGGATTTTCAGGAATGGACCTTCCTACCAGTTCAAGTTTGTTTATATCGGGATAATAAACAATACCCGGACAGTTTTTTAACTCCTCCTGAATTACAAATTTTTCCATATTCTGATAGTTTATTCATATCTTAAAGCCTCAATAGGATCAATATTAGCCGCTTTTACTGCCGGCGCATAACCGGAAACAACTCCTACAACAAAACAGACAACTATACCAGTCAATACCCAAACCCAGGGAATAACAAAACTTGACCTTAACATTGATGAAACAGCATTTCCGATAAGTATACCCAGAATAATCCCAAAAATTCCACCCAGTTGACCTATCATTATCGATTCAAAAAGAAACTGATACTTAATAGTCTGGGTTTTTGCACCTATAGCTTTCCTGACACCAATTTCGCGTGTCCTCTCAGTAACCGAAACAAGCATAATATTCATAAGTCCGACAGCTGCCCCAAATAATGTAACGATACCTATTATTGTAGCCGCAAGAGTTACAAACCTGAGGTTCTTGAGAAGCATGTTGACGATATTGTCACTTTTTGAAATATTAAAATCCGACTCATCCTTTGGATTAAGATTACGAACTGTTCTGAAAATAGCTTCTGCCTCGCCGGTCATCATATCAAGATTGACGGAGTTTATAGGCATTATAGTAATTTCGAATGACATATTTGGTCGTGAAAAGTATTGTCGTGCAGTTGTGATAGGCATAAAACAAACACGATCACCATTGATTGCACTTGCGCCCTTGCTTTTAAGAACACCTGTAATCTGAAGTTTTAAACCGGCTACTGAGATCTCCTTACCCAAAGGGTCAACACCTGAAGGAAAAAGATCCTTCACAATATCAGCGCCAATAAGTACATAATGACGAATTTGCTGAACCTCATCAGCACTGAAATTTCTACCGTTTTCGATCTCATACCCTGAAACCGACAAATGGTTCTCATCAATACCAAGAAGACTGACATTTGGATTTGTTTTCTCAGATCCATATTTAACAGTTGATAAACCTGAAGCATTAAAGGAAATGGCAACCCAGGCCGCCTCTGTAAACCGATTTTTAAACTCTTCTGCTTCCCTGTACGATATCCTTGAGAAGTTTTTTGCTCTGGACCTGTCCCCTCTTTCAAAATTCATTGCCTGAGAAGTAATTGTAAATGAGTTTGCACCCATCATGGTAAACTGATTTGTAAGGGAAGATTTTATTGAGTCAATTGCTGTAAGAATCCCTACAAGAGCCATTATACCAATAGCTATAATACAAATTGTAAGAATAGCCCTCACCCTGTTGGATCTAATTGCGCGAAATGAAATTTTCAGGTTTTCCTTGAAAATGGCAATTTTTAATATACTCTTCTTCATTTATAGTATCTCCAGCTGTATGTCATGAATAAAAAACTAAATGTACGCCTTTTTTCCAAATGTTGGTGGATAAATTTAAGACGACTTCTGTATTTTTTCTAGTTTAAATAAAAATAATCAGTCTTTTAGTTGCATAACTAATTTATTCGTTGTATATTTGGTACGATCTAAATAATTACTAATGAAATTAGACTTAATATATAGCTTATGAGAGAATTAACGAGAGCAGAAGAGGAAGTGATGCAGGTTCTTTGGAAGTTAAAAAAGGGATTTGTCAAAGAAATACTCGAACTCTTTGATGAACCAAAACCGGCATATAATACTGTAAGCACTATTGTAAGAATCTTACAGGATAAAGGTTTTGTTTCTCACAAAGCATACGGAAGAACACATGAGTACTTCCCGCTTATTTCTAAAAACGAATATTCTAAAATGCATCTCAGTACGTTTGTAAATGACTATTTCTCTAACTCTTTTGAAAAAATGGTTAGCTTTTTTGCAAAAGAAAAGAGCATTTCTGTAAAAGAGATGGAAGAGATTATGAAAATTATGGAAGGGGAAGTTAAAAAGCAAAAAGCAAAATAATGAGTACGCTATTTATATATATGGTGAAAGTCGCAGTTTACATGGCTGCCTTTTACCTTGTATATTCNATAATGTTAAGCAGGGATACNTCNTATAGTCGCAACAGGGCTTTCATTCTCCTGTCATTAATAACGGCATTGATCTTCCCATTNATTACTTTACAGACTATCAAACCCTGGAATATTCAGTTTTTCGGAAAAATTCTTTCCAATGTCTTCGTTACCGCTANCGCNGACAGTTCAAAAACGTTGAGTCAGGGATCATCATCTTCCGGTCTCCTGCAAATGATNTATTCAATTTATATTATTGTTGGTTTTGTTTTCATATTCAAATTATTAATTAACCTTTTCAACCTCCTGTTTTTAATTTTCCGTCACAAGAACGAAGGAAGCCGGATTATCAGATTTCATGGTTTTAATACGTCCGGATTTTCAGCAATGGGATATATCTTTATAAATACAAGATTGACTCCTGAAGATGCCGGCGATATAATCAAACACGAACAAAACCATCTTAAACAAAACCATTTTATCGATATCATCTTTATTGAATTGATAAAGGCAGTTCAATGGTTTAATCCTGTTGTTTACCTTTTCAACAGATCATTGAGGGCTATTCATGAATATCAGGCTGACCAGGAATGCATTAGTTCAGGTGTACCAATTGTTAACTATCAGAGTCTTCTGTTAAACCAGGTTTTTAAGTCAGGAGCATTCAATCTGACAAACAGCTTTTCAAATCCGTCTCTTATTAAAAAACGGATGATTATGATGACAAAAAAACGAACATCAACTACTGCAAGTTTCAAGATACTTATTGTTATTCCGGTCGCAGCGATTATATTCATGGCTATCTCAGCATACAGGGAGATCCCTTATTCCTCGGTTAAACAAATAATACCGGTTATTGAAACTCAAAATTTATCATCTGAATCCAAATCAGAATTGAGGGCGCCACCTCCTCCTCCTCCTCCTCCTCCAACTCAGTCTTCAGAATCAGAGGAAGTCCCTTTTGTTGTCGTTGAGGAAATGCCGATGTTTCCAGGTGGTGATCGTGCTCTCCTGAATTATATAAGTGAGAATACAATTTATCCTGAAGCTTCTAAAGCACAAAATATACAGGGAAGAGTTATTATAAGGTTCTGCGTGACTGCTAAAGGTGGCGTTAGCCTTGTAAGTGTCCTAAAAGGTGTTGCTCCTGAACTTGATGCAGAAGCAGTCAGAGTTGTCAAAACACTTCCAACATTTAATCCAGGCAAACAGGGTGGCAAACCAGTACCTGTTTGGTATATGGTCCCAATCACATTCACTCTGAAATAAATCCAGTTGATATTGTACTAATGAAAAATGATCCATTCGGGATTATTTTTTTATTTAATTAAATAATTAGTTGCATAACTAGTTATTTCGTTGTATATTTGACTTTACCAAAACAATAAATAACCTGAACGATTTATCAACTTAAATAAAAACAATTATGAAAACTAAAAACTTTTCCATCTTCACGGTAAATCTGAAATTATTTTTGGTTTTGCCGGTTATTGCAGTTGCCTTGATCGCATTTTCCTCATGCGGAAAAAATAAAAACTCTGAGGCAATACATACCGAACTTGCACCTCCTCCTCCTCCTCCACCTCCAACTCAGTCTTCAAAATCAGAGGAAGTCCCATTTGTTGTCGTTGAGGAAATGCCTATGTTAGGGAAGAGTTATTATAAGGTTCTGCGTGACTGCTAAAGGTGGCGTTAGCCTGGTAAGTGTCATAAAAGGTGTTGCTCCTGAACTTGATGCAGAAGCAGTCAGAGTTGTCAAAACACTTCCAACATTTAATCCAGGCAAACAGGGTGGCAAATCAGTACCTGTATGGTATATGGTCCCAATCACATTTACATTAAAATAATTTCTGGTAATATTTTATATGAAGGGACAGGTTGCGACCTGTCCTTTCGTTTTGTAAATCAAATTCAGTAAATTTGCATACTGCAATTATTCAAATTATGAATCTTGATGAAAGAATAAAATCATTTGCTCTCCTTGGTGAGACTCTTCGGAAATCATTAAACATCAGTCTGGTGAACAAAGGAGGGACAGGTCACGACCTGTCCCTCCTTAATACATTGATTGACGAACAGTATACACATAACGCCTGGTTCACTCCGGATAATGTAAGAAAAGCTGTAAACGCTATAGCTTGTGAACTTACAGAGGAGAATCTGATGAAATGGACTAATGCCTATCCCGGACTTCAAGAGCAACAAAAACAATTAAGAATTGGAGTAATAATGGCTGGCAATATTCCCCTTGTCGGTTTTCATGACTTTCTTTCAGTACTTATTTCAGGAAATAATCTCATCGCTAAAACCAGCTCAAAAGATTATGAACTGATTATTTACATAAGCAATATCCTCTGTTCAATCAACCCACTATTCCGAAACAGAATTGAATTTACTAAAGGTACTCTTACAGATTTTGACGCAGTAATTGCTACAGGAAGTGATAACAACTCCAGGTACTTTGATTACTATTTTGGTAAATATCCAAATATTATAAGGAAGAACAGAAACAGTATAGCAATCATTGAAGGAGATGAAACTGAAGAGGAATTGAAAAGCCTTGGTGTCGATATTTTCTCATATTTTGGTCTTGGATGCAGAAATGTATCAAAGCTTTATTTGCCAAAAGGTTATGACTTAAAAGCAATTGTAAAGCATTGGGACAATTACAGCAGTGTCATCAGCCATTCAAAATATGCGAATAACTACGATTTCAATAAAGCTGTTTACCTGGTGAATAAAGAAACGTTTTACGATACAGGTTATCTCTTATTAAAAGAAGAAANCAAAATCTCCTCCCCGGTATCTGTTCTTTATTATGAATATTATGAATCTCCAGATTCTGTTAAACAACAAACAGAGCTCCTAAAGGAAAAAATTCAATGTCAGGTGGGTAAATATAACATCCCGTTTGGTAAAGCACAGTCGCCTCATCTGTGGGATTATGCCGATGGAATTGATACAATAGAATTTCTTCTNAAAAAAAATTAGCCGGAATATTGTAAACTAAAAAATATTATATTGCACCCATCGAATTAATACATGTTATGGTTTACAAATTTGTAGTGTTATCAGATGAAGATGAGTCATTTGTCAGGGAATTTGAATTTCTTGATACACATACATTAATGGATTTCCACACACAGATTCAGGATGAATTGGAGTTTGACAAATCTCAGATGGCTTCATTTTTTATGGCAACAGACAATTGGGAGAAGGAAGAAGAATTCACTCTCTTTGATATGGGTACAGGTTCTTCAACGATGGAAATTGCTGTTCTCGAAGACATTATTTTCCGGAAAAACCAGAAACTGATCTATGTATTCGATTTTTTCAATGACAGATCTCTCTTTGTTGAATACACCGGTGAGGTAAAAGAGATTGGTGGTCGCGAATATCCATCCTGTATAAATTCNAAAGGAGTCCCTCCCAAACAGGTGATTTTCGGAGGAACCTCACGGAAGCTATATAACAACATTGTTGTTTCAGATGATGACGATGATGTTGATGGTGATGGTGATGTTGAACCGGAAGTTGATGACCTGTTCCTCAATGGAGATGATGAAGAGACTCTGCCCGATTTCGAAAATATAGAAAACCTGAACGAGGACGAAGAATAGTCTTCACCTGCTCATAATTTAATGAAAAATTTTCTGATAGTTTTGGTTGGTCCGACCGGGGTCGGCAAAACCGATATTTCTATTGACATTGCCCGATATTTTAAATCTGAAATAATTTCAGCTGACTCCCGGCAGTTCTTCAGGGAGATGAAAATCGGTACGGCAGTTCCTANCGAACAACAACTTAAAACAATAAAACATTATTTTATAGGATTCTTATCCATAAAAGATTATTACAGCTCAAGTCTTTTCGAGAGAGATGTTCTGGAACTTCTTCCAAAGCTCTTCTCCAAAAATAATATAATTCTTATGTCCGGTGGCTCAGGAATGTATATCGATTCTGTATGTNATGGAATTGACGACATNCCCGATGTTGATCCGGATNTCAGGGAAAAATACATTGATCAATATAANGCAGAGGGAATAGAAGGATTAAGAGTTACCTTAAAACTACTTGATCCGGAACATTATGCGAATGTTGATCTGAAAAATTATAAAAGGATAATCAGAGCTCTGGAGATTTGTGATACGGCCGGCAGACCATATTCCTCCTTCCTTAAAAAGCAAAAAAGAGAAAGAGATTTCGTTATAATCAAAATAGGCCTTGAGAGACCAAGGGAAGATCTTTACAAAAGGATTAATTCCAGGGTTGATAACATGGTTGCAATGGGACTGAAAAATGAGGCAAAGCAGCTTTATGAATTCAGAAACCTGAATGCCCTCAAAAGTGTTGGTTACAGAGAATTTTTTGATGTTTTTGAAGGAAATATATCAGAAGAAAAAGCAATTGAACTTATAAAAAGGAACAGCCGAAGGTATGCAAAGCGACAGCTGACATGGTGGGGTAAGGATAAAGATATTAAATGGTTAAACCCTGAACATACTCAGGAGATTATCCAATTTATTGAAAATGAGATAAAATCCTGAAGTCTTAAATCCCATTGGGCTGTCTTAAAAGTCAGGTCAGTCTTTTTAATCTCTGAATGGTATTTATCGGATCAGTTGAACCGAAAACCGAATTGCCCGCTACCAGTACGTTAACGCCTGATTCTATAAGCTTTGCAGCATTTATTGTATCTATACCACCATCGACTTCAATTAAAACATCATAACCGCCGGCATCAATCATTTTCCGAAGCTCAGAGATCTTATTATAGCTCTCTTTGATAAATAATTGCCCGCCAAACCCGGGATTTACTGTCATGATCAGGACCATATCAATAGATGGCAGTATATTTTTAAGGAGGGAGACAGGTGTATGAGGGTTTATTGCAACACCGGCTTTCATTCCCAGGTTACGTATTTCTGTTACTGTCCGATGGAGGTGAGTACAGGCTTCATATTGAACGGTCAGTATATTGGCGCCAACTTCACTGAAGCGGGTCAGATATCTGTCGGGATCTATTATCATCAGATGAACATCGAGAGGTTTTGATGCTACTTTTTTTACCGCTTTAATAACCGGGAATCCGAATGATATATTCGGTACAAAAACACCATCCATGATATCGAGGTGAAGCCAGTCAGCTTCACTCTTGTTTATCATTACGACATCATTTTCCAGATTCGCAAAATCGGCTGCCAGCAGAGATGGAGATACCAGATGTTCCATTTAAGATTATTTTGGGAAAATATAAAAACAAATTGTTATCCGAGGTATGATTTCAGTATTCTGCAGCGTGTGGTAAACTGTATCCTTTTTATAGCTTTTTCTTTTATTTGCCTGACTCTCTCACGTGTCAGACTCAACTCCTCACCAATCTCCTCAAGTGTATAAGGATGTTTCGCACCTAAACCGAAATATAATTTCAAAACCCTTGATTCGCGGGGAGATAGCGTATTAAGAGCCCTTTCTATCTCATAAGCGAGGGATTCAGTAATAAGGTTTTTATCAGGACTTGGTGTATCAGCGCTCTGCAGAACATCGTACATATTATTATCCTCCTCGGAACTTATAGGAGCATCCATACTGACAGTACGTCCATTGGTTTTCAATGCATCCTTAACCTCTTCAGGAATCATCTCAAGTATTTCAGCTATTTCCTGAGAAGAGGGTTCCCTTTCATATTCCTGTTCCAGTCGTGCGAAAGTTCTGTTTATGCGGTTAATAAATCCGATTTTATTGACCGGGAGCCTTACGATCCTTGCCTGTTCAGCAAGAGATTGGAGTATCGCCTGACGAATCCACCATACAGCATAAGAGATAAATTTAAAGCCTCTTGTCTCATCAAAACGCTGTGCTGCTTTCATCAGACCAAGGTTACCCTCATTGATCAGATCAGGAAGGCTCATACCCTGATTTTGATATTGTTTTGCGACAGATACGACAAACCGAAGATTTGCTTTCACAAGCTTTCTCAGAGCTTCCGTTTCGCCACATTTAATCCTCCTGGCAAGAACAACTTCTTCGTCAGGTGAAATAAGATCTACCCTGCCAATCTCCTGGAGATATTTATCCAGTGATAGAGTTTCACGATTAGTAACCTGTTTTGTTATCTTAAGCTGACGCATTTAATGGCCAGTTGTTAGTTTAATGAAGAAATATCAGGCAATAGGTACAATTTTAGTTAAAAAAAGTAACTTTACAACACATTATACTAATTATTTTTTGGTGAATAAAAGTTTTTTAGTAAATTGCAAAGTTATTTTACATATTGAATATNANATTATTCATTGATTTGATAAAGTCCGTTGCATTTTTAATAGTATTTATCAGGATATATATTAGCAATTTTATTTAATATTGCACCGGCATTTAGGATATGTGAAGTAGTTGCAGCATAATCCATCGGGTTCATATTCATTTCTTGACCCGTGTTTCCAACAAAATCATTAAAATCTCTTATATTCCATTTATCATTACAATATGTACGACATTCTTGAGTTAAGTAAGAAACTGCTTCCCGAGTTAAAAAATATAGCNAAGGAGCTTAAAATCAAAAAAGCAGAATCTTTGAAAAAACAGGATTTGATATATAAAATCCTTGACCAGCAGGCAATTGAAGCCACAGAAATCACAATCNCACCAAAAACCGAAACAGAGGAGATAATATCTTCATCTGAGGTTAATAACATAGAAGCTGATGCTGCTATGAGAAGAGGTAAACGTCCAAGGACGTTAAAGCCGGTGGTTAAAAGAACTATTGAATCTGTTATGTCAGTTTCCCCTGATGGGGTTAAGAGACCAGAACCCAGACAAGGAGATTGGCAGGAACAGATAAAAAACCCGGAAAAATCTGATATGAAACCAGATTTGTTTAAAAAACCAGAACAGTTACGAGATAACAGAAAAGCTCCGAAATGGAGAACTGATCAAAAACTTGAAGAAAGGAATGAAAGGAAGGATAGATTTGACACTCCTCCTGCAATCAGTTTTGAGAGGAACAGATCCGAACCTGTTTCAGAACCTATTATCGATAATTCGATTCCGGCACTAAATGTGGATGTCCNCCCGGAAGAAAATAAGCCTGCTGCTGATGTCTATTTCGGTGAAGTAAATGTTGAATCACCGGTAAAAGAGATTCTTCATGAGACAGTTCCTGTAAAAGAAGAGAAGAGAGAAAGACCTTATGATTTTGAGGGTATAATATATAATACAGGCGTTCTTGAAATCATGCCAGACGGTTACGGATTTCTAAGATCTCCCGACTATAATTATCTGAATTCACCCGATGATATATATGTATCGCAGTCACAGATAAAACTATTCGGTTTAAAGACAGGGGATACTATCAAAGGATCNATTCGTCCTCCAAAAGAGGGTGAAAAATATTTTCCTCTTATAAAAGTTGATGAGATTAATGGCAGAAGTCCTGATTTTATAAGAGACAGAGTGCCTTTTGATTTCCTGACACCACTNTTCCCTGATGAGAAATTTACTCTCTGCCAACCCGGGGAAGGATCTTTATCAGTAAGGGTAATTGATATGTTCACTCCTATTGGAAAAGGCCAGAGGGGACTTATTGTTGCACAGCCAAAAACCGGTAAAACCATTCTCCTTCAGGAGATTGCTAATGCCATAGCTAAATANCATCCCGAAGTTTACCTGATGATATTGCTCATTGATGAAAGACCTGAAGAGGTTACAGATATGGCAAGGAACGTAAAGGCAGAAGTTATTGCTTCAACATTTGACGAACCTGCAGAACGCCATTGCCGTGTTGCAAATATAGTTCTTGAAAAAGCTAAACGGCTTGTCGAGTGCGGTCATGATGTTGTAATTCTTCTTGACTCTATAACCAGACTCGCACGAGCATTCAACACAACAGCGCCTGCCTCAGGGAAAGTGCTGTCAGGAGGTGTTGACTCCAATGCTCTGCATAAGCCAAAAAGGTTTTTCGGCGCTGCACGAAACATTGAAAACGGAGGATCACTTACAATCCTTGCTACTGCTCTTACTGAAACAGGATCAAAAATGGATGATGTCATATTTGAGGAGTTTAAAGGAACTGGTAACATGGAATTGCAGCTCGACCGTAAACTTTCAAACAGGAGAATATTCCCGTCAATTGACATTCCTGCTTCCAGCACCCGTAGAGAAGATCTTCTTCTGAATAAAAGCATCCTTCAAAAGATATGGGTTTTACGTAATTTCCTTACTGATATGAACTCCGTTGAAGCTATGGAATTTCTCCGCGACAGGCTGCTTCAGGCTAAATCGAATGAAGAGTTTCTGATTTCAATGAATGGAGGATAACAAGCAGAAATTTTTTATAATTTTGCACTTTCTTTCAAAAACATACTTTTAAATCAAATATATAAATCACAATGGGAACAAAAAAATTTATAACATGCGACGGCAATCAGGCCGCGGCGCATGTTGCATATATGTTTAGCGAAGTAGCTTGCATATATCCTATCACACCATCTTCCACCATGGCAGAATTCATTGATGAATGGGCTGCCAGCGGATTAAAGAATATTTTTGGGGAACAGGTCAGGGTAGTTGAGATGCAATCTGAAGCAGGAGCTGCAGGTGCATTACACGGAGCACTCCAGACAGGCGCATTATGCACCACATATACCTGTTCACAGGGATTACTTCTCATGATACCTAATATGTATAAAATAGCAGCTGAGCTTCTTCCTGCAGTATTCCATGTAAGTGCACGGGCAGTAGCATCTCACGCTCTGTCAATTTTCGGGGATCACAGCGATATTTATGCTACACGTCAGACCGGTTTTGCAATGTTAGCCAGCAGCAGTGTACAGGAGATTATGGACCTTGCAGGTGTTGCACACCTTTCAGCTATCAAATCAAGAATTCCATTTCTTCATTTCTTTGATGGTTTCAGATCATCACATGAGGTTCAGAAGATTGAATATCTCAATATAGAAGACCTTAAGAAACTTATTGATCTCGATGCACTTAAAAAATTCCGTGAAAATGCACTGAATCCTGAACATCCTGTCACCAGAGGCACAGCACAGAACCCCGATATTTTCTTCCAGGCTAAAGAGTCAATTAATAAATTTTACGAACCTATTCCGGATATCGTGAACTCTTATATGGGTGAAATAACAAAACTTACAGGAAGAGAATATAAACCATTCACCTATTATGGCGCACCCGATGCAGACAAAATTATCATCGCGATGGGTTCAATTTCAGAAACTACCAAAGAAACAATCGATTATCTTGCAGCTAAAGGAGAAAAAGCAGGATTGATAACTGTACATCTTTATCGTCCATTCTCCTCAAAATACTTTTTTGATGTTTTCCCAAAATCAGTCAGGAAAATAACAGTCCTGGACAGAACAAAAGAGCCCGGAGCTAACGGAGAACCTCTTTACCTCGATGTTAAAGAAATGTTCTACGACAGACAGGAAAGACCTGTGATAGTAGGTGGACGTTACGGACTCGGTTCAAAAGATACAACGCCAAGCATGGTTTTATCGGTTTTTGAGAACATGAAACTCAAAGAACCTAAGAACCAGTTTACTGTAGGTATTGTTGATGACGTTACATTCAAATCACTTCCTATACTTCCGGAAATACATGTTGCCCTTCCGGGTACATATTCAGCAAAATTCTACGGACTTGGATCAGACGGTACCGTTGGTGCGAATAAAAACTCTATTAAGATAATAGGTAATTCAACCGATAAATATTGCCAGGCGTATTTCGCATACGATTCAAAAAAATCAGGTGGTATAACAACATCACACCTCCGTTTTGGAGATAAACCTATCCGTTCGCCCTACCTCGTTAATACACCTGACTTTGTTGCATGTCATGTACCTTCTTACCTTAATAAATATGATATGCTGAAAGGATTGAAGAAGGGAGGAACTTTTCTTCTGAATTCAATCTGGGATGTTGAAGGAACAAAAAAACATCTTCCTGATCGCATGAAGAAGTACATGGCTGAAAACCATATTAACTTCTATACTATCAATGCAACTCTTATTGCAGAAGAACTTGGTCTCGGGACACGCACAAATACAATAATGCAGGCTGCTTTCTTTAAGGTAGCCAATGTGATCCCTCATGAAAAGGCCGAATCTGAAATGAAAAAGGCTATTTATAAGAGTTATGGCAAAAAAGGTGAAGATGTTGTTAATATGAACAATGCGGCTGTAGATAAAGGAAGTGCAGTTGAAAAGATTGAGATTCCCGCAGAGTGGGCAAATATTAAAGTTAAGAAAGTAACTGACACCCTCGATATACCTGATTTCATCCGTGAAGTAATGGAGCCAATCAACTCTATGAAAGGTGATGACCTTCCTGTTAGTGCGTTTTCCGGCAGGGAAGATGGAACCTTCCCATCCGGTACTTCACAATACGAAAAACGGGGTATTGCAGTGAATGTTCCTGAGTGGCAGCCAAATGAATGTATCCAGTGTAATCAGTGTTCTTATGTATGTCCTCACGCCTGTATACGTCCTTTTCTGATGACTGATGAAGAGGCTGCAAATGCTCCTGAAGGAACCAAAACTATTCAGGGTATTCCTGGTGCTCTTAAAGCATTCAAGTTCAAGATTCAGGTTAGTGTTCTCGACTGTACAGGATGCAGCAACTGCGCCGATGTGTGTCCTTCAAAGAACAAAGCATTAGTAATGAAACCACTTGAAACACAACTTGGAGAGATTCCCCGCTGGACTTATATGCATGAAAAAGTTGGTTACAAAGATACAGTAGTTGACAAATTTGTAAATGTTAAGAACAGCCAGTTTGCTCAACCACTGTTTGAATTCTCAGGTGCATGTGCCGGTTGTGGCGAAACACCCTATATCAAATCTATCACTCAGCTTTTTGGCGACAGGATGATTGTTTCTAATGCAACAGGATGCTCCTCAATATATGGCGGCTCTGCTCCTTCAACCCCATATACACATAATAAAAACGGGTTTGGACCAGCATGGGCCAACTCATTGTTTGAGGATAATGCAGAATACGGACTTGGCCTTTCACTAGGAGCTAATAAACTGAGAGATCGAATTGCGCTTCGTATGACCGGAGCTCTTGCAAACGGGTCAGTAAGCGCTGAAACGAAAGCAATATTTGAAGAGTGGCTGAAAGTAAAAGATAATGCCGAAGCTTCCAGAATTGCATCTGCAAAAGTTATAGAAGCCTGTAATAAAGAGAAATCTGAGGTTGCAAAAGAGATTCTGAGTCTCAAACAATATCTTGTTAAAAAATCTCATTGGATCTTTGGCGGTGACGGTTGGGCTTATGATATCGGATATGGCGGACTTGATCATGTTATAGCTTCAGGTGAAGATGTAAACATACTCGTTCTGGATACCGAAGTATATTCTAATACCGGAGGTCAGGCGTCCAAATCAACTCCTGCCGGTGCTGTTGCAAAATTTGCTGCTTCAGGTAAGAAAATCCGTAAAAAGGATCTTGGAATGATGGCAATGAGTTATGGTTATGTTTATGTAGCACAGGTTGCAATGGGATCAAGTAACACCCAGTATTTTAAGGCTCTCAAAGAGGCTGAAGCTTTTCCGGGGCCATCACTCATCATAGCATACTCACCATGTATCAACCATGGACTAAGGGAGGGTATGGGCAAGACCCAGGCTCAGACAAAAGATGCAGTTGCATCAGGTTACTGGCATAACTACAGGTTTAACCCATCACTTGAAAAAGAAGGAAAAAATCCATTCACACTCGATTCAAAAGAGCCTGACTGGACAAAGTTCCAGGACTTCCTGAAGTCGGAAGTACGTTATACATCACTTATGAAAGCATTCCCAGGTGAAGCTGAGATACTATTTAAAGCTGCCGAAGAGAATGCCAAATGGAGGTACAAATCATACCAACGGTTAGCTGCGATGGAATTTGCAATACCGGAAACAAAAACAGAATAGTAAAGTCTGAAGATAAAAAAAGCCATCCTGCGGGGTGGTTTTTTTTGTACTTTTGTACCTTGTATAAATATATGGGCAGGATAATCGGAATAGATTATGGGTTGAAAAGGATCGGACTGGCTGTTACGGATCCATTGCAGATTTTTGCTTCACCCCTGGTTACTGTTAGTCCCGCGGAATTTGACAACTTTATTAAGGATTATCTTAAAACGGATGAAGTGGACGCTTTTGTCATTGGTTATCCCGTACAAATGAACAACCAGCCTAGCGCATCTGTTGTTTATATCAATCCATTTATAAAAAAACTTAAAAAGACGTACCCTGAAAAACATATATATCTTGCAGATGAAAGATTTACATCACAAATGGCTCTCAGGACAATGATCGAAGGAGGAGTGAAAAAGAAAGACAGACAGAATAAAGCGATGGTTGATAAAATAAGCGCTTCCATCATTCTTCAGTCTTTCCTTGATAACAGATCTAATAAAACAGAAAATATTAAACAGATATGACTTATCCAATTGTTGTATATGGACATCCTGTATTAAGAAAAGTTGCAGTAGAGATTAATAAAGATTATACTGAGCTGAATCAACTGATTGAAGATCTTTTTGAAACTATGTATCACTCTGAAGGACTGGGTCTTGCAGCGCCACAAATTGGAAAATCAATAAGAATATTTGTGATAGACGGAAAACCGGCAGCTGAAGATGAACCATCACTTGCAGAATTCAAAAGAACGTTTATAAATGCTAAAATNTCTGAGAGATGTGGNGAACTTCAACCAATGAATGAAGGATGTTTAAGTATTCCGAATTTAAGGGAAGAAGTTATGCGGGAGTCACATATACGGATAAGCTATTTTGACGAAAACTGGCAGTTTCACGATGAGGTTTTTGATGGCTATAAAGCAAGGATAATCCAACATGAGTATGATCATCTCGATGGCATATTATTCACTGATAAAGTAAGTCCTCTCAGACGGAGACTCCTTAAGAGCAAATTAACAGCTATAAGTAAAGGCAAGTTTGAAGCCGATTACAAGACAATTCTCCCCGGGCAGAAGATAAAATAGAAAGAAGTGACTAGAGTGTCTAAAGTGCCTAGAGTGCCTAAAGTTATAGTAACATTGATATCTCAACAATTTTAGGCACTCCAGACTTTTTACTCCAAACTTTTGTTTAACTTTATACAGTCTCATTAGCTGCGGACTGTGCTACATAAAGAAATTCCGTTTCTTCGTATTGGCCTGCCGTTATGTGCTGGAATTGTTTCAGGCCTCTATTTCAAACCGGATATTACTATCCTGGTAATTGTCTGTATTGTCGCTACTACAGGATTCATAATCAGTCTNTTCTTCAACAAGNATCAATCCAACGTGATCTTTGGTTTTGCACTGACAATATCGCTTTATGTATGCGGTTTGCTTCTTTATACAAATGAAAAAAACAGCCTTTCAACCCTTAAACCTGAAAAAACGGTGTTCACAGGCACTCTGTCCGACTATCCTGAAGAAAAAGAGAATAGTTACAGGTTTACAGTAAAACTTAACAGAAAAATTGAGGGGGATAAATCTGAAGCTGTTAAAGGCTCTATTATACTTTACAACAAAAAAGATTTATCACCGGCATCATTCCTTCCGGGCGATATAGTTATTATACGATGCACACCCATTGAAATTGAAAATAGAGCCAATCCACATGAATTTGACTACAGATTTTTCATGGAAAACCAGGGTATCCGATACTATGCCTTTACTAATAGTCAGGATTTTATCAGGCATATTATTCCTGCACACAGAAAACTTATTCACAGGGCATTGATTATACGGGAAAAAATTATCTCAATGTTCAGAGAACGCGGTATCAAAGGTGAAAGGCTGGCGTTGGTAGCTGCAATTACACTTGGACAGAAAAGTATGTTGGACCCTGAACAGAAAATGAATTTTATTAAAGCCGGCGTTATGCATATNATGGCAGTTTCGGGACTTCATGCAATAATTCTGAGTCTGTTTGTATTTAATCTTTTGTTTTTTATGAAAAGAAGATTCAATATACTCCGTATTATAATAACTATTCTGATTCTCTGGTCATTTGCATTTGTAACAGGGCTCACTCCTTCAGTCCTGCGGGCAACCCTGATGTTTTCATTTCTCCAGGCGGGTAAATTGATGAAAAGACCTGTAAACGGAATAAACTCGGTGCTGGCGTCGGCTTTTATTCTGATCATAGCCAGACCATCAGTAATATTTGATGCAGGATTCCTGCTTTCATATTCGGCTGTGATTTATATTATCAGTTTTTACTACAGCTTTTTCCTGATCCTTCAATTCAAAAACTGGCTCACAGATAAGATTTGGCAATCAGCTGTTGTAACTATTGTAGCTCAGGCAGGTACTCTTCCTCTGACAATAATGCTTTTTAACAGGTTCCCTACATATTTCATACTAGCTAATATTACCATCGTGCCGCTCTCGAACTTATTGATTTTAACTGGTTGCCTTGTACCGATGTTTTTCCATATTCGTTTTCTATCGCTGCTTTTAGCTCTGCTTTTAAATTATCTGACCGGACTTACAGAGTATCTCACATCGTTCGCTGCTTCACTACCTTATTCGACAATTGAAAATATTGGTTTGACAACCGCTGAATGCATTCTGCTGACCTGTACAATATTTCTTATCAGTCATTGGCTAACAGATAGAAAATCTTTTCGAGTCATTTATCCGCTGATTTTTCTGACCCTTTTTGTCTTTTCAGGTTTGGCAAAAGATATCTTTTCAAAAACAACAAATGAATTAATAATTTATAATACACCCGGCTCGTTGACTATCGGAATCAGAACCGGGAAAATACTCAATCTCTTTACCGATACCTCAATAGTTCGACCTGAGGTGAACAGACACTGTGCTACACTTGGACTAAAAATACAATTAACTGTACTTAAAAATAATTATTACTGCAAAAAGGTAAGCGGGGAAAAGATACTTATCACCGATTTTCTGAATAAAAAAATCATTCAGAATTTTGTACCTGATATCGTGATATTAACAGGTTCAAAACCCAAAATTGAAAAAAATTTAAATTTGGTGAATTCTCCTGACATAATAATTATTTCATCGGAAGCGACCTCAGGTTTTCGTTTCCCTCAACAGGCTGTTTTTTCCGGTATTGACTCAATTCATTTCGTAAGAAAGTCCGGGGCATATATTAAAAGGATATGATCAGTTCATAAATAAAAGTCGTAAAAAACTTGAGTATTAAGGGATTTATCTCTTATTTTGTCATGTTTTTTCAAAAATTTTTTAATGAGAATAATAATCGCAGGAGCCGGTGAAGTGGGGACGCATCTCGCCAAAATGTTATCGAATGAAAATCATGAAATTATTCTTATCGATCCGGAGGAGTCCCGGCTTAAACCAATTGACAGTTCTCTGGATGTTCTGACACATGAAGGATCTGCTACATCAGTGAAGATACTTGAGGATGTCCTCAGCAAAAAAACTGACCTTTTTATCGCAGTGACTCATTCCGAGGATACCAATATTACTGCCTCTATTCTTGCTAAAAGATTTGGAGCTATTAAAACAATAGCCCGAATTGACAATCTCGACTACCTTGAACCTGCCACCCTGGAATTTTTTAAATCTATTGGAGTAGACTCACTGATTTATCCTGAACTTATTGCTGCACGAGAGGTACTTGGTCTGCTTCACGAAACAGGGTCAACTGAATTTATGGAGTTTTCAGATGGTAAACTGGCAATGTATGTTCAGAAACTTGATGAAAAGGCTCCTATCCTTAACAAAAGTCTTCAGGAAATTTCAGTCAGTCACAGAACAGATAAGTACAGGGCTGTTGCAATCAAAAGAAATGCTATAACTATCATACCGAGAGGAAATGAACACTTTCAGTTAGGAGATACGGTATTTGTTATCTCAACCCATGAAGGAATTGATGAAATGATGAAGTCATCGGGGAAAGAGAATTTTGAAGCCAAAAGTATAATGATACTTGGAGGAAGCAGGATTGGGAAACATGTAGCGATGTACCTGCAGAAAACATGTGAAGTAAAGCTGATAGATTCAAATATTGAAAAATGTGAAGATCTTGCAGAAATTCTCGACAATACCCTGATAATTAACGGCGATGGCAGAAATGTTGATCTNCTTGAACAGGAAGGAATAACAAAAATGGATGCNTTTGTTGCAGTAACCGGTAATTCAGAGACNAATATTCTTTCATGTCTNCTGGCTAAAAGGATGGGTGTAAAAAAGACTATTGCNGAAGTTGAAAACATGGAATTCATAAATCTTGCAGAGAACACCGGTATCGACACCATTATAAATAAAAAGATATCGGCNGCAAGCAGGATTTTCAGGCACACNACAAATCCCAATGTGACCCAGGTTAAATATATGACTGGAACTGATGCAGAAGTTATTGAATTTAATGTTCCGGCAAACTCAAAAATAACCAGGGGTACTCTACGGAGTATTGATTTTCCAAAAGATGCTATCGTTGGAGGTGGAACCAGAGATGGAGAACCATTCATTGCAACTGGTGATACAATAATCAAAGCTAACGAT
>JGI24136J36422_10000234_pt1 | contig 22424 bp, 20 predicted proteins | sample BarGraNGADG00212_2_FD_36422 | JGI IMG/M metagenome (IMG submission 36422)
CCGCCATATTCTTTCCGCCAGCGGTAATAGGTCTGCTCAGAAATGGCGATCTTTCGACAGACTTCTCCAATCACCAAGCCTTGCCCAAGGAGGACCTCGGCCTCACGAAGCTTCCCAATGATTTGTTCCGGCAAAAACCGTATCCTGCCCATAATGACTCCTTCCTTTCAGGTATTTTTTCTCATTATACCTGGATCGTTTTAAGGGGGGCAGGTCAGAAATATAAGGCTTCTTTTCCTCTCAAGCCCAAAGGAATGAAAAGGCGATAACAAATGAAACTCCATCTCCAGACCCTGAAATGCCCCAAGTGCGGCCATGAATGGATCCCGCGGCAATCTGAAGTCAGGCAATGCCCATCCTGTAAGACGAAGTATTGGGACGTTAAAAGATAGAGCCTCTATTAAGAAAGTGTCGGACATCATAGTGATAATTATATTTCAATTATTCTACTCCTCATGCGACTAATTTATCGACTTCAGGGAAGGTATGTCCATTGAGTTACAGCGCTAAATTAACTCTTTGGCATTTCTATAAAATCTACTAAAGAGGGAGGGAACCGTGAAAAAAGCGTTTGTCTTCTTGGTGTTGTGTCTTATAATTCCTTCATTTATTTCGGCACAGACCTCGCTCGCTCCAGGCGTAGAATCAGGTACGAAACTTGGGAACATAATTAGCACAGTTATTGGAATCGTCTTACCCTCGGTACAACCAATAATAACAATGTTGTTTCCAGGCAATTCGAAAAGCGAAGCTACTGTAAAAATATCAAAAAAAGAGCTTGAGACTAAACTCGGCGATATCCAAAAGCAGACGAAGGATCAAATAATAGACGCACTGAAGCCGGTAAATATGATTGCCTCAGAAGTCGTAGCACTTCGCCAGATTTTGATACCCTGCATTGAGATCCAAGACTATTTGAGAGAGGTTGGCGTGGTTATTGCCGGAACTCCGATATCGGAATCAAACTGGAAAAGGGTACATGATATTTGGCCGCTAATAAGACAGCGCGTCAAGTTCGTTTCCGACGAAAGAAATTGTGATATAAAGCCGATAAGAAGTAGGGAAGTAAAACAAGATCTTAATGCGATCATCAATGTTGGCAAGGGCACAAAGCTGGAAAGGTTTGAAATAGACTTCGTCAACTTGCCCTTAGCCGATATCAATAAAGGAGATTTGCCTACTCGTTTCAGAATGGATATATCTAGTTTACTGGAGCTATACCAGACCGTTCAGCTCATTCTCGCTATTTCTCTTCAGGAGCTCCAGGATGACTTCGCCGGCGCATATGATGCACTTTCCCTTCAGGAACCCGAGAAAGCCGGAAGATCTGGGAAAGGCGGAAAATCATTGAATGATAATTTGGCAAAAGATCCATTTCAGATAAAGATAATGCAAGAGCTTGATGGAGTTCTGATGCAGCAAAAGATAACGCAAAGGCTGGATGGAGTTCTGATAAAATTGCCGGATATAAAAAAATAACTAAATTCTTTTTAAATCTTTGCTTTTAAGCAGAATAGCTTAATTTCTAATCTATTTATCATTTGGCGGTCTTATAATTATGAGTGATTACCTACGAAATCCGTCCAGTTCCAGTCCGCAGATGAGAAAGAGAAGGTATTGAAAGACTGGCAGCGCTTCATAGCTGCTGATTTCAGCGCTGCGCGATTCACGAAGCGGCTTTATAACCATTTAATCCAGCATTGCTCCTTTATTGCCCACTATAACCAGGGCGGCTTCTACGATACGTACTTTGAGGATCCAGAGGACACATTACGATTCATGAAGCAGTTCGACCGCGACTCGGATTGCATCTCTATCGAGTACGGCATGAAGCACTGGCTTACGGCAGAAGATTACAGCGACATAAACGCGGCCATGGTAGAGGCCATGGAGCCTTACAAGGCTGGAATCTATCCGCGGCTGAAGCAGAAAGCCAGGGAACGAAAGCTCGGGGAGATTGAGAGGCTCAAGAGGGAGATTAGGAGGCTGGAGTAAGTTGCTCCTTAGTTGCGAGTTTTCTTGCCATCTCATCAATTTTATCTTTCCACTTAAGCTGATATTCTCCGTTAAAGGACTCCATTATCATTCCCAAAATAATATTAGACATCATGAGAATGCCCTCGCGATTCAAGACAGGAGAATGCCTGTGAGATCCGGTTTTAATAATTGGATTGCATGTATTCGGGTCGACGTAAGCTCTCATCGCTGAAAAATCATGATGCTCAAACCGTGAGAGGTCTGCATAAAGCAAATCGTATAGATATTGGTTTTGAGGGATGGCTTTAGCTCTTTCCGCTATTTTGATATTTTGCCACGGGGTCGAGTTTGGGTACTTGTTGTCAATAATATTCTGCATCTTTATTTCTTCTTTTTTGTAATGAAGAATATAGCTGTCAGCAACTTTAGCTTCGCCGGGCGCACTAAATAATATCCTGCTTTTTTCATAAAGCTTTCTATGCTGTGTTGCAGCATCGCAGAGGAACAGGATTGACCTTTTTTCCTTTTCTTTTTCTATATATCCCAAATTGATGATTAAGTTTGCTAGACTCCTCAAAAGGACACCGGCGTCTGTAATTCTATCATTCAAAACAAGTAATAATATTGATTCGAGAATTTCCAGTCCTCTTGAGAAGAAGGCTGATATGACGGTCCTATAGTTAGTCTTCACTTTATTTCTTTTTCTTATGCATGATTCATAAATTGACCTTGCGAGCTTTATATTTTGATCTGTATAACCAGCATAAAAATCGTCCGGGGGCTGCGGCAGGTTAATCATCTTTTCTTCTTCCTTTACCATTATTAAAATCCTTTTATCCTTTCCTCGTCAATAATCTTTCATGGAATACTTCGCCAAATCCCACCGCCTTTTGGTATTCGCGCCCTTCTCGGCAGAAAATGGCACGGTCTACGTGCTAGCAGGAACGAAAGGCAGGGTCATGGAAGGCCAGAACCTCTACGGCTACGTCACTCTCGAGTTTCGCCTGGGCAAGCGCAGTATCCGGGAGCGCTCTGTCGTGACGGATTATTCATCTTATGTGGAGGATTTGGATTATGAAGGTGAGAAAGTGAATATTTATTTTTTTGATATTTAAAGGATTTTTACTCCTGTTACAATCGCATAGATGACTCCAAAAATAAATGCGATTTTATAAACGACATCTATGAAGGTGTAAATGACGCCTTTAGCCTCTTTTCCATAGTGCTGGAAGATATGCTTGGGAAGGTTAAGGATAAGAAGAACCCAGTAGAAAATAGAAAAGGATTCGTTGCGCCTCTTTTTGAAGTACCCTGTCGATACCAAAAAAGAATCGTGAAAATAGCCGGCTATGTCCGCGTTTGGGAAATGAATATTATCGAAATATTTTAAGTCCTTGCGTTGTAAAAAGCCGTATCCTGCAGGATCCATGTATGATTCCCCACGATCGGGAATTCCGGCGATATCAAAGAGCTTTTTTAATTCGATTTTCTCCTCAAGAATTCTCTTTTTCAAATCAGGATTTATTGTCCCTGTTTTTGCATCATAAGACTTTAGATATTTTTCATAGATCTTCTGAACGCGAACCAGGTAAGATATTTTTAGCTGGTAATAGATAGCCCGGCCGAGAATAATCACCAAAACGCTTCCAATAGCTAAGATGTAATTCGCCATTTGCTACAACTTCCTCCTATTTCACCATCCCCAACCGCCGTAAAGCTTCCTCTATGGCCGGCCGTTTCTCCGGAGGGCAGGGATTCATCCTCTCTTCGCCCTGACGATTCCATGATGGCTTGACATAAATGCCGCATAGTTCCTTCACATGAGCAATCCAGCAAGACTTGGGCTTGAAGCCGTAATGCTCTTTCACCCAATCCTGGATTTCTTTGATAGTTGCCAATGAACAACCCGTGTCTACTTCATGACTTTCTTAACGATCTTTCCCCAATATTCTTCTGAAGCTTTCGAAAGCATTTCTTGCCAGCTGCTGAACTTAGTGTTTTTCCTTACATAATCATCCCAGGCAGCATCTGGTATCGCTTCAAAGTCCTGCTGGCTCTCTACCTTGAATGGGCTCTTCTTTACCATTTCATCAAAAGAGCTAAATGAAGTGTGATTCGTCATGAATGTCGGGTTGAAACGCTCACTGAATTGGACATTTCGCGGTTTCGTTTCATCTTCAAGTTTTTCTGACAGGCGTCCTAGATTCTTAGTTAATTCATCAAGGCCGGTTATCTTTATAGACATAATAGAACTCCTTTGAAATAATTCTGAAAACAGAAGAGCTTAGTGCTTCTTATCTTTGGGCGGGCAAGGATCGTTTCCAAAGCTGTCCTTGTCCTGGATCTTGCCATGCCTGTCATGAATAACGATTTCTGTCTTTTGATTGCGCGCGATTTCCCGAGCGATCTTGTCCGCTTCCGCCTTAGTCGGCGTTACGGCAGTAAGGCGCTTATTGCCTTCGCCCCGTACGCCCCACTCCTTCCCCACAGGCACAACGTGCTGATTATTTTTTGACATTTGGTTACCTCACCTTCTTAAAAAAGCATAGGAGTATCGCGTGTGCTTGTCAAGAAAACTAAATATCAAACATTATCTTCTCAATCGCCACAATCTTTTAATACTGTCGAAAACCAAATAATTGATAAATGCGTTTGCAGATATGCATCCTCCCTTGATTGGGGCGGTCAGGAATTTACTCAACGTACACCCCAAATGTGCTTTGAGAAATAATCGGGGCATGTAAAAACGCCCTGATTCATGATTGTGGTGATGATATGAATAATGACGGGCGGAGAACAATGATAATCATTTGTTGGCTATTTGTTGCAATATTAAACTCTATTAACTTCGATTTCCGCTCCTTTGTTATCTGGCTTATGTTTATTTCAATCGTTTTCGCGCAATTCACAATCAAAGATGCCGAGAAACGCGTAAGCGCCTGTGAGAAGATCGTTGAATTGCAGGATAGGATAATCGCAATCCAGGACGAAGGAAACGATATTTTGATTGAAAAGTTACAGAGGCTCAAAAAGCGGCAAGCCAGGAAGCGATGAAGATGTTCTCAGAAAAGCATAAGGAACTCGTGCTGAAAGGCGTAGTCAAGAGCGTCCAGGATTGGATATATGGAAATCATATTGAGATCACAGACAAGTGACCTGCCCCAACTTAGTGTACCACCTGTGAAGTGAAAGTTCCAAGCTCCAAAGCCTTCGGCTAACTGAAGGGATTTACGATGGCTCCGAAGTTGCGAACATTAGTTGACACGACCTACCCTTTCAAGCTTTAGCTTACTACTCTCTATCCTACATATCAATATCGACAATACCGAAATCGAAACCCACCTTCTAAAAACATACAGAACAACACAAACCGGCCCTTGATACGATTTCTCCGATTTCCCTATTCTAGATATTAGAAAAGTTCAAATGGCTATTTCTTTTTGGCTATATAAGCTATTCAATCTGCCAATCTGGTCAGCAACACTCGTATGCTGTAAATATGTTATGAAATTGACTATCGGCCCACCCCACATCGCATTTGTTATAACCCGTCGGGTTTGGGTCTGTCGTTCTCACGAAGCCCAAAAAATCTCGGGGGGACGTTGCCAGCCTGTGCACGTTGAACCGCTCCCCTCCTCCCCCTCTCCTCCTTGCCCAAGAAGTGACGAAACCAAATCTAGAAATCAATATTCAACCGCCGGCGCGCTTTCTCCCTCACTTCTCCGACTTGCCTGGGATGTTATGAACTAAGATTAAGAAAATCAACCGCCGACCAGTTGGGCGAGTTCATTTGCCCAGCCAGCATAAAGCTGAATCCTTTGCCGGTGAACCGCGTAATCAAATGGCGCGTGATGGGCGTCGTCTGTCGTAGAGAAAGTCTGAGTAATACGGTCAATAAGTCCAGTATCAACGCCGCATTCGACCAAGATCTTGCGGGCCTTGTCGGAGTTTATATCGTGAGGACTCTTCTCAATTCTCAGTCTTTTGCGATAAAGATCAACGGACAACAGCGCAACCACAATGCGTATTTCTTCTTCCGCCTGCTGCAGTTTCACGTTGTCAGCGTTCTTATCCTTCAGGATCGCATCAACTTCATTCAAGCGCTGCCTCCATGAGGCCCATGGCCGCTCTGCAATGTGCGGGCCGGTAACTGAATAGCCAGTAATTTCGTAGAAACAGCCGTTAATGCTCCGACAACCAGAGCGCACCTGATCTATCCACTTTCGGTTGTGTGAAAGCAGAATCACCTGTTTGCCTAATTCCAGCAACTTGCGGATTACATCAATGAATTGAATTTCGTGCTCCGCGTCCCATGACTGGATCGGATCATCAATCATCAAGAATCCAAAAGGGGTTTCTCCTTTCAGGTTTGTTGCAATGCTAACGCAGAGACCCAAGGCATTTAATTTCGATTCACTGAGAGAAGAGGCGGCACTGATTAGGTCTTTCCCATATGAGGTTGCCTTTATCTGGACGCGACGAGCCTTGAGATCGCCTTTTGCCGTCCGCTCCAAATCGAATCCGCTGAAATGCACGTCCGGATCGCCTGTCGTCCGAATCTGGCTATACCATTCCATCACATCTGCCGTCAGTTCGCTGGAAACCGCGTTGAGCATCTTGTTTCCGACAAACTGGTCAACGACCTTTCGAAAGCCTTTGAGCCCTCCAAGCACATCTTCAATTTGAAACTTCTTTTCGATCTCCTTCCGGTGTTCAAGCAAGTCGATGAGTACCGCTATGTCTTCTGTTCCAGCCAAAATGTCCAACTCATGTTTCAAGATCGCATCCGCTTCGGACACAGGGGTCGCGTGATCAGAAACCATTTTTCTTAGTTGGCGGGCCTCGGCAATACAAGACGTGAGGCATTCGCCGAGTGTTCTGACGAATACTGCATCTTCCTTTGTTTCCGCAATGGAGATTTTAACTTTATCGAGCGCGTTAATGCATACAGTGTAGGCCGTGTCCAAACTCGCTTTCGCGGGGCGGAGTTCATCGAAGGCCTTTTGAACAGCCGCCCAGTGTGTATCGTACTTGGGCGAGAAAATAGGCTTGAGCTTCGGGATGGACTTCTCGACTTCCAGAAAATCCGCGACCTTGGTTTGTTGTCTTTTGTGATAGGTCTCAATGCGGGTACTCAAATCTGTAAGCGACTGGAGAAAGTCCGCCTGTTCCTTCTCCAAGCCCGCGTAAAGTTTTCTTTCAGCCTCAATACTCTCGTGTGTTTGCTTGATATGCACACCCAGTGGTTCACTGACCGTCTGGCCGCAGAATGGACAAAGTCCCTCCGTTTCCTTTAGGAACTTCAAACCCAGACCAAAGAACCGAGCTTTGTCCAGCACCCTCTGGACGAGGCCGAGAGCGATTAGCTTGACGTACTTCTCGATGAATGGATCGGTGATGACGCTCAAGAGGAATTGCTCGTCAGCATTGCTTAGCGTGGTTTCCGTCTCCGAATATGTCTCAAGAATCAACCGCTCCTTAAAAATCTTGCCTACTGCCTCTTCGCGAATCTTGAGCAATTGAAGAAGTACCGATTCTTTCGGTGTCCCGGAGGGCACACGCTGGGTGCATTCCAGGGCAACCGCTTGGTAAATTTGTTTCAGAGTTTTGCTGCCCTTCTTGAGGAACTTGGCGATTGCCGAGAGCGCCGGCCTGGCTTCAAGACGCGCCTCTAAAGCTTTAACATCATTCACTAACTTCTGCACCTCTTGAGGAATGGCAGCCTCGGGTTTTGTGCAAAGCGATACCACGTTTGTCTGTATCCGGTCGAGGTCTACAAGACCCAGCAAACGAGCAAATCCTTTGAACCGTTCATCCGGTCCTACCAACAACAGATACTTGAGGGCATGCTGCAAGATGAACGGCTTCGTCGCTGATACCATCCGATGCGCGAAAGGCCACTGAGGCACTTCGGCTCCATTCACGAATTTCCTAAACGAATCATCGGCGGCTATTTCGACACGAAGCTGGATTTCACTGCCTGCGTCTAGGAATGTCGCCTCTACGAAAGCGGGCGACATCTGAGTCAGGTGCCGGTTTCGATACGAGCCCTTGTATTCTTCCTTAGAGAAGGTCGCCGATTCTACTTTGGAAGTAACTCCGTACAAAAGCAATTCAAATGCTTCCGATATGCTGGTTTTGCCATAGCTATTCGGAGCGGCGATCAAGGTTAAGCGATCATCAAAATGAAGAGTCCTCTCTTCGCTGAACCCTCTGATACCGCAGACAGTTACGCTCCTAATCTTCACGTTGCAGAATCTCCAGCAGGATCGCTTTCAATTCAGACTCCATTGAGGTCGTCGGATTATTCCCTTGATAGGCTTTAATAAGTCGCTTATAAACCGGGTCGGAGATGCCCGCTTCCAACTCATCTAAGAACTCATCATGCTTCGATCTCTTTGGCGAGTGTTGTTCGGTCATGATACTAGCCTTTGGAATCACGTCTTCCATCGTTAAATCTCGCTAAAACTCCAAAGTATAAGGATTTTCCTTTTCGCGCAACGCGACGATCCCTCTCGTTCAGATCGGAATCGGTACCACCCTTCACGAGAAAAGGATATTCCCGGCTGCTGATCTAGTCAAGAACAAGATATTTACCACAAAGGAGGTCGGCGGGCTGGAACATCGTTTCGAGCGAACGCGAAATCCCCCAAAAGACGATAGACTTTCCGCCCTTCTCAATATCACTTGTGATGAATAATATTCAGCTTTTTTCCTTTGCCGCCCCTCTTTCCCCTGTCCTCCCCCTCTCTGACTTTCCAGCGCTATTTTGATCCCACGATTAGAAATAAATAATCAGCCCCCGGCGCCAGTCTGACATTGCTCTTCTGACCTGCCATGGGTGTTTTTTCCGGAGAGGTGAGAGGATGGTATCGTTCGCTAAAGAATGCCTTGCTCGTTCTCAAATAACTTCAGGTATAATTCAAGGGGAAAAGAAAAAATGACTTCTCCATATAGCAGCTTTAACGAACTCTCTAAGCGAGAAATAGAGGGTCGCGATTATCAAATTATAATTGTAACCAGGCCAGGAAATATTCTTGTGATGGCACCTCATGGAGGAAAGATCGAGCCGGGTACTTCAGAACTTGCTGAGGCCATTGCTTCGCCAGATTTTTCCCTTTACAGCTTCGAAGGTCTGAAGCCCAAAGGAAATAGCCTACTTCATATTGGAAGCCATCTTTTTAATGAGCCGCGTGCAATAAAAGCGACAAAAAATGCCGATATCGTGATTACAATCCATGGACATAGTGACAATAAAAGTAGTTTCATTATGACAGGTGGCTTAAATTCCCAATTATGTAATCATATAAAAAAAATATTATGCGGTCTCGGCTATCTTTTTCGTACCTCTTCTAAAGGTCTGGGCGCTAAAGATCCAAATAACATATGCAACCGTGGGCGTCAAAGATGCGGCGTTCAATTAGAAATAAGTAAAAAGCTCAGAGATGCTCTCAGAAATAATAAAGAATATCTAAACGTATTCGCTGCCGCTATCCGGCGCGCGATTCAGATTTATCTAACCAATTAAGTCGGCTTGATCAAGTTGAACGCGCGTTGACGGACACGAATCCACGGTGGCATAAATGAAACGCGTCCTCCAGGTTCGGTAATAATCCGCTTTGGAACGCCGCGGCCGATAGATGCGCGAAACGAGGATAGGCGAGTCCAGCCGTCGTTCACTGAAGTGGGCGATTAACTCAATCCTCTCCTATCTGATAACAGCTTCCTCCCCATATTTTCACGAGATAGGACTCCTCCCCCAAAGGACAGAACCAGGCATTTAATGACAATCTTGAGGCAAACAGAAATTTACGGGTAAATTTGGATAAGAAGTAAGCTGTTACACAATTTACGGGCATCTGGTTACCCGCCATAGAATTCTAAAATGAATTAATTTGTAAAAACCAAGGTATTCTCTCTGATAAATCACCTCGACAAATGGCACGAATAATGCAGTATGAATATTGTAAGGGCTCCATTTAGGTTAAAGTAGGAGGGGATGATATGCTTCGATATATCATAAAGAAAGAAATTCAAGAAATTATTACAAGCCCGAAATTCGTATTCACCTTCATCCTGTGCTCTATTCTGATTCTTCTGTCAGCCTATGCCGGTATCGTAAATTATCGTGCGGAACTCAAGGAATATGCGACCTCAGTGTCTTTGTCAGAGAAGGATATTGCAGCTCAGCCGAGCTACGTATCCCTAGCTACTCACCCCATCAGGATAAGCAAGCCGCCCCAAGTCCTGGGAACGGTCGTTAACGGCATCGAGGAATCTGTCGGCCGTGTCGCGCCGATCAGTATAGCTTCCGATCCCAGCCTCATCGAATCCAAGTATGATGGGAATCCGGTTTTCGCAGTGTTCGGCGCTTTAGATCTCATGTTCATTGTCAAAATGGTTCTAAGCCTTTTCGCTATTCTTTTTACATATGATGCCATCGTCGGCGAGAAGGAAAAAGGAACCTTGAAGCTCGCCTTATCCAACAACGTTCCCCGCGACCAATTTATTCTTGGCAAAGCCATTGGAGGATATATCTGTATTCTAATCCCTCTTCTCATACCCATGGCACTGAGCCTTGTCGCCATGATGATAGTGCCAAATATGGCTTTCACTGGCAGCGACTGGCTCCGGCTCGCTTTGATCTTCCTCATGTTTCTTTTTTACCTCTCAGTGTTCTTCAGTCTCGGGCTTTTAGTCTCAGCCCGGACAAGCCGATCTTCCACGAGCTTCCTTATTTTGCTTTTTGTCTGGGTCATATTCGTTATGGTGATTCCCAAGGTCGCGGTGCTAGCGGCAGCTCAAATCAACCCCATCCCTTCGATTCATGAGATATCAGCCAATAAAGACGCTTTCCTGCAACAATTACAGATGGATGGCCGAGGATCTTATCAAAAATGGTACGAGGAACATAAAAACGAATATGATAAGGACCCCAAGGCCTTTAATGAAAATTATTTGAAGTATATAGATGAGTCGTCGAAAATTTTATCTTCAAAGCTCGACTCCTACAACACCGCAATCGAGCGTGATTATCAATTAAAAAAGCGCGTTCAACAATCCTTAGCGATTAACCTTTCAAGAATCTCGCCTGCCTCCGCTCTGAGTTTCGGCACCATGTCTTTGGCCCAAACCGGGGTCGAGGAATGCGATCGGTTCCTGGCGTCCCTCCGGGCCTACAAACGGGAATACACGAAGTGGCTGGTTGTTAAGGTGAATCGACGAGCTGCTCCTGTCAAGCCCGGCGGAACAGCAAAGATCGACCTTGCGGATATGCCACGCTATAGGATCGAACCAGAAAGCATCAGCTCAACGCTAGTTCGGACAATTCCTGATTTCGTGCTAATGATCGTATTGATCATAGTTTTATTCGCAGGAGCCTATTATTCCTTCCGGCGCTATGACGTGCGCTAGGGCAAGGAAAAAATATCAACGCCTAAATCGAGATTGCCTTATCGCTTGGCGTTCCGCCCCGACTTATCTTGATCGCGCCGTCAAGACCCGGTATTGATCCTTCTGGAACACCGCGACCGGGTCCAGGCGGGCCTCGAGTTTCATGGAACTCGCAATGGATCAATCGCTAACTGAAGGGAATTACGATGGCCCAATCTTGCGAACATCAGTTGACACGGCCTAGACACGTACCAGTGTGATTATATAATTAAAAACTACTCGAGTCAGTTGAATAAAAAGCGACTTTCCCAATTAAACAAATGGGGAAAAATATGATTTCTTTTGGTACTTGCCTATAAACTGCTTCCTTTTACCTCACATCTGCGTGGATGAACGCTAAAAAAGCCAATCCGGCCAGAATGATATTCCAAAGGAGCAGACCTGCGATGTCCCATAGGCCGCCCACCAGGCCGTCGAGAAGTGTCGTCTTGGTCTCGGAAAACCTGGGGAAATCGGACTTGTCCCCCCGATATTCCTGGGGATAGGGCGACTGGAGGAAGATGGATTTGCCGTTTAGGATCGCGCGGTCTGAAAAACTCCAGGGAGACGTGCCGATAACTTTTCCCATTTTTTTCAGAATGTAATCATCATAGACTCTGGAATAATTTCGGACGTCCTGGAGGAACCTGGTGTAAGCTGCAGGGCCGATTCCCGAGATGTCCTCCGCAGCATATTGGAACAAGGAAACCGGAGAAACACGCGATATTTTCTGCGCAAGAGCGGCCCTCTGCTGCATGGCGTTGTCGTAATCAGCATAGAGCTTCCGGACTCGGTCCTGGCCTTCCTCAAAGGCGAGGTCTGCCTGATCACGGACATCCTTTTCCGTTTTCAACTCGCCTTTATTAATTCTGTCCTGAAGCTTGCTTATTCTGTCCCAGACTTCTTTCTGGATGGTTGGCCCCACGAGCTTGGCCATCTCATATTCGCTCGGGATCTTTGAGAATTTTTGCGCAATGACGCCCGATGTGTCGGGGATAAAGAAAGCGAAAAGAATCCAGAAGGCCAGGAGAACGAGAAGGACAAGAGAGGAACGAAGGAGGAGGGCGGAGAAAAAAAGACTTAGAAATGCGAAGAACGAGAGGTATGTCAGGGCGAGAACGAAGATAACGGCGATGCGTGCTAGGTTCGGCAGGCTCAAAACGGCTGGCAGGAGAACGCTGATGATTATGAGGCTGACGATAAGTCCGACGAGCAGGGCGATAGCGGCGCTCGAGATTATAGCCAGGAACTTTCCCGTCAGGAGCCTTAGCCGGCCGATCGCGTTGGAAAGGACGAGACAGAGCGTTCCCCTCTCCTTTTCGCCGGAAACGGCCTCGAATCCGAGGAGGATCACATAAAGGCTGAAGACAATCTTGATGATGAAGGCCCAGTCGAGATCAGGGACCTCCGGCATCTTGAAATTCATGGTCGCGGCGGGCATAGGCGAGAACGTCAGCTTGGGCCACAACGCGTATCCCTGCGGGCTCGATTTTTCTCCCCCTTCAGCCATGAACAGGAGGAGACTCGGTGACCTGAAAAGGGACGTCCCGATCGTGCTGGGATGCTGCTCCACTTGGGTGACGTGGAGGCGGTAATCTGAATTGAACTGGCTGTACTGCCGAACAAAAATGATGCCGTTCGCCGCGAACAGGGCGATGCTCGCCGCGAGCAGAACCGCGAATTGGACGCTTCTCACGTGATCCAGGAGTTCCTTCCGGATGATCGCCTTTATCATGTCACCTCACGTCCTTTTTCAGGAAAGCCGTATAGCTGAGGGCGAAGAAGGCCAGCCCAAAAAAGGCGAGGAGGAGCCAATCGAGCCAGGTCGCAGCGAACGCGTTGGCCATCGATTCGGACGGCACACTGAAAGCGATGGCCGGCGCTTTCTTAAAGGCTTCGCGGTCCGTATAAATGAGTTTGGATCTTTCGACATCCTGCTTCCAGCAGCGATAGGCCTCCCGCATGAACATCTCGTATTGCGCCATCCCCGTCCGGCCGTACTGCACGGCGGCCTGGTCAAACAAAACGGCAGGCGAGAGGCTCGAGATCGCCCGAGCTAGGTTCGTCTGTGCCGTGAGTTCCCGGCCGTATTCCTCGTCGACCTGGTGAATCACCTCGGCCCGCAAAGCATCGAGCTCTACGCTGCGCAGGCCGAGCTCTTTGCTTACTTCTCCCTTACCCACGCCTTGGGTGAATGTGTCAATGACTTTCTTGTACTCCGCCTCGTAGGGCTGGAAAGCGGCCTCTTTCTGGCGATCGAGCTGCTGCTTGGAAGGGAGTTTGAAGAGGTTTTCCGCGGCGATGACGCCCAGATTGGGATAGATGACGATTAGCAGAACCCAGGCCTGGAGCAGGATCATCAGGGCCACGGAGGGCCTGTCGACAAGGACCGATACGAAAAGGCTCAATCCGTAGAAAACCGTGAGGTAGAGAGCCGAAAGGCCGATGAAGACGAGGACGCGGATCCATTCACTCGAGGCAAAGGCGATAAACGAATGTGAGAGGACGAGGAGTAAAGACATGAGGGCCGCGAGGATGAGCGAACCTATGATGACAAACCATCCGCCCAGGAGTTTGCCGAGCAGGAGCTGGTCCCTCGGCACGGAGTTGGAGAGGATCAATTTCAGCGTGCCCGTGGATTTCTCTTCGGACACAGCATTATAGGCGATGAAGACAACCATCAGGCTCAGCACGACCCGGACGACGAAAGCGAAGTCGATGGCTTCGAACCCCGAAACAAGTCGCTGAGGCTGACTTCTTCCCTCGCCCATGTAGCCTGAAGTTCGAGCCGGGATACCCATGTATGTAATGGTAATACTGTTTCCGAGAGACGCGTCCTTCCCCTGGATGAGAGTGCTGAGGACTTGAGGAGGCCGGTAAAGGTGAATATAGAAGCGGTCGCTCTTCATTTCCTGCATGGCGGTCTGGTAGTCCTGCAGGCGGCCCTTGTAATTCTGGACGTTGATGACCGTGCTGCCGGCGGCCAGGGCCAGAGTGATCCCGAGCCCGATCAGAAACTTGGTCGATTTCAAATACTCGAGGATTTCGCGTTTTATGATGGTTTTAACCATGACACTTCTCTGAAAGTGATCTACATCTTCAGCGGCTCCGACTTCATGTAGTCGATGTAGATTTTGACCAAGTCCTCGTGCTGGAGCTCTTCGCGCGTCCGCTCCATGACCAGTCGGCCTTCCTTCATGATCCCGACGCGGTCCGCGATCTCCTTCGCCCGGAAAATATCATGCGTCGACATTAAGATGGCCTTACTTTCCTTCTTGAGCTCGGACAGGATTTCCAGAAACTCCTCCGCCGCTTTTGGATCGAGGCCCGAGGTTGGCTCGTCGAGCAGGATGCCAGGCGCGTCTTTGATAATGGCGATCGAGATCCCGAGCTTCTGGCGCATTCCCTTGGAAAACGTCTTGACCCTCTGCTCGAAGGCCTTCTCCTGAAGCGAGACCCGGCGCATGACCTGGTAGTACTGCTCTTTGGTCAGGTTCGTCTTGTCGCCGAGCTTAGCGAAGAAGTCGAGGTTCTGGCGGGCCGTGAAATTTCCGTAGAGCATGACGTTCTCCGAGACGAAGGAGACGAACCTCTTAGCTTTGAGCGGGTCCTTGGTGACGTCGATCCCATTGATGTAGCAGGTCCCGGTCGTTGGCGGGATGAAATTCAGGAAGAGGTTGATCGTCGTCGTCTTCCCCGCGCCGTTGGCTCCGAGCAGGCAGTACACTTCTCCGGGCCGAACCTCCAGGTTGAGGTGATCGAGAGCAAGGACGCCGTCCTCATAGCGTTTGGACAGGTCATCCGCCTTAAGGATGGGATTGGAATTTGACATTGGTTTCTCCGGTTCGTCCGTCGACGACGATCTTGTCTTTGGATTCACCTAATATCCCCCGCTTCCACGAATATACTGCCTCCGAAGTAAGATTTCAAGCATTTTGGGACCGGCGGTCGATATCTAAATAAGCAACTCGATCAAATTCAATAATTTTCGCACAGACGGTGCCATTTTGAACTAAACGTTGTGCCCGCCTTGCCAGAATCCGCTACAACCATCGCCAAACGTTCGCCCCTGCCGAGCCTGATCGCATCGTCAAGATCCGGTATCGATCCCTTCTGAAATGCTGCGGCCGAAAGATGCTCGAAACGCGGCCACCTGAATCCCGCCGTCGTCCACGAACAGCTTTTCCCCCGCCTTGTGCGTTATCCCCTCCCCAATCATCGCAATATGGCCCCCGAAAAAGGGCGTCCATGGCAGCGCGAACTGTGCCAGGCCTGTGTCCCCCCCAGTGGTGGTGAGACTTTCCGGCCCTCCGTGACCCCGTAGATGGCCTCCCAGGCACAAATAACGGGCATCTAGCCGTCCCCTTGGCCACGGCGGGATGTTGGGAGAGCCGGGAAGTATGGTTTCCCTCTTGCGACTGTCTCCCCTGACCGACCCTGCCTAAGATTTGGCAATCCATTATCCGCGATTGCCGGTTCAGAGATTCGGCACCACGCGTGCGCGTTTAGGGCGGGTGGATTGCAGTTTCAAGGGTCTACGTGTTCCCGTGTCAAGGCCGGACGATGGCCAGTGCGGAATGCCGAACGGAAAGGAAAAAGAGGTTTCCTAATCGCGATGGGGGCGTTAGGTCGGCCACACGGTTTACGGCTGGGGCATTTTTTCGTTCAATTTACAAATCGGATTGACTTGTTTTCCCCCTCTTTACAGGAATGATAATATGCCCGCACTGGAAATACACGAGGTACACGGTCATGGCAACTGAAAAGACTTGTCCTTTTTGCGGGGGCTCGGATATCCGCCTACGGGAGGGCATGTTAAGGGTCAGGACAGTGCCGGCGGTCGGCGGGGGGCCTGGAATTGAGCGGAGTTATCTTGTCTACCGTTGCCTGGCGTGCGGGCGGGGATTCGATGAAACGGAGGCCGGGGAGGCCCCGGAACCTGCGGCATAACCGCCCCGATTAGGCCCTTGACTTTTAGTCTTTTAGCGATTTAATATCATATCTGTCTCTTGGGCGGATAATGAAAATCGAAGTGCCTGCTTCTTTCATTTCCGAAACTACAGAATGCCCATTTGATTTTTAGTGCCTTACCACGCTACGTTGTGGCGACGAAGGAATGTGCAACGTCGAGAGCAAGGATGGTGAGAACGTCCTCTTTGTTGCCCCGAATGGAAAGCACGGCACACATCCTTACAGTTTTTCATTTGGTAATGGGAATGTCTGTTCCTGTCCGACTCATTTTTGGCTTTATACTCAAGGACATGTGAAGCCGCTGACGAATCAACTATCACGGTCATAGACTTCGTAACGAATCAATAAGATAAGTTTATGGAGGAACAATGCCAAACGTGAAAAAAACCTTACACCATAATACTAACAAAGAACTTTTCTATCAAGAAAAGAATTTTAAGACAATCCTTAACTCAGCGCTAGACGGTTTTTATCTTGTCAATATAGAAGGGCAGATTTTATATGCTAATGATGTCTATTGTTCGATGATAGGCTATAGCTGCGAGGAACTTCTTAATATGGAGATAAAGGATATTGAAGGAGTGGAATCAGAGGAAGTAATAAAAGAGAGAATTCAGCGAATTTCCGAGAAAGGTTCGGAGCGATTCGAGACCAAGCATAAGCGCAAAGATGGCGGTTTTATTTTTATTGAGGCTAGTGTTCATTATTTAAAAGATGAACAAGGAAAGCTTTCTGTTTTTGTGCGCGACATCACCGAGCGCAGCCGGGCGGAGGCGAGGTTGCGGGAGAGCGAGGAGCGGTTCCGTACCTTGGTTGAAAATTCTACCATGGGTCTCTACAGAACGACTCCAGATGGCAGGATTCAGCTAGCCAACCCTGCTCTAGTCAGGATGCTCGGTTACTCATCTTTCGAGGATCTCTCAACCAGAAACCTTGAGGAACAAGGTTTCGAGCCTCTCTATCCTCGCACGCAGTTCGTTGAAAATATCGAAAAGGACGGCGAGGTCAAGGGATTAGAATCCGCCTGGAAGCGAAAGGATGGGACCATAATTTTTGTCAGAGAAAGCGCCCATGCTATCCGGAATTCACAGGCAAAAACTCTATATTATGAGGGGACTGTTGAGGACATCACAGAGCGCAAGCGAGCAGATGGTGAATTAGTCCTTGCCAATAAAGAACTTGCCTTTCAAAACGAAGAGAAAGAAAAACGGGCAGCAGAGTTAGTCCTTGCCAATAAAGAACTTCTCTTTCAGAATGAAGAGAAAGAAAAACGGGCAGCAGAGTTAGTCCTTGCCAATAAAGAACTTGTCTTTCAGAATGAAGAGAAAGAAAAACGGGCAGCAGAGTTAATCCTTGCCAACGAAGAAACTGTCCGCCGCCTGCAAAACATCCAGGCTTTGCACAAAATTGACCAAGCCATCGCGGGCAGTCTCGACTTAAACCTTACTTTGAATGTCGTCCTCGAACAAGTCAAAACTCAGTTGAATATAGACGCCGCCGCTGTCTTGCTTCTCAACCCGCACACCCAGATATTGGAATTCACCTCTGGGCTTGGCTTTCGCAGTAAAGCCATTGAGCGTTCACGTCTGCGGCTGGGTGAGGGACACAGCGGACGCGCCGCGTTGGAAAGAAGGACGGTGAGCGTCACTGATCTGCTTGAGAATAGCACCCAATTTGACCGCGCTCCGCTTCTCGCTGACGAAGGTTTTGCAACTTATTTTGGGACTCCCCTCATTGCCAAAGGTCAGGTTAATGGTGTGCTGGAAATCTATCATCGCTTGCCATTGGCACCTGACGAGAACTGGTTGGAATTCTTCAAGATTCTGGCTGGGCAAGCAGCTATAGCAGTGGATAGCGCCGGTCTTTTCAATGATTTAATACACTCCAACGCGGAACTGTTCGCGGCTTATGATTCCACCATTGAAGGCTGGTCACATGCGCTGGATTTGCGCGACAAAGAAACCGAAGGTCACACACAGCGCGTTACGGAAATGGCATTGAAACTTGCACGCGCGGCGGGAATTACCGAAAAAGAGTTGGTCCACGTGCGGCGCGGCGCGCTCTTGCATGATATTGGAAAGATGGGCGTACCAGACAACATTCTTCTCAAGCCAGGTAAACTGACGGACGAAGAATGGGTCGTCATGCGTAAGCATCCCACATTTGCTTTTGAATTACTGTCACCAATCGCATACTTACGTCCCGCGCTGGATATTCCATATTGTCACCACGAAAAATGGGATGGGAGCGGTTATCCACGCGGGCTGAAAGGTGAGCAAATTCCACTGGCGGCGCGTCTCTTTGCGATAATAGATGTATGGGACGCCCTCCGCTCTGATCGCCCGTATCGTCAGGGTTGGTCAAAGGAGAAAGTGATCGAACACATCAAATCACTTCCTGGAACACATTTTGAGCCGAAGGCAGTGGAATTGTTTATGAATATGACGAATGAAGATGAAAAGAGCGCGGGCTAACAAAGCGTGCACTGGACAGGTGGGATTCGCCGCCATTTTGGAGCATTTTTCTGGTTTCGAGTTTTTTCTGCGCCCAAACATTGTCCACGCCCGCCCACCTGCCAGTAACGCAAACCGCTAGGTTGCTCAATCATGGCGACACTCATTAGTGACCTCTGGTCAGAACACCGCTCCCGGTTGCGCGGCTACATCGCAAAACGGGTGCGCGAGAACGATGCCGTGGACGATATTCTTCAGGTGTTGAGGCAACGGGTCGTTAGTGCGAGCCATTATGCTCTCCGAGGGGTCTCAAAAATTTGGCCGGGTAGGATTATGGTCATTTCCGCTCGGGGGTGAACGGGTGGCCTTTTGGAGGCGTGCCTTCCTGTGACAAGAATACGGGCTAAGCCCGGATTGTTAGGCCTCACCAGAGCTAGACGCCGGGCCGGGCCTGTCGTTCTCACGAAGCCCAAAAAATCTCGGGGGGACGTTGCCACGCTATGCCGGGTGACCGCTCCCCCGCTCGCCGTGCCATCTCGTGAGTGCGTGTTCGAGGCTCAAGAACCCCTGGAGCGGAGAGACCGATATCCCAATGAAACGGGTTGTGTTTTGTCAAACATAAATCCCCAAAATAATCGTCCTAAAATACCCACGAGCCCATGGGGAAATATTCCTATTTTTTCTGCCGCATGAGCGCATTTTTCATCCGGTAACTTTCCCCTTCGAAAAGGAGAATGTAGCCGTGGTGGGCCAGCCTATCGATCATCGCCGCGGCCGATTGGTGTTTGAACCTTGAATACCCAAGTCCCGCCATCGTCCGCATGATGTATCCGATCTGATCCGAACTTGGCCACAGGGCGGCAGATGCGGCACCTTAAAATATTCAATTGAGGATTGAAATAAAGGCTGACCCGCGTAGGACTTGAACCTACAACCCTCAGACTTCCCGCCCGAGACGGATCTATCGATTCACCGACTGCATCGCCGCTTCCGGATAGCGCAAACCTGCCGCAACGCCCGGAGGGGCGATCCGGTCGATCCTCTTCAGGTCCTCAGGTGTCAGTGTCACGTCAGGCGCCTTGACATTCTCTTCAAGATATTTTGCGCGCTTCGTGCCGGGGATCGGGACGACGTCATTCCCCTGGGCGAGAACCCAAGCCAGAGCGAACTGAGCGAGCGTACAGTTCTTCTCAGCCGCAATCTTCTCGATTTCTGAGACAAGTTTCAAGTTCATCCGCATGTTGTCTGCCTGGAAGCGCGGCTGTTGACGCCGGAAATCGGTCTGATCCAGGATGTCTAGCGTCTTGATCGCACCCGTCAGGAAACCCCTTCCGAGCGGACTATAGGCGACGAAACCGATACCGAGCTCGCGGCATATTTTCAAGATTTCCGTTTCCACATCTCGTGTCCAGAGCGAATACTCCGATTGCAGCGCCATGATCGGGTGCACTTTGTTCGCCCTGCGGATGGTCTCCACCGCGGCTTCCGACATTCCCAGGAATCTGACTTTCCCTTCTTCGACAAGTTTCGACATCATCCCGATCGTTTCTTCGATCGGAGTATGGGGATCGACGCGGTGCTGATAGTATAGGTCGATCGTTTCGATTCCGAGCCTCTTCAAGCTTGCTTCGCAAGCCTCTCGCACATAGCCCGGTTTCCCGCTGATGCCGAGACGCTCGCCGTTCGGGCCTCGAACGTTGCCGAACTTGGTGGCGATGATGACTTTGCCACGATACGGTTTCAAGGCTCTCCCGACGAGCTCTTCATTGACGAACGGCCCGTACATGTCGGCCGTGTCGAAAAACGTGACGCCGAGCTCTACCGCCCGGTGAATTGTCCTCATGGATTCCGCATCGTTTCTCGGCCCGTAAAATTCGGACATGCCCATGCACCCGAGTCCCATGGCCGAAACGCTCAATCCCGATTTTCCAAGTCGACGTTGTTCCATTTCATGCGCTCCTAGAAAATCCGCATTTATCTCGGTTTCGCTCTCAAATACGGGTTGGGGTACGGCGGATCGTCTCCGAGTATTTTTGCCGCGTGCAGCGGGAAATACGGATCGCGGAGGAGCTCGCGCGCCATGAAGACGACATCCGCCTGCCCCGCGACCAGGATGTTTTCCGCCTGGGCGGCATCGGTAATCAACCCGATGGCTCCTGTCATGATTCCGGCTTCTTTCCTGATCTCCTCGGCGAACTTCACCTGATATCCCGGCGCGATCGGAATTTTCGCGACGGGTACGATTCCCCCGCTCGAACAGTCGATCAGATCGACCCCGATTTTTTTCAGCTCTCTGGCCAGCGTGATGGATTGCGGGAGATCCCAACCGCCTTCGACCCAATCGGTAGCTGAGATGCGGACGAAGAGAGGGAGATGACTGGGCCACGTCTCCCTCACCGCTTTCGCCACATCCAGCGGAAATCTCATCCGATTATGGAATTCTCCACCGTACTTGTCTTTCCTTTGGTTCGAAAGGGGCGACAGGAATTGGTGCAAGAGGTAGCCATGCGCCATGTGGATTTCGACGACTTGGAATCCCGCATCCAAACTTCGGCGGGTCGCCTCGCACCACTGTCGAACGACAGCCTTCATATCGGCCAACGTCATTTCCGTCGGTTGAGGATAGTTGTCCGAGAATTTTGTCGCGCTGGGAGCTATGACCTCCCACCCCCCTGCAGATTTCGATACTATCCCGTCGCCCATCCATGGAATCTTTGTAGAGGCTTTTCTCCCGGCGTGGGCGAGTTGTATGCCTGGAATCGCGTTCTCGGACTTGATGAAGTGAGTGATTCTATGGAAGGCTTTCACATGGTCATCGTCCCATATCCCCAAGTCTGCCGGCGAAATCCTTCCTTCCGGAGACACGGCCGTGGCTTCCGTGAAAACGAGAGCGGCTCCGCCGACAGCCCTGCTCCCCAAATGTACCAAATGCCAGTCGTTCGGCATGCCGTCCGTCGCGGAGTACTGACACATCGGAGATAAAAATATCTTGTTCTTGAATTCTAAGCTTCTGATCTTGATACGAGATAAGAGTTCGCTCATGGTTTCCTCTCATTCCTGCCACAGATGAAGTATCAAGCGATCAATCCAACCAGATCGTCGCTTCGTTCAATGTCGGCGATCGGCGGGACGCCGGACAGCGTCTTGCCGAACTTTCGTCAGTCCATGGAGTTCTCCTTCTCGATTCATTGTAGGCTTTTGACGCCGGCCGCTCAACCGGGGTATGCTTTTGGGCATGAATAGCCCCATCGAATAAGAAAAACCCGATTTCTGCCTCTTCTCACCTTGTTTCTTTTGATCAGTGCCGCCGCCCCGTTCGGCCCAGCGGCGGCGGCCGTCCCGGTCCGGCTTACCGTGTCCAGCGACCCGGCCGGAATCCCCCGGAATACACACGTAACTTTGGGACAAACTCAAATAATTTGACTGTACCTACCAAAGGAATATAATAAATTAGGTGAGGGGCTCGATTGACTAACAAGAAAAGGAGACTTCTAAAATGACAGTAAAAATTGGTGAAGGCACATCTGAAATGACTGGTGATGCCAAGAAGACAGAGGACATGAAGGTTTCACTAAAAGTCAGTTATGCAGA
>JGI24136J36422_10000239_pt1 | contig 22084 bp, 19 predicted proteins | sample BarGraNGADG00212_2_FD_36422 | JGI IMG/M metagenome (IMG submission 36422)
GTTTAGCTAATGTAGCAAGTACGCCTTTATGCCCTCATAACCTGCTGACGTTAACGATTATCGCACGCCCAGCCTGGACGCTAAATCCAAACAATTCTTAGGCCCATATGCGTCGTGGTTCCAGTAGCCGAAAACATCTGCTTCGTTGAAATCTCTCGGATTCGACGCGCCCAGTGGTCTAATTCTTCTGACGAGTAAACGTCTAGATTTCCACCCCGCGCGTGCCATCTGCTGTAAGTAAAATTCCTAAAACAATCGATGTTGTTGCCAAATTGTGCACCGAGCACTACTAAAGAGAGATTGCTTTGCCCTCTAAAACGGTCAAAAATATCGTCGCTAAACCACGAATCGTGACGAAATTCAAAAGCAAAACGATGGCAGGTAAGAGAGAAATAAACTCGTCTAGACGGTCTAAATCTTTTTTAAAGCTCGCAGCGAGCCCTACGAGAAACGGACCCAGCTTGTGTCCTAATACCCCACAGATCTCAAAGAAGTCACTTAGAGCTCGACGTGTGTCGTACAGCCTCTTTGTGTGTGTGATATGTCTGTTCAACTTTACAGAAAATACAAAATCGTCAGGAGTAACGTTGTACCAGTTTTTTAGCTGACCTTCCTTCGGAAACTGATAAAACGTCGAATTGACTTCTACTGAGTGGAAAAATCGCGCATATTGCTCTAAGTAGCGACGACGCGAGTTATAAAGGATGCCTAGCCAATGATCATAATACCACCCGCTGCAACCCAGATAAATGCTTGCCGTTTACCCACCCCACCCTGTCGCGGCTCGACTACAAAGCAGTTCTATTGAATGAATAAAAGCATTGCCAAGGTTTAACTTATCAAGAAGCCATAGGAGACCTGAGATGGTACTGACAGAGGCAGACGCTCGCATAATCACGGAAGCACTTGGTCGCCAGCCGAATGAAGTAGAAGTTGCGATATTCGAGAATCTCTGGTCGGAGCACTGTGCCTATAGAACAAGCAAACCACTCTTACAAACAATGCCCACCCAAGGAGAGGTAGTTGTTGTGCCTCCTGGTGACGACGCCGCCATCATAAAGTTGAGCGACGAACTTGCTCTTGCGATAGCGATGGAAAGTCACAATCATCCTTCGTACGTTGATCCATATGACGGGGCTGCCACCGGAGTGGGCGGGATCGTTCGCGATGTAATTTCGATGGGAGCTCAGCCAATAGCCCTCATGGATTGTCTCTATTTTGGAAGTTTAGAAAAGGANAAAAATCGGTACCTGTTTGAGCATGTCGTTCAAGCAATTAGCGACTACGGCAACTGTATAGGGGTGCCTGTTGTTAACGGAGAAGTCTTCTTTCATCCGAGTTATGATGGAAANCCACTCGTTAACGTTGTTTGCGTCGGCCTTTGTCAACTTGATAAATATATTACTGGCCGCGTAAAAAAGCCAGGCAGTAAAATCATTCTTATCGGGTCAACTACCGGTCGTGACGGCTTGGGTGGCGCATCGTTTGCTTCACGCGATCTCAGTGAAGAATCTGAAGCGTCTGATAGGCCTTCTGTCCAAATTGGCGACCCTTACACCGAAAAACTGCTCATCGATGCGACGCTTGAAGCAGTCAGCCAAGGTTACGTTCTGGCGTGTCGCGATCTCGGCGCTGCCGGCTTATCGGGCGCTTCCGCAGAGATGTGTTCAACATTTGGCGGGCGGATAACGCTAGACGCCATTCCTTTACGAGAGACCGGAATGACGCCTCGAGAGATATTAGTTTCAGAGTCACAAGAACGCATGGTTTTCGAGGTCTCGCCTGAACACGTTGTCGATGTGCTTGCCATTGCCAGCAAGTACGATTTGAACGGNGCCGTCATTGGCGAAGTGATCGACGAACCCAGCTATGTCGTTGAGTTCGGTGGGAGTATAGTAGCGAATATACCGATAAAACTGCTAACTGAAGGGGCGCCACTTTGCACACCAAAGCGCCCAGGGGTGTCGCCGCATACTAAAAAGCCTGCGGTCCATGGAGTGACGCTTCAAGAAAAGGCACTGAGCGTACTTACCTCGCCAAACGTTGCTTTAAAAGAGTGGGTTTACAGCCAGTACGATCACGAGGTTCAAACGCGAACCGTTGTCAAACCAGGCGCAGGGGCGGCAGTTATCTCGATCGACGCTTCTCGAGGTATTGCGCTATCTTCTGGCTGTAATGCTACGCAAGTGGCAGTAGATCCATTTAACGGAGCCGCTGCTACTGTTTTAGAAAATGCAATGAATTTAGCGGTCAAAGGTGCAATGCCCATCGCGTTCGTCAATTGTCTTAACTTCGGTAACCCTGAAAAGGGAGAGATTTTTTACCAGCTTGAACGAGCTGTAAACGGACTCTCTTATGCAGCACGTATTGTCGAGGCGCCCATCGTTGGTGGAAATGTTTCGCTCTATAATGAAAGCGAAGAGTTCCACACCGCTATAATACCAACACCGTCAATCGGGATGGTAGGATTTCTCAAAGATATCTCTAAGGTTCCGTCTGCTTTTTTCAATCGCGAAGGCGACACTATAGTAATGGTAGGTGAAACATATCCCGAATATGGGGGATCAGAGTTCGCTGAACTCTTTGGATTAGATGGATTCGTTCCAAAGCCACGCGCAGAGATCAAGAAAAATATCGAAGCGCTAGTGCAAACTATAGAGACCGGGAAAATCTCTGCTGCTAACGATATTGGACGCGGAGGTATTTTGAGCACCCTTGCACACATGTGCGTACATTTTGGCGCCAGAGTTGACCTTTCTCACNTTCTAGCAGAAGAGAACGAGTTATTTTCCGAGACGTCTGGAAGAGCGATCGTGTCTGTCAAAAGCAAAGACCTCAACTCCATTCTAACCTTGCTTAAGGAGCGAGCTGTTCCGTTTGCTTCTATTGGAACTGTCGGCAACGATAGCCTATCTATAGTAATTGGTAACANTACACTAACGCTCCCGTTAGAAATTATCAAGCGCAGTCTAAATTCTCTCAATGATAGCATGATAGGTTAAAGCGACTCCACGTATGGCGCAGCTACTCCACCATGTTGAGCGTTAACTTGATTTATGGAACGTACGGCGAGAGCGGCATTCGCACTAGCATTGAAAACACGAAACGGATGTTAAAGCTGCTAGAGCCAGATGGCGTGCGGTTTTACACAAACGCATTCAAAATTTGCGACGTATTGCACGCACACACGTTCGGGNTAATCGCTGTTTTGTTAGTACTCTTTCACAAAGCGTTGCACAAAGTAGTGATACTGCACGCACACACGACGCCACAAGATGTAGCAAACAGTTATTTTGCGGCAAATTTGATCAGCATCTGTTTAAAAGGTTATCTGCACCTCTATTACAATCTAGCAGACGTCTGTATTGTGCCTTCCACACATACGAAAGACGTGCTAATAAAAACGCTCAAAATTAAGCGGAGAATTGAAGTCATCAGCAATGGCATTGATTCGAGCTTGTACGTGTGTAATGAGAAGCTCGCTTCGGAATTTAAAGCGGAATACGCTTTGGACGACCGACCAGTGGTGCTCTCAGTAGGATTAGTTTTTATGCGAAAAGGCATCGTTGATTTCGTCACCATCGCTAAACGGCTCCCGCATTTTCAGTTTGTGTGGGCAGGGAGAATCGTTATATGGCCGTTTTTCCCCCGAGCTGCTAGAAAAGTGATCGCAACGGCTCCTAAAAATGTGCTGTTTACCGGCAGAGTGAACAGTATTTGCCAAGCGCTCAGTGCAGCTGAAGTCTTTGTTTTTCCTAGCTACGAGGAGAATCAAGGGATTGCTGTTCTCGAAGCAGCTGCCTGCGGCCTACCTCTAATCTTGCGCGATCTACCAGTTTATAGCGACTTCGTCGATGGGCAGAATTGTGTAAAATTCACGACAATTGATGGATTTGAAAGCACCATCAAAGAACTCATGAAACATAACACAGTTGCAAAAGCGCTCGGCGAAAACGCACGAAAGACCGTTCAAATCCACGATGTCCACGTACTCAGCAAAAGGCTGCTTCAGGTCTATCAAACGGCGAAACGGGCTTAATGTTGCTTAGGTAAGCGACGTAGCTTAAAAGGAAAGCTTTATAGACCAAATGTCCTCTACTACCTCTGTTTAAAAAAAGCTGAGGAATTCGAATTGCACGTAGGTGAAGCTTTAATTGGCAACGATCCTGAAATGGCCCATATCGACCTCCTCATAGGAAGTAAGGATGGTCCAGTAGGGCAAGCATTTGCTAGTGGATTATCGCACCTTTCTCAGGGGCATACCCCTCTTCTTGCTGTAATTAAGCCAAATTTGTTGACAAAGCCTGCAACTCTCATCGTGCCTAAGGTAACGCTACAAAACTTAGAACAGACAGCGAAGGTGTTCGGCCCCGCTCAAGCTGCGGTTGCTAAAGCAGTCGCGGACGCTGTCGAAGACGGAGTTATTGCACAGGAGATGTGCGAGCAATACGTACTTATCGTATCAGTCTATGTTCATCCAGATGCGCANGACTATGAAAAAATCTACCGTTACAACTACGGTGCTACGAAATTGGCCATAAAACGAGCATTAACTGACTTTCCTTCGGTGGAAAAAGTTCTCTACGAAAAAGACCGGTCGCTCCACCCGGTCATGGGATTCAAAGTCACTCGTCTGTGGGATCCGCCGTACCTGCAAGTAGCATTCGATTTGACTGAGTTAGACGCNGTATTGAACGTTCTTGATAAACTCCCTATAAGCGATCATATAATTCTTGAAGCAGGAACGCCCCTTATCAAACGTTATGGGCTAGGAATCATCAGAGAAATGCGAAAAGCTCGATCGAGTGCCTTTATCGTAGCTGACCTAAAAACTCTTGACACCGGGAACCTAGAAGCGCGATTGGCGGCGGATGAGGCTGCTGATGCAGTTGTGGTCTCTGGACTTGCGCCTACATCAACGATTGATAATGCTATAGAAGAAGCAAACAAGACCGGTATCTACGTTATTATAGATATGTTAAATGTCGACAAGCCGGAAAGCGTACTCAAGGCGCTGAAGAGCAAACCCGATATTGTAGAACTCCACCGGGCAATCGACGCTGAGGATACGGCGCACGCGTGGGGTAACATCGCTACCGTAAAGAAATACGCAAAATTAGTCGCCGTAGCAGGAGGGATACGACAAGACAACGTAGAAGATGCTCTGAAGTCGGGAGCGGACATTTTGGTAGTCGGACGTGCCATTACGGCAGCACGAGATGTGGAAGGTGCCGCACGCGTGTTTCTAGAAGGATTAAAGCAAAGCGATATCGATCAATACAGAGTTAAAACTGACTTTTAGGTCAAGCTTGCGATGTCCGTTACAACGGTTTCGCCCTATTTTAAAAAATGCGGTTTTTTAGCTCACGCGTATGCGGGCGATAAGTGTCAAATAATGCGTCTATGTAATTTTATACGAACTCGAACGCATTTCATGAGCGGCTTTCTACGAACTACAAAGTTCGAGCTGCTGATAAGCACGTCATGGAGGTTTAAGTGTGAAAACACTAATTGTAGTAAATTTTAAGACGTATGCAGAGAGCACGGGGGCCAAAGCCGTGCAACTAGCTACGATCGCGGAAAAAGTTTCAAAGGACTCAGGCGTCTCAATAATAGTTGTCCCGCAAGTAGTTGATGTATTTCAAATAGCGCGTCAAGTGCGCATTCCGGTTTACGCGCAACACGTCGATGGGATTCAATTTGGGGGTAACACAGGACATATACTAGCTGAAGCACTTGCAGAGGCTGGAGCGCTAGGGACGTTGATAAACCACTCTGAGAAGCGCCTCAAATTGGCAGAAATAGACACTGCAAATCAAGCCGCCAAACGGGCCAACTTAACCACCATAATCTGCACAAACAACATAACAACGACCAAGGCCGCTGCTTCGCTGTGCCCTGATTTCGTAGCGATTGAGCCTCCTGAGCTAATTGGCTCAGGGATACCAGTGTCAAAAGCAAATCCAGAAGTAGTTACGGGGGCGGTAAAGGCCGCCTCAGGCGTAAAAGTTCTCTGTGGCGCCGGCATCTCAAAAGGTGAGGATGTGAAGGCTGCTATCGATCTTGGAACCGATGGTGTGCTTCTTGCTTCAGGGGTGACTAAGGCAGATAATCCAGAGACTGCCCTGCAAGGCTTAGTTGAATTTATCTAACAAGAAGTCTAAAAAAAAGTTGACGTGTAGAAAGACCCAATGTGGCCATCAAGTGAAAGTCGTACCTCTCAAACACGGGTAAAAGCAAATCTAATCCGTCTGTTTCTAAAGACGCCTACACCCATAATCGCTGATGCCATGGATGGCCGTAACACGTTGAGTTGTTTACGACCTATTTTGTCGCGTTGTGCAATTGTAGGGTCCGTAGTAACCGTCAAAACGAACCCGACGGACTGGGGCACTGTAGTGAGTGCGGTAGAAGCGGCTTCGCCGCGTGACGTGCTAATTATTGACAGTTCAGGGTCAAACGTAGCAGTTTGGGGCGGACTGACATCGCGTGCAGCGCAACAGCGTGGAGTCGCCGGAACAATCGTCTATGGAAGCTGCCGTGATATTCCAACTATAGAAGCCCTTCAATACCCAGTATGGACAAAAGGGATTACTGCACGTGCTGGGAGACCATTGAATAGAGGGAAGGTTAACGTTCCGATAAACATAGGCGGTCTAGTGGTGAAACCGCGTGATCTCACGAAAGCTGACGTTCACGGAGTCGTTATAATTCCATCAAATGAGGTAACGTCAGTTGCCAAAAGGGTTAAAGAGATATTAGCCAAGGAACACTTTTTAGAGAGAGGAATTAAAGAGGGGAAGCGCTTAAGCCAATTATTGTCTGATTTTCCACCCTGATACCTCTATATAGCATTAGCCCCAAAAAAAAGGCAATGGTCACAAGTGAGCTCGCAGGCGTTTTCTTGCACAAAATGCCAACGTCACTGCTGCTTACTATACGGACGTACGATCGAACTTATGTTTCAGTGTTAGCTAAGGAATGCAATTGCACATACCCCCACGCAGTGAAAACTCTTTGGGGCATGGAAAAACTCGGTTTGATCCAATCAGAGAAGGTCGGCAGGGTGAAATATGTTCAGCTGACAGATCATGGCAAGGTGGTTGCTGACTCACTTAGTGCTCTTGTGCACANCTTAGGCGTTAATGATGCACCGCTGAGAAATGATGTGGCGTACATCAATCAAAAGATAAANAACGNTATTCGTAAAGTTGAAACGATTCAAAACGAGCTCGAGGCCAAAAATTACCTNAGNCGCGAAGAAGGCATACGCTTCAACCGGCGGCTTGGCCCTTATTATCGTGAACTCAATGCGATCAGCCTTCTTTTAGAAACACAGCCTAGCAGCCCGCTCCGTTCTAAAGTCGATGCGCTAACAAAGATGGTTCATAAAGTAAAAAAAGAGATAGCTACGAGACAAGCATTACAACCTGCAGCTACCTGATGGGATAAAAGTCTTTGACGCGTGTGGTATCGTCTAGAAACGGCGTTGAGGCTTCATACAGAACGGTGTCACTACTTGCCACAATCGTGTGTCTTTCGTAAGGTTTTATGTGAATCGTGTCTCCTGTCTCGAAATACTCTTTTCGATCGTCAAATTCGATATAACCAGTCCCTTGCATTATTAGCATGGTCTCGTCTTTGTTCTTGTGAAAGTGATAAGACGATTGGTATCCTTCGCGAATATATAGCTCTTTTAGCAAATAAAGCTCAGTAATTATCTGTACCTTCTCATACCCCCAAGGTTTTGCAGTTTTGTTGTGAAACTCTTTTTGAACCCGTTGTTTCCCACCTTCTGTGTAAAGAGTGCCCCAAAAATTAAACTCTTCATATATGTCCAGCTCTCCAAGATCTGCAAGTAAAGGTAAAGCGTCTTCGAATTCATCTCCAAGAGCAAATTGCCCAAAGTCAAATGCTTTTCGTACGCAGAAAATTCCTCCATAAACGGTTGAGGGCTCGTCATCGAATAAAGCTCGAGACACTCGCTCGAAAGAACTGCCCGTCTCGGTTCGGATCGTCGCGTAAATCATAATCGGTGCGGCTGACTGGGTGAATTTTATTATCAGTTTTTTCAAGTTTATGTCCGTAACGACGCCGGAGTCTAAAACGATGACATCATCATCGATCTTAGCCAGTGCCACCGTGATATCTTTCAACGTCCTAGGAGCGTGCTCGTAGCTGAGTTTAACGCCCTTGCACTCATTTCCTAATGTTTCCTGTAACTGTCGAGAAGAGACGGTGGTCAAAAGCACTGCCTCGCGTAGTCCAACCGTGGCGAGGTCAAGCAGTAGCTTGTCTACTACCGTAAACCCCTCTGTCAAAACTGTAAGCGCGTTTGAGGAACCGTCGTTTATGCTTTGCTTTTTTCCGTAGCCGTCACATAAGATTAGTGCTTTCATTTACAACTCCTGAGAACTGTTGAACAATGAAGTATAAGGCTTTTTTTAGCTTTTGATTATGGTAAGCGCAACTCTCATTACGAGCTTACCGAAATATTATTAAGGGACTGCCGAAATACGAGTGTGAACACTCAAAAAAAGGGTCAGTGCAAATCTGTTTGCTAAGGAGCAACATAAGATGAACATCGTCATGGTAACAAGCTGGTCACCGCGGCATTGCGGCATAGCTACTTACAGCTCAGAGCTCGTTGGTGCGCTAAGGAAGAACGGGCATGACGTGAAAATTATTTGTCACACGGACGAGGAATATGGAGGACACCGCGAACAAGGGGTTTATCCAGTTATTGACACTAACGATCCTGATTGGGACGAACGTATCTATAACACAATAAAGCAGATCAAGCCTGATGTGGTCCATATTCAGCACGAATACGGACTTTATTTAACGCACGGGGACTACGGAGGCCGGATTCTTACACTGCTTTTTAGACTCAAGCTTGAGAAGATCCCTTCCGTTATGACTTACCATTCGATCTATACGTCGCTAGATCGCCCTGAAGCCATTTTTACCGACGTCAGTTTACGCTTGCTCGACGCTGCGATTGTCCACGCCGAAGTTCAGAAGCTGTTTCTTCCGTACAACCTCGACTGGATCCCTCACAACGTTCACGTTATATCACACGGCGCTAAAGAAGTCGTGCCGGATCCAGTAGCAAAAGAACGTTTCGGGTTGGTTGGGAAGAAGGTCGCACTTTGTATAGGCTGGTTTGAGCCTAACAAACGCTTCGAGGATGTCATTGAGATTTGGCCGGAAATCATGCAAGACGCGGGTGAGCAAGCAGTACTTGTGATTGCCGGCGACGCACGACCAGGCTCGGAAACCGGAATTAAGTACAAAGAGCAACTGTTGCGCGCAATTGAAGAGTCCTCAGCGAAAGACCATATAAAAACGATAATCGGGGCATTTGATCCTGATACGTATGACAGTATAGTCTCAGCGTCAGACTTCGTCGTGCTTCCATACAAGCACGCGTCTCAGAGTGGGAACCTCGCACACTCTTTTGCCCTTAACAAGCCGGCCATTGTTTCGTCGCTTGAAGGTTTAAAAGCAGAAATTGAAGCTAGCGGCGCCGGAATAGCGGTCCCTGTCGATGATCTTGACGAGTTAAGAAAAGCCATTACAATAATGCTTACTAGCGATTTAATGCTCAACACCTACAGCGAGCACGCGCGAGACTACGTTGCAAACCACATTATTTGGGAAAATGTAGCTCGGAAGCACACCCTAGTTTACGAGAATGCCATCGATCGCGTGACGTATGGCACCAAGATACGCGTGAACCAGACTATTTAACGGTTCTTCTGGTTGCGCTTGGAGATCGCTGCCTGATAGGAGTCGCAAGGAGCGCGAGAGATTATGGTTAGCATACGCGAGTACCTCTCTGCCCCTGTCATTGATTTAGAGCCAGAAGCGACCGTAGCAGACACTTTAGCTCTAATAGCAAAAACCGGTCACCAAGGGTTTCCCGTCGTCACCNACGGTAGAATCGTTGGCGTTGTCACTAGCGCCGACCTTATTCTCGCTAAGCCGCACCAAAAAATCGCAAAACTCATGACGGCTAACCCAGTGACCGCAAAACTTGATGACGACATCGTGAGCGTCGCAGGCGTAATGGCTTATAACCACATCCATCATGTCCCTATCGTCGACGGTGAGCGCGTTGTAGGCATCGTGACTGCAACTGACATGCTTCGTGCAAGTATCGAGAATATCATTTCTGAGAACGTTGAGCGCATTTTCACGTTTTTTCAAACGCTTCACCCAAACGTCACTCTCAGACACACACGCGTTAAAGTCGCATCGCTAATTCCTACTCAAAAGCTGTTAGATCCAACAGAGCTTACGCTTCGCGAACAGCAGTTTAAGCGAGGGATAGTTTACCCCATCGTAGTAACTAAAAAAGGTCTCTTTTATCATATCATCGACGGACATCACCGAGCTTATCTAGCGTATAAACAAGGGATAGTTGAGATTCCAGCTTTTTTTATAGANGGTGACCTCGGCATTGTTAAATCATCTGACAAGCTCGGCATAAAATCCTTAAACGATATGGTTCTAATATCTGAAGATTAAGCTACCCGAAGTACTCTTTCAAGTCGGATGCGACTTTTTCTGGCATAGACTCGACGATAACCTCTTCATGAAGTCTTTCCATGAAACCCGAGTCGTTATTGTAAAAACTCTGCGGGTACGGCCGAGCGATGATCCGCACGACGAGTCTGAAGCTCTCATCCTTACCCGAAGCCGAGAACGTGCTTAGATTGAAACTATGTACCCCATACAAAGTATATGCAGTAAAAACTCTTTTTAGGCCTTTGCTTAAATCAGAAATGGCAGTTTCATCAAGCTCATATAACGATGAGATGTCGTGAAAAACCCCGCAGATTTCATCATTACCAAGGGGTACGTAACTTGTGATCCATGAGAGGCCCCCGATCTTCCCCAGAAACCTATCCCCTTCTTTTTCCTCAATTTCGAGCAAGCGCTTCCAATAATTTTCCTTGTATTTCTTGAAGTATCTTTTGCATGCTGACAAATAGAGCCAAGCTAGGTTCGTCGGTTGCTCATCAATAGTAAGTTGAACGTGCGGATGGACGACGCTCGCACCTGCTGGTGGTAAGAAATTCCAACTGAAAATTGGGAACACGGCTTTCTTATCGCTTAACGCAACCGCACGGAAGTACTCTATACTTGCTTTAATAGTATCTTGAATCTGCTTCAACGTAAACTCGTCAATCCCTAAAAAATGCTCTTTCGATACCGTTGCTACGGCATGATACTTCGCAAATGGAAACAAGTTTGGAAAGACCGTTGTTTCGCCGACCTTGATCCTTCCCTCAGGCACTAAACTCGAAGGAAACATCGGCGTTGCTGTCTTTATATTTGTGGGACAAAAATAGCAATTCTTTGCAGATAGTTCAATCAACTCCGAGTACCCCATGCCAGTTTGTGCCTGCTTCTTCCTCTTAGATCGTTTAACATTGATTCGGCACGCGCGGCTGGTAAGGAGCTCTTTTCGGTACTCAATTTTTTGCCTCTCTAAGAGAAAGTCACACGTCGGATTGCGTAGCTCAGACTCGATTAACCTCTTAGAGAACAGATCTCGCAGAATTATGACCTCCAGCTAGTATTGATAATCAGATGTTGCCTTATAAACAATTAACGTTTGTAAGCTAGACAACAATATAAACTTTTTTAAGGAATTATCACTCGCAACGCATTGTAATACCAATGTAGATATATAACCAAGCAGGTCAGGTCGACACTCACAGCAGAGCTATGTAACTAGCAGATGATTTTTTTACAGTCTGGTATTCTTCATCGCATCGTAAAAATGCTCTGCAATCAAACTGCTAAACAAGCGCTTGTTTATGAGGGACCTTTTCACTGCAAAGCACTAGAGTTAAGAACTTGATATTCATATTCGGAGTGCAGAGCAGGCCGGCGCGGCTGAGACCGGTATATAGACACTAAGGTGCTCGTATTCATAAAGCGCTAGCGTAACGCATAAAAGGCACTTAAGGCTTAGCCCGACTCCTTTTGGAGACGATATATAAGGTGTACAACATGGAGTTTGATTTAAAAGCTCATCTGAAGTTCAGCGACAATCTCCCAAAAGAAGCAGATTTAGAACTGCAAAAAGCAATAGAAGCTGCAAACAACGTACTTTTCGTTAAAGGCGTGCCAAGCAACTCTGCCAATGAAGCAGGAAGGATAATTGAATGGCATACGCACGCCAATGAGCTTTACGTNAGAATCGTCAGTGGCAGATACACTCGGTCTCACGAAGCACTTTTGCGCTTTCGAAAAGCCCTAGGAATGATTATAGGGTCTAAATATCGGATAGGTATCAGAGGCTATGAAATTGACGAGTTNACTATACTAATTGAAGCAGAAACTCCAGTGCGTCTCAAACTCCCGTTTGTGAAAGAGGTGTCATACGAAAACAAAGTATTAACATTAAAGCTTTTGGTTAGCGAACAAGAAATAGAGAACAAGATACCGGACCGAATCGTGAGTCTTGTCGAAGAGAAGATTAAACAAGAACTCTACGGAACAAAGCTTGAGAATTGGGAGTTGGTCTGGGAAAGCCCACAAAAAACGGTCCATTTTCGACTCGATCCTACTGAGGAACTTAAAAAGCGTCAATGGATTAAGCACGGAATGAGTCGAGGACAATGGATTTTCGGCCCTCAAATAACGAAAGTCTTCAACACTTTTAAGAGAATCATCGACAAGGAGATACTCGCTTGGCTTGGTTATAAAGAGATGATTTTTCCCAAGATGGTTCCGTGGGAAGTCTGGAAACGATCTGGGCATGCACGCGGCGTCTATCCAGAAATTTACTACATTTCAAGTCCTAAATCGCGTGATCCTGAGTATTGGGAAGAGGTAACCGACCATTATAAAGTCACTAATGAGATTCCATTAACGTTGATCAGGGAAAAAATCGATGACCCACTTGGTGGCATGTGTTACGCGCAATGCCCCTCTTTTTGGCCTTTCATGCAAGGTGAAACGATTTCCTCGCAATCGCTTCCGGTCAAGGTATTCGATCGATCGGGCACGTCACACCGGTATGAGAGTGGAGGCATACACGGCATAGAACGCGTTGACGAGTTTCATCGAATTGAAATCGTGTGGGTCGGTGACCGCAACCAAGTAAGTGAAGAAGCCCAGAAACTTGAAAAGCGCTATACCCGCATTTTTAATGATATCTTAGATCTCGAATGGAGAATGGCACGCGTTACGCCATGGTTTATGGCTCAAGAGGGACTAATTGACGCTTCATCTGATCTTTCGGTTGGCACCGTCGATTATGAGGCATATCTGCCGTATCGTGGTAAACGTGCTGAGAGCGAGTGGCTTGAATTTCAAAACGTGAGCGTAAACGGTGACAAATATCCTCGCGGTTTTAACGTAAAAACCCAAAAAGGAGAATTGTGGTCGGGCTGTTCAGGTATCGGGTTGGAAAGATGGGCTGCTGCCTTTTTTGCACAGAAAGGTTTAGATATTGAATTGTGGCCTCCCAAATTCGCTAAGCTTGTTGGAGAGCTTCCAGAGGGGATACAATTCCTTTGAAAAAATGTTATATGGGATGATCATTTATATATGGTTGAGCTTTTAGACAGAATCGCTATGAGCCTAACAAAGCGCAGTCATATTAATTCAATATCGTGAAGCTTATAAAAGGAGCATTTAGATGGCGAGAAGACAGACTAGAAAAAAAGCTGAAGGCTGGAAAGCAAAGAAATGGTATGACGTAGTTACCCCCGAAATCTTTGGTAAAATGAACATAGGATCCACTCCCACCGATGATCCAGCTAAATTAGTTGGTCGGGTCATGGATACAACTCTCGGCGAGCTGACAAACGACCTCGGAAAGCAGAACGTGAAAATGCACTTCAAAGTGAACGAGGTCAGTGGCGAATCCGCACACACAAGGTTCACGGGTCATGAGCTTACGCGTGATTATTTAAGAAGCTTAGTGAAAAGGCGAACAAGTCTCGTAGAGTCTAACATTATCGTTACTACAAAGGACGGCTTCAAAGTTCACCTCAAGCCAATGGCTTTGACTATAAAACGCGCTGGATCTAGTCAAATCAAAGCGATTCGAGATATCATGAACGCCACCTTACGTGAACGTGGAAAAGAGCTCAATTATGAGCAATTCATCCACGAAGTCGTGCTCGGAAAGCTTGCAAGTGATATTTATAAAAAATCCAAGATCATTTACCCGTTACGCCGCGTCGAAATCAGCAAAACAAAGATTTTGGCAGAACCATAAGGAACTAGTTTTTTAAGTACTTGGCAGCTGATTTAACGACATGTGCGTAGCCAAGAAGATCTTGTTTGTCGTGCTTGATGGGGCAGCCGACCGTCCAACAGCTGCAACAACGACACCACTTAGGACAGCTGATACTCCTTTTCTCGATCGACTAGCGCGTGAAGGAATTTTGGGGATTATGGACGTCATAGGGCCAGGGACGCCTCCTGGTTCTGACACGGCACATCTATCGCTGTTAGGTTATCCGGTAAATGAGGTTTATACGGGGCGCGGACCTTTCGAAGCAGCCGGCGTTGGTATCAATGTCCGACCAGGCGACATCGCGTTTCGGGGCAACTTTGCTACAATTAAGGATGGCGTAGTCATCGACCGACGTGCTGGTCGTATTGACGAGACTAAATCGCTGTCTGACGCAATTAGAGAGCAGCTTCACCTCGATTGTGAATTCTTGTTTAAAGAGTCTACAGGGCATAGAGCAGTTCTTGTACTTAGAGGAGAAGATCTCAGTCCAAGAATAACTCAAACCGACCCTAAGCGTCTAGGAGCGCTATTACAATCAAAGCCGATTGCCAAAGACGCTTCATCACGTAGGACTGCAAACATCGTCAATGATTTTACGCGGCAGGTTTCGTTAATTCTTGGTAATCATCCGGTTAACCTGGAACGAGTGCGTACAAATCAACTTCCAGCGAACGCAGTGCTGCTTCGTGGAGTAGGCTCAGTTCCGCATCTTGTCCCGTTTGAAAGACTCACAGGCTTGAATGCCGCAGTAATCGCAGCGACAGCACTAGTAATCGGGATTGGCAAACTGACTGGGATGAGATATATACCAACCAAAGGTGCTACAGGACACGTTGATTCAAATATCNATGAGAAAGTTAAGAATGTTAATAAAGCGCTAAAGCGACACACTTTTGTGCTCCTCAACATAAAAGGTGCAGATGAGGCAGGTCACGACGGTGATTTCAATGCAAAAACGCAGTTTCTGACACGAGTAGATGAGGCTTTGTCAAATTTGGCAATAGATGAATCGACATTAGTTATAATAACAGCAGATCACACCACTCCTGTAAGTCTTAAAGAACACTCAGGTGATCCTGTTCCCTTCCTTATACGAGGAAAAGGAGTCCGTGCTGATCAAACGAGCGCATTCAACGAGTACATTGCCGCCAGAGGAGGCATGGATCGGATTTATGGTCATGATATGATGCCCGTACTGANTGATCTGCTTGGCAAAGGGGTAAAGTTTGGCGCGTGAACTTCGCGATAAAATAGATCTAGCGACTTCTTAATACTAGTAACGAGCACTCTAAGGGCTGTGTGCCTTAGATATGTCACGGCGATTCTTCACACAAAGATTAAAGCAGCACCAGGCTAGGCGACTCAAAAAACTGAGGGAAAAAATGTCAGTTCATCCAATAGAGTACCGCTACGGGACTAGCGAGATGAAAGCCATTTGGAGCGAGGACTGTAAACTCCGCTACTTACTTGAGGTGGAAGTAGCTCTTGCCAAGGCCGAAGCTGACCATGGGCGTATCCCTAGAAAGGCGGCAAATGAAATCGAAACAGCGGTAAGCAAAGTTACACGTAAGCGCGTCACAGAAATTGAAGCCGAAATTCATCACGACATCATGGCCGTCGTTAAAGCGATTTCAGAACAGATTGACACTGAAAACGACTACGTGCACTATGGTGCGACGTCAAACGACATTATCGACACTGCACTTGCGCTTCAGTTGCGAGATTCGTTAAAGATACTCGCGTCAAAACTCAAACGCCTTAGAACCGTTTTGGCAAACCTTGCTGACGAAAACAAGACNCGGATCTGTGCAGCAAGAACGCACGGTCAAATTGCCGTACCAACTACCTACGGTATGCGATTCGCCGTTTGGGCGATGGAAATCAATAGACATTTAAATCGGCTTTTCGAATCCCGCAAGCGGATCGAAGTCGGGCAAATGACAGGAGCAGTAGGGACACAAGCAGCTTTTGGAAAACAAGGAGTAGATATTCAGGTACGAACGCTCGAGTTGCTCGGGCTAGGATCTGTAGAAGTATCTACACAAATTATTCAGCGTGACCGCCACGCGGAATATACAATGTTGCTCGCTAACATCGCAACGTCGCTCGAGAAGATATTTATCGAAATCAGAACCCTCCAAAGAAGTGAGATAGCCGAAATTTCAGAAGGTTTCGGGAAAAAACAGGTTGGGTCATCAACGATGCCACATAAGCGAAATCCAATTAAGTCAGAACAAATCTGCGGCCTCGCACGAATCGTACGATCGTTTGTTCTACCCTCATTGGAGAACAACACGTTGTGGGATGAACGAGACTTGACAAATTCTTCCAGTGAGCGAATTATCTTTCCTGAAACAACTATTTTGGCAGACCACATACTCACACTCGCCATTGACGTGCTAAGTAACCTGGAATTCAATGAAGAACGTATCAAACAGAACCTCAGCCTCATGCGAGGATTAAACATGAGCGAAGCAGTAATGATACAGCTGACTAAGAAAGTCGGACGCCTACGCGCTCACGAAATTATACGCACAGCTACAATGGATGCTTACGCTCGTGGAGACGCTCTTTCAGACACATTGCTCAAAGAACCCCTCTTTGTGAAATATTTTTCCAAAGACCAGCTTGAGTGGATGATCCTCCCTGAGCATTACATAGGAACGGCTGTTGAGCAAGTTGAGCGAGTTGTAACGCTTCTGAGGCAGAACGAGTGTCTGGAATAGTTGGAGCTATTGGAGTATGCGCCTACGAATCCGTCTCAAAGATGTGCAAGACACTCGCACATCGGGGAAGTGTGCATCAATCCATCTGTGGAGAGCTAGCTGAAGGACCAGAGTATGCTGTAAGCGCTCTTGGACTCGCAACACTACAAGAAGTGTCGGATCAGCACGGTTCGGTACTCTCAGCTTCTGATAGCTATTACGCAAGCTACGCTCGAGCGCGCATTATAAACTCTCTTGTTTTAAAACTGGACAGGGACGTTATAGGGCCACGTCCGCTGTTCTACGGCGTAAACGATGCGAGTTCGCTTTGCGCATTTGCCTCCGAACGTAAGGCACTCTGGTCTGTTGGAATTAAACGCCCGCGATGGGTTAATCCGAGAACAGTGGTGACGATATCAGGACTGCAAGACATCGATGTGAAGATCAAAAAAACCCCTGAGCTATTGCACAAAAAGCTAACGTTTGACGACGAATCAGATCTAGTGAGCGATTTGCGCCACGTTCTTGAATGTGTTTTGCATGACTTAGCTCAGGAACGTATGAGCGTTGCGTTCTCGGGGGGCGTTGATAGCGCTTTGCTGTGCAAACTGATGTCTAATAGCGCGAATAAACACTGTTATGCAGTAGGATTTTCTGAATCGCACGATTTGAACAACGCGCAACACGCAGCACGTTTACTAAAGGTCGATCTTCAAACCATTGAGCTGAACGAATATGATCTTGAAGCGTTCATACCCGTTGTTATTGAAGCTATCGAGAGCTATAGCCCCCTCGATGTCGCTATCGCTCTGCCATTTTATGTCTTAGCTGAGCAAGCAGAAGCCGCTGGATTTTCGTCTGTTTTAACTGGACAAGGTGCTGATGAACTATTCGCAGGTTATTCCAAATACGCAAGTTTGCACTCGGCACCGAACGCCACGCTTAATAACGTGCTTGAAATGGACGTACTTAACATCGCAAGAGATAATCTTGAAAGGGACAACTTAGCTACAGCAGCGCATTCGTTAGACGTCGTTCTGCCATATCTAGATCCAAGAGTTGTTGCTTTCGGATTGGCGCTTGACGCTAGTTGGAAACTCCACAATGGGGTCAATAAATATGTGCTAAGGAAGGTGGCTGAACAAGTTATGCCACGCGAACTAGCTTACAGACAGAAAAAAGCGATACAGTACGGCACAGGGGTAAGTTCAGTGTTACAGAAATTGGCGCGCAAAAAAATGCGTTCAGTAAATAGCAGAGGGGTGTTAAGGTTGTATTTACGATCAATTGCAGAAAAAAAAGGTATAATGGTAGCGGAATGATAATAAAAAACGATGTTGAATATATAGCGCGGCTTGCTTGCATTGAGCTTGATAATGAAGACCTCCAAGAGTTTACGATTCAACTAAATACCATACTTGAATATTTCGAAGAACTTGAAGATGTCGAAGCGGAGCTAACACACCAAGAGGAAGGCAATGTGCTTCGCGCTGACAATATCACGCCAAGCTTATCACAACAAGACGCTTTATCNAATGCACCGCGAGTCGATAGCGGCTATTTTAGGGGTCCTCGTATACTATGAGCCATCGAGAACGTATCGAGAGAGCGCTTGAAACAATCGAACGCAGTGACCTTAACGCGTTCATTACGGTCGACTATGAAGGTGCAAGACGGCAAGCTGCAGAAGCTGATGCAGGCAAAATAGATGGAAAATTAGCCGGTATGGCAGTCGCTATTAAAGATGCCATTTCAACCAAGGGGCTGAGAACCACGTGCGCTTCGAAAATGCTTGAACATTACGTGCCTCCCTACGATGCATTTGTTATTCGGAGACTCCGCGCAGAAGGCGCCGTTTTGATTGGCAAGACGAATATGGACGAATTTTCTATGGGTGCATCAACAGAGACGAGCTTCTTCGGGCCTTGTAAGAATCCTTGGGATACTAACCGCGTGCCAGGCGGCTCATCTGGAGGCAGTGCTGCTTCTGTAGCTGCATACGAAGCAGATCTCGCATTAGGTTCCGATACAGGGGGATCAATCAGATGTCCTGCGTCGTTTTGCGGGGTAGTAGGGTTGAAACCGACATATGGCAGGGTTTCACGAAGCGGACTTATATCGTATGGTAACTCATTGGAACAAATCGGTCCTATTGCACGGACCGTTAAAGAGTGTGCCACGTTGTTTGAGGTTATTGCGGGCCATGATCCCGCAGATAGTACCTCACTCAGTCAACCAGCGCCTCGCTACTCCAAATCATTAGCAGATGATATCACTGGTTTGAAGATCGGCGTGCCAATCGATTTTTTTGGTGAAGGGGTCGATCCAACCGTGGAAAACGCCACGAGGGATGCAATAGACGTGCTTGTGGATTTAGGAGCGGAGGCACTTGAGATATCAATGCCCAGCTTAAAATATGCACTTTCAGCCTATTACGTCCTAGCGATGTCGGAAGCCTCATCTAATCTAGCTCGGTACTGTGGAATCGTCTACGGGCACAGAGTTCAAAAAGATCATGATTGGCATCGAACATTCTCAGAGAATAGGGCATTAGGATTTGGAAAAGAGGTTAAAAGGCGCGTGCTTCTCGGGACGTACGCGCTCTCGGCGGGATACTACGACAAATATTACCTAAAGGCGCTCAAAGCACGTACGCTGATTAAGGCAGACTTTCAGAGAGCTTTTCAAAAACATGATGTGCTTATCGCACCAACGATGCCCCGTATTGCATTTAAACTTGGAGAGAAAATAGAAGACCCGTTAGCACTGTACAAGGTGGATATAAACACCGTTCCAGTTAATCTTGCGAACGTTCCAGCGCTTTCCATTCCGTGTGGTGAGAAGAGCAGGTTACCAATTGGCATGCAAATAATTGGTGATCAACTCAAAGAGACGCTGTTGTTCAACGTTGCGTGGCAATTCGAGCACAACACCAAGTTCAATAAATACGCTGATTGATTGTGTAGCCGTATCGTAAATTCTATTTGAAGAGAAGCCCTCAAAGCTATCCATTTTTTGCAAATAGCGTCGTGTACCTTTACAAAAAAAGCAAGTCGAAAATTTCTTAAAGTAAGTAGTGCGTCGAACAATTGCTTTTTTGAATCAAATATATGTAGCGCGGAAAACATAATTCAATGAGGTGAACATATGGCTGATGCTAAAGACCTTATACGTAAATTCGAATATGGAGAGAAATTAAAGTCCGAAGTGTCAATAGCAAATCAACTGCTAGAACAACTTGTTGGACTGAAAGATGACCAATTTATTGGCGGCCTTAGAATCTTAGAGGCGTATTTAAATTCAATTATAATGGAAATTAAACTCGCACAAAAAGTCCTGGGTTCTAAAGTATATTTTTCAAAAACCGCGCGCAAACTAACAGAAGCAGTAGGAAGAATCACGCTTAAGGAATTTGACGAAGCAAGAGCGTGTTTCGGTGAAGCACTTACTGATGTTACCACAGTCTGCGCTGAGTCATTTGACGCATTAACCAAGCTGAAGTTGATGTAAAAAAATAGAACAATCCACTTTAGTAAAACGTGAACTGAGCGATTACATTGGTTTCGTACAAATAGATCCTAATCCTTCACTCTGCTGAATGCACAATAAATTCAATTCATAGGATCAAAGAGACTTCGCAGACGTTGACAATGGCGTAGAAATTGTAGAGTGAAAGGGCACTCTTAATTGAGAGAAGATATCTAAGTACCGGCGGGCAATTCTATCCCAAGTAATGGTCTGAGCGTATTCATACACTTGGCGGCTTATCGCATTTCGAAGCTCATTATCGCCAACTAAACGGTTAATTTTTTCAGCAATGTCCTCAGGACAGCCAAACTGCACCAACATGCCTCTGCCGTGTGACAAGACTTCTGCAGCGTGTGTAAACTCCGTTGCTACAATACTCTTTCCACAGCCAATTGCTTGAGATAAAACACCGCTTGATATTTGATTTGGATTTGTGTTTGTCACCGCGCATATATCAGTTGCTAAAAAGTGCGCGATCATCTCTCTATTTGGCAGGTAGCGCTGAACGAATACGACGTTGTTTGCAAGTCCAAGGCTCTTTACGAGGCTGTTAAGCTTGTCCTTGTATCTCTGTCGCACTTTTTCGTCAAGAGCTGGATGTGACTCTCCAACGACCATATATAGTATGTCTTTGTTTGGATTGGCGTCAATAACAGAAGGTAAAGCTTCTATAACGGTCTCTATTCCCTTGTCTGGATTAATCAAACCGTAGCTAGCGATCACAAACTTTCCAGACAAGCCTAAACGCTTTTTCGGCAACGTAGTGTCAGTGAAAGGCACCGCTGGTACCCCGTGCGGGATGAGCTTGAGTTTTTTCTTATTTAAACCAAAAGTATTGTTTAAAAGTTCAATTCCAGCATATGCCGATGTGACAACCACATCTGACAACGCGTAAATGTCTTTCACGACGTCCCTCATTCCANNCGGTGGATTGGGCAAAATCGTGTGNAGGGTAGTNACTATAGGCTTCCTTACGCGGCGCATGAATTCCAAAATGTAGCTGCCAAAGTCGCCTTTATAAAGCCCAAACTCGTGCTGAATATTTATAACGTCAATTTTTGAGCTGTTTATCTTATCAGCAGCGGCTATGTAACTCTTGACGTCACAATCTTTGATGACGTTAAACGTGCTTGAGATGAAGTGCTTGCTAAGCACAAATTCTTTCTTGCTTAGTTGCGCCGTCTGTTCTCGTAGAGAAGCGTTACTCAAAAAAAGATTCTCGCACTCTTGAACAACGCTGACATTCCAAGTTATACGATCAGCAACGTTCGAGATGCTTGCAGTAAGATCATTTGTGAAAGTAGCTATTCCACATTCCCGAGGGGGAAACGAACTTACAAAGTTCAAACTCAAAGTTTTTGAACTTAATATAAAATCATCTCCAACAGGCACTTTTTAATAGTGCTTACACACATTTATGCCTAGCCAAGCCAAAACGTTAATCATTTAGCGATTAATCGCGCAATACACGGCTACTGACACTGACTGAATAATTTCAGAAGGCGCCCCTCAACAACTCATTTAAGTTGCACATAGGACGAATCAAGTCTTTTTTTTACGCTTTTAGCTTAACCGATACTGA
>JGI24136J36422_10000240_pt1 | contig 22005 bp, 15 predicted proteins | sample BarGraNGADG00212_2_FD_36422 | JGI IMG/M metagenome (IMG submission 36422)
CGAACTTCCTGCTCGCGCACTCCGCCCGCCCTGCCTTGGCTGGGGGTGGTGCTGAACCTGAATCTAGGTTTGATCCACCACGAGCAGGCCCGCCAATTGGCCGCCATCGAGCGCGACCTGGCGCTGGCCTTAATCCAGCGTTCGTTGACGCGCAATTAAAGGGTCTCGCAGGGCAAGCCGATGGAAAGAGCGAACCACGATTGGAGCCATCAACACCGTATCAATTAACCATTAACAAAGCAGAAAGATAAGACATGAAGCCGATTGGCATCTCGAAACTATACAAGAAGCACTTGGGCGACTGGGGTGTGAATGTTTTCGCCGGTTGTGAACACGGCTGCGCCTTTTGCTACGCCCCCGCGCAGCCCGGTGTGCGGGCGCAGCCTTTCTGGGTCGGCAAAACCCAGGCGGACTGAGGGCGGTTCTATAGCGAGCGCGATGGTTTAGTGGACGCGTTGCGCAAACAGCTTTGCACCTTTACACCAGCCCGAGCGGTGAAGACCGCCTGGGGCCAGGGTCGCATCCTGGTATCGTTTCTGTGCGATGCGTATCAACCGATGGAACAGAAGCTGGGGGTCACCCGGCAGGTTCTCGAACTCCTCCTCCAAGCGGGCCATCGCGTCCGCATTCAAACGCGGTCCACGTTGGTGCGCCGTGATTTCGATCTGCTCCTCAAATACAAAGACCAGGTGCGGTTGGGGACATCCCTGCCCCACCTCGACGATAATCTGGCCAAGGTGTTGGAGCCCAAAGCCCCCGCACCGACTGCCCGCCTGGAGATGCTGCGCGAAGCGGCGCAATTGGGTATTCCCGTCTACGTGGCGGTCGCGCCATTCCTGCCCTTTCACGCATTGAGCGTCCTCGATGACCTCATCGCGCAGGTCACTCCGTTGCGGCCCGAAGAGGTTTTTTGCGAAGTCCTCAACCCAAAGGGCGACTGCGTGCCGAGGGTTGCGCGGGCGCTGGCCAAAGAGTACCCAGCCGAGTCCAAGGTAGTAGACGCTTACTCTGACGCGGCATGGTCGCGGTGGACATACCGGGTGCTGCGGCACGGCGTGGATCACCATGCCAGCGCTGGATTTATTCCGTGGCCCGACACCAGCCGCGCCTGGGCCAATTACCTGCGGGCAGACGAAGTGGGCTTCCTGAACCAGTTTCTGCCCTCCGGCCTGTAAACACTACCGGGTCATGCGGAGATCCCCAATCACCATGGCGACTGATCTGAACGCTTCGGAACGCAAAGCCTTTCCAATGGCCGATCGCTGGGAAGCCGTCGCGGAGCCGGCGCGGGAGTGCAACCAGGCGGTCTTTCGGGATTTCTTCCAGCGGCACGGCCACCGCCGCAACGTCCTCAACTGCGCCATACCGTCCGCACGCGCCAAGGCGCTGACCGACTTCACCATGCCGGAAGGCTGGAACCTCGACAAGAGCCTCATCGCCAGCGTGGGCTTTGGCGGCCCCGTTGCCCCCGGGTTTGGAGAACTGGAGCTGCACCCCGAAGATAGCGGCTATCGGCGAATCCCAATGAGGGTCCAGAACGAATACGCTAGCGATCGTGGTCGCCGATGTGGTGGCCAGGTGCCTGTCCGGATCGGTCAGGTTGAGACACCCCTGCGGGCCAACGCCACCCGCAAGCGGAATCATAGGTCATCCTTGTCCGGCGGTCTGGCGCCAACCAGTTTCTGCACGGCTAGTTCGAGCTCGAGCAGGAAGGTCGGCTCCAGCCGGCGCAGGAATTCATCCTCCCGCAATTCCAGCGGGAGCGAGCCCAACAGTAGTGACAGCGCAGCGCCTCTGGGCCGCTTTCTTTGCTGCATGAACACAAGCACGGAGGCGACGCCCGGATGAGTCAACAGAATCGATGGCGGCGCGTTTGCAGGTGTGCAGCCCGGCATGAATTCCGGGATCACAGCCAACTGTCCTGCCGAACGATCCGTGGAAGTGACCCGGATCCTGCCCTTCGCCAACTCTCCGGGCTCTGTCGGTGGCACCCGGCGGTCGGCAGAGAAATCCGGTCTTGCAGCCGGCAGTTGGGTGACGCTGATGCCGCACGCCACCGAGGCCTGGATCAAGCTGTCCCAGAGGGCTGTGATGCCCTGCAGGAAGGGAGTCCGGTCGGTGATTTTTGTTTTTGCGGCTCCAACGTCGGCGTTGAGAAATGGGATCCGGGGGCTTTCACCAGTCGCGAGCCAGAGCTGCGAACGATTGGCGAGTCGGCATATCTCCCACCCGATATTGAAATTGAGTGGGACCGAACCTGCCTCGTAACTGGCCAGTCTTTCCCGCCCCAGCGGGATGCGCTCGGCAAAACGTCCCTGCGACAATGGTTTCAACCCTCCCCCGGATCGATTGGCGCCGGGCGCGACGTATTCCAACCGGATCAGCCGAAGGCGACCCTCGACCGTCCTGGCATCTGGTGGCTCCCGTTCATATCGCATAATTCAGTTTTATCAGTGAATGCTGCCCCGGATAATGATAGCGCAAGAAATCACTTCCACGCCAAGGCCATTGATAGATTTCAATATAGCGAGGTCGCCGACGCAAAAAAGTTAAAAAAGGGGTTGAAAGCATTCAAAAACAATATACAATAAGACACTGGGGAGTGAACCTCGGTGTGGGTGTGAAGGCAACGGTTGCTGTTTTGATTATATAATGGTAGCGCATAACAATACTATTCGTATGCTGGATGACAAATCAGATGCAAATACAGAGCGCCATCAGCGCCTAATCCAATGGGACGACCTAGCCGGGCAGTTGGCCATTCAGGGCAGGTTTCAGGAATCCGCCGCCGCGATTGAGCGGCTCTTTGCCGGTGGCGGTCCACAAAACAAGGAGGCTGCCCGGCTCCTCGATGCGGACTACCCGAGCGTCGAGGAGATTCAGCAAGCCGCAAGAGAATATGTGGACCGTGAGTGCGGGGGTGAGTGGCCCGAGGACGCGTGGTTCGATGTTGGGACCTCATGGTCTGTCGATGTGTGGGAGGACCGCGGTCGTCCGCGGATCACCGTGTATCGCGATTTCATGGGTGCCGATGGTTTNCGCGAAACCGATACCTCCGCCGGAATCACGATTCAGTAATTCTCAAGGTTGAGCCTCGTCCTATCCAGAGGGATACATCCCAATAGNTGAAACCAACAGCTTATGGCAACATTCGAACAGCTCGCAGCTAATGACGGCATGATCGGGTTGCATGGCTATGAACATATTTCCCCCGAGTTTGAGTTTTGCCAGCTGCGATCTGTTGCGGTGCGGTTGGAAAACGCACCTGAAACTACTATAACCTGATTCCAGAACGCGGAAGGCTTGCGCAGTGCGCTACAACCTGCACAATCGCCTGCGCGGGTTACCATTGAGAAACATGAGCACGAGATTCCTGCACACCGCCGATTGGCAACTTGGAAAGCCCTTCGCAGGCATCGAGGAGGATGACAAACGCGTCCTGGTTCAGCAGGAGCGCATCAATGTCCTGAATCGGATTGGGCAGGCAGCGAGGGATCAAAAGGCCGAATTTATTCTCGCAGCGGGGGATCTTTTTGATTCGCCCACACCCAAGCGGGCCACCGTATCCGCTGTGTGCAGCGCCGTCGGCGCCATGCCGGTGCCGGTCTATGCCATCTCGGGGAATCATGATCACGCCGGACCTGGCAGTCTTTGGGAGCAGGAGTTTTTCGTGCACGAATGGCAGCAACTCGCCCCTAATCTCCACCTGTTGCTCAAACCGGAGCCAGTGGACCTGGGGCAGGCTGTGATTTTCCCCTGTCCGCTGCTCCGGCGGCATGAGTCCACGGACCCGACAGCCTGGTTGCGCTCCCCGAAACTGGATCTCGCCCGCTATGGCGACAAGCCGCGGGTGGTTCTCGCCCACGGCAGCGTGCAAGGCTTCGCGGCGCCGGAGGCCGATGACGAAGATGCTGGGGGAGGATTGCCCAATCAAATCGACCTGGACCGTCTGCCCGGGGAAACCTTCGACTATATCGCTTTGGGGGACTGGCACGGAGCCAAGGAGGTCGGGCCCAAGGCATGGTATCCCGGCACGCCTGAGCTGGACCGGTTTCCCAAGGGAGGCGACCACGCTCCCGGCAAGGTGCTGGTAGTGACTGCGCGGCGGGGCGGGCTCCCCGACGTGCAGCCGCTCGCGACCGCGCGTTTCGGGTGGCATGAGGTTGATTTCCAGTTTGCCGATGATTCTGGCTTGGCCCAACTGGAGGAGAGAGTCGTGGCGCTGATTGGCGGTCGCGCCAGCCAGGATCTGCTGCGACTGCGCTTAAGCGGCGTTCTCGGGATTGAGGCTACCACCAGGTTGGAAAGGACTCTCGATGCATGGAAAGCGCGGTTATTGAGAATAAAGCTCTCGAATGGAACCATATTAGCGCCTTCCCAAAGTGAAATGGAAGCGTTGCAGAATCGGCCTGACGATCCGTTAATTTCGCGGGTTTCCGTCAAGCTCCTTGCCGTGGCGCACGGCGGGGACGAAGAGGCGGCTATCGCGCGGATAGCTTTGCGCGAGCTCTACGCGAGCTGCCAAATCCATTGAACAGAGGATTATTATGCGACTGATTTCAGCTTCTGTTCAGAATTACCGGATTCACCGCGACCAAACGGTGGAATTCGACCCGCATCGCACAGTGATCGGCGGTCCGAACGAATGCGGCAAGAGCACGCTGGCCGAAGCGGTCCATTGCGCGCTCTTTCTNAGAGCGAAAGTCACCGGCGAAGCCTTGGATCGGATGGTGTCACAGCATGGCGGTAACCCGGTCGTGGCAGTGTGCTTTGAGGTTGCNGGGCGCCGCTACCACCTGAAGAAGGGGTTTTCCGGCTCAAAAGGCACGACCACTTTGACTGAGGAGGGCGGCGAAACATGGTCCGCCGAGCTCGGCGAGGAAAAACTGGCGGCCTTGCTCCGCGTGGACGCGCCAGTCGGGGGTAGAAGCGCCGCGGATCGGGTAGCAAAGCAATGGGCACACCTGTGGGCATGGCAAGGCAAGGCCGGCGAAGATCCCTCGGAACATGCAAATATGCAAAGAGACGCTCTCCTTGCCCGGCTAAAAACCCAGGGTGGAGCAGCGGTGATGCAGTCCGACGTGGACGCGCGGGTGGCAAGCCGGTTTGCGACTTTGCGGGAGCAACTGTTTGTCAGAAATGACACCCCCCGGGCTGGTTCCGATTGGGCGGGCGCCTTACAGGCATGCAACGACGCTATACAGACGGAGAGCGACTCCCGCATGGCTTTTGAACGTCTGCAGCAGGCGGCCGGCGATTTCGAACTGGCGACTATCGAGATCAAGGCATGTGAAGAAAGGCTGGAGCTGCTCGCTGCCGAAAAAGGCGAGGTCGAAATCAAGCTCCAGCAGGTGGGCAACCTTCAGGTGGACGAGGCATCGCAACTGGCCGAAGCCAACGCGGCAGGCGAACGCTACAATGCTTTGGAATCTAATGACCAACGAATCAGCGAATGCCGCAGCGGAATCCAGGCTCGGGAGAACGCGCTGGCTCCGAAGCGCTCTGCCGTGAGGCAATTAGAGGAAGTCGCTGAAAGCAAAAAGCAACTGGCTGGGCAGGCGGTTCGCCAGTTTGAAGACGCGGGCGAGGGACTGCGTAAACTCCGGTTCCGGCACGAGTTGGCGCGCGCTTACGTCAGGCTTTTCGAACTGACTGCGGAGAGCGACCGGCTCGCGACGAAGGCGGCCAGGGTGCGCCAGTCCAAGGATGATCTTACTGAGGTGGAAAGAAACCTCGCCGCAATACCGGCCGTCGATAACGCGAAGCTCAAGAAGTTGCAGAGCCTGGACCGCAAGCGCTCCGATGCGGAAGTCGCGTTGAAGGCGATGGCGGCAGGGCTGGAGGTGCTGGAAGCCGCTGAGCCCGTCAGCGCGGGAGACACGTCGTTTGCCGTGGGGCAGACCCAGATTCTCACCGAGGACACGGAAATCCGGATCGGCTCAGGAACACGGTTGCGTGTGAGGCCTGGCGGAGGAACGACCCTGGCGGAAGTCCGGACGGCTGTGCAGGACGCCCAACGCGAGCTGCAAAAAGCTCTCGATAAACTGGGCGCGGCATCGCTTGCCGAGGCTTCTGATTTCTGCGCCCGGCGGCAGCAACTGGATCAGCGCGCAGGCGAGATTAACGCGACCTTGGAAGGACTCGGCGCGGACAATGTCGGAGCGGAAGTTGCGGGTTGCGGAGTTGCGAAGGCGAATGCCGAAGCCGAGGTGGCGAGGCTGGGCGTTCTCGCGACAGAATTCACGCCGCCAGCCAACCTGGAAGGGGCGGTGAGCTGGGAAGGGTCGGCGGGTGAACAGCTTCGGCAGGCGGAAGCCGAGGAGCGCTCCCTGAAAACGAAGCGCACCGCAGCCTTGGATGCGCAGACCGGGGCGGAAGCCGCTTTCAACGAGCAGAATGCCAATCTGGAAGCCGAAAAGCGCCAGATTGAAGAGGTAAAGGCACAGTTAAATGTGCTGATCCAAGCCTATGGGGAGGATGCTCCACGGGCAAAGACATTGCAGGAATTGTTAAACGCCAAGAACGCTGCTGAAGGCAGGCTTGGCGCCACCCGAGAAGCGCTGCGAGAACTCCAGCCGGAACTGCTGGCGACCCGAAAGAGGAACTGCGAGCGGGGTTTCGAGACAAATCGAAGCCAACTCGGTGAGTGGGGACAAAAGCTGGCTGTGGCTCGGAACATTCTCGCCTCCGATGGGATAACTGATCCCAAGGGAGCCCTGGCCGAGGCGGAGGCCAAGGCGCGTTCGGCCAAGGAGCATCTGCGAACGGTTGAACGCAGAGCCAAGGCCATACAACTGCTGCACCGCCTGTTCTTGGAGGAACAGCGTGCGCTAGCCGATCTGTTCACCCTTCCATTGGCGGAAAAGATCTCCGGCTACCTGCGATGCCTCTTCGGGCCAGGCGCGCAGGCCAAGGTCACGCTCCAGGAGAACACCTTTACCGGCTTGGAAGTTGTGCGCGCGGGTCACGGACTTGGCAGCTTCCAATTTGACACCCTCAGCGGCGGAGCCAAAGAGCAAGTGGCGGCCGCCGTCCGGCTTGCCATGGCCGAGGTGCTCGCCGAGGAGCATGACAAATGCCTGCCGCTGGTCTTCGACGACGCCTTTGCCTATTCGGACCCGCAGCGGGTGAAGACGCTCCAGGATATGCTGGGGCTTGCGGCTGAGCGCGGCCTTCAAATCATAATTCTGACGTGTAACCCCTCCGACTACACCAATCTTGGCGCTAAACAAGTGTCGCTGCTCGCGGCACGACCTATGGCTCAGGCGCCGCAATCTCAGCCAGTTGTTGCCCTGACTGGTGAAGGAGAGGGGGCGCATGGAATGGAACTGATGGAGGCCCCCGTCAACGCCGGGGTTACTGCGGAGCAACGCCAGGCCTTCCTCGTTGCGCTAAAGGCTGTGGGCGGGCATTCCGGGAACACGAACTTGAGGACGGCTCTGGGTTGGGAAGCGACCCATTACGATACCGTCAAAGCAACGCTGGTCGCCGAAGGCCTGTTGATGACGGGCCGGGGCAAGGGTGGATCCGTCTCGCTTGTGCCGGTGGGACAANACCCCTGAACTCATGAGCCTCATTTTGTATAAGAGCAACCGGCTGGAAATCCTGGCGCGCCACCTGGTAGAGCACACGCTCCAGTCGCCGTTAAGTTCGCCCTTCTTATCCGAGCAGATCATCGTCCAGACCCAAGGCATGGCCCAGTGGCTCAAGCTGGAGCTTTGTCAGCGCCAGGGCATCCTCGCCAATGTCGAGTTCCCGTTTCCCCGCGCATTTCTTTCCAGGCTGACAGTGGACCTGCTGCCGGAGCCTGTGCGGGCGGGCGCGATTGAGCCGGAAGCGTTGACCTGGCGCGTCATGGGCAAGCTCGACGCCCTCCTGCCGCAGCCGGTTTTCAGCGACATAAAGAACTATTTGGCCACTTCCGAGGATCCGCGGCGGAAATTCCAATTGGCCGAGCGCGTCGCGACGTTATTCGACCAGTACAGCATCTATCGGCCTGAGTGGATTGCGGCGTGGCAGAAAGGCGAGGAGACCCACTGGCAGGCCGCCCTGTGGCGCGCGGTCATGACCGAGGGGCTGGCTTGCCAGGGCAAGTTTCTCTACGAACTGATCCAGGCCCTCAACGGCCCAGCCTGCGAGACGGGCAAACTGCCACAGAGGCTCTCCATTTTTGCCCCCAACAACCTGCCGCCGATTTACCTGGCTGTTTTCGAGGCGCTGGCTCGCCGTCTCGCGGTCCACCTATTTTGCCTGTGCCCCTGTCGCGAGTATTGGGGCGACACCCCCTCCCCCCGCGAGGCAGAGCGAATCCAGGCAATGGCCGGGGATGGCAATATCGATCCCGGTGACCTGCACCTGGAAGGCGCCAACCCGCTTCTGACTTCCTGGGGGCGAACGGGACGCGGCTTCCAGCGCCTGGTCACGGATCTCGAAGGCATCGAACAGGAGATTGAAGACTACGCTGAACCGGAGACAAAGCACCTCCTTGGGTCCGTCCAATCGAGCATTCTCAAACTGGAGGACGAGGAGTCCATGCCCCTGGAGAAGGTGGAGATAAAGCACGATGATCGCTCGATCCAGGTCCACTCCTGCCACAGCCCATTGCGCGAACTCCAGGTCTTGCGGGATCACCTTCTCGAATGGTTTGCCGCCGATCCCACGCTAGGTGCCCAGGACATCCTCGTCATGTTGCCGGACCTTGAGGCCTATGCCCCGTTTATCAAGGGCGTGTTCGATAATGCCGAGGAAGGGGCGCCCGCAATCCCCTATACGCTCGCCGAACGCGGCGCGCGGCAGGAAAGCGCGCTAGTCGACGGGTTTGCCAAACTGCTGCAGCTGGCCTCCAGCCGCCTNGGTGCCTCAGCGGTGGTGGACTTCTTCGAGACCGCAGCAGTGCGGCGGCGTTTCGGGGTGGCCGAGGACGAGCTTTCTCAAATCCGCCAATGGATTCAGAACTCAGGTATCTGCTGGGGTCGGGATGCGAACCACCGCGTAAAGCTCGGCCTGCCCAGGTTTGCGGAGCATACCTGGGAACATGGCTGTAGCCGACTTCTGTTGGGCTATGCGATGGCCGATGAAGGAGATGCCCTGGTCCACGGCCTTCTGCCGTGCGAGGGCATCGAAGGCACGGCTACCAGGCTTCTGGGGCGTTGGCTCGATTTTCTGCGGCAGCTTTTCGCGGCGCTGGACGAACTATCCGTGAATCGCACTCTGAGCGAATGGGCGAGCTCCCTGAACGAACTCCTGGACCGCCTCTTTCTGCCTGACTCGGACGAGGAGTTGGCTGCCAACGCGATCCGGCAAATCCTGGACGGCTTGCGCCAGCAGCAGGCGGCGTCAGGGTTCCAGGAAGCTGTCCCTTTGACGGTGGTCCTTGAGCGCATCGTCCCCAAATTCGCCGAGAACCAGCCCGGCAAGGCCTTCCTGCGAGGCAGCGTGACTTTTTGCGGCCTCAACCCGATGCGCACGGTGCCTTTCCGGGTGGTGTGCGTCCTCGGATTGCAGGACGGGAGTTTCCCGCGATGCCCGGCGCCGCCCAGCATTGACCTGATGGCAAAGCAGCCCAGGACTGGGGATGAGTCGCGGCGCGACGACGATCGTTATCTGTTCCTGGAGACGCTGCTTGCCGCGCGGGACCGCTTCTACCTGAGTTATGTCGGCCAGTCCGTGCGCGACAATAGCCCGCGCCCGCCGTCGGTGGCCGTGAGCGAGCTGCTGGACTTCATTGCCTCCCGGTTCCGCCTGGAAGGGGAAAAAGAGGCCAAGCAAGAGTCTCGCATTATCAGCCAACTACTGGTGACGGTTCATAGGCTGCACGCGTTCAGTCCGGCCTATTTCCGGCAGGGCGGCGGTCGGGATCCGCGGCGGTTTGGCTATTCCCCTGCCTCNGCCAAGATCAGCACGTTNNTGGCAAATCCGGCCAGTCGTGCATCGGTCGAGCCTTTTCTGGTGCAGGCGCTGGGCGACCTTNGTGAGGAATGGCAGACCGTCACGCTAGGAGACCTCCAGTCTTTTTACCGCAACCCCTCCCGCTTCTTCGTCGAGAAACGCCTGGAGTTCAGGCTGCCCACGGACAAGGACCTCCTGCAGGAGGAGGAGCCCTTCTCCATTGACGGGCTGGAAGCGTTCGGGTTCAAGCAGGAAATCCTGGATTCGATTTTCAGCCGAAAGCCGAGGTCGCAGCTTCTGGCTGTGTGGAAGGGCTCTGGTCAGCTTCCGCCAGGGCCGGCCGGATCGCTGCTGGCCAACGATTTGTTTTCCGATGCTGGGCCCGTGGCCAAGCGTCTTCAGCAACGGGTTGGCCAGGCCCAAAGAATGCCCCAGCGATTCGACCTGCAGGTCGGCGACTTCAAACTGGAAGGCCAACTGGCCTTATTCCCCGGGGTCGGGCTGGTGCATTACCGGGCGGCCAAGGTGGACCGAAAAAAGAAGGGGGAAGCTCATCTGAAACTTTGGATTGAGCACCTGTTGCTGCAACTCACTGGGTGGGACGGGCCCAAATGCAGTTACCTCATCGGCGAAGATGAGATCTGGCAGTTTAACGAGGTGGCCAATGCGGAAGAACTCCTGCGCGGGTTGCTGGGGCTTTATCGAAAAGGCCTGGCGGCCCCGCTGCCGTTTTTCCCGCAATCCTCGTTCGTGTTTGCGATCGGGCCTGGCCCCAGGACCACCAAGAGCGCCGCCGAACTGGCGATGGAGACCTGGGAAGGCAACGAGGANGACGAATTTGGGGAGGGCGATCTGGAAGACCCGTATTTCAACCTCTGTTTCAGGAACCACCCCGACCCGCTGGGTGAGGAGTTCCAGGAGCTGGCCTCGCAGGTGGTCGGCCCGCTCCTAAACCATCAAATCAAGCTGTGAACCATGACCTTTGACTTGGTTAATACGCCCCTCAGCAAGGGAGTCACTCGGCTGGAAGCCAGCGCGGGCACCGGCAAGACCTTTGCCTTGGCCGGCATTTTTCTGCGTCTGCTCCTTGAGGAGAAAGTGCCTGCCAGCGACATCCTGGTCGTGACCTTCACCGAGGCAGCAACGGCGGAGCTGCGCGACCGGATCCGCCGAAGGCTCAGCGAAGCGCTAGCGGTCCTGGAAGGCAAACCGAGCCAGGACCCGCTTCTGGTCGCTCTGAAGGAGCGGGTACAGGCCAGGCACGATGCGGCTGTCAGATCCCTGCGCAATGCGCTGGAGATTTTCGACTTGGTCTCGATTTATACGATTCACGGCTTTTGCCAGCGAACGCTGCAGGACAGCGCCTTTGAGAGCGGCATCCTCTTTGACGTGGAGCTTGTCGCCGACCAGGATGATTTGATCCGCGAGACGGCCGCAGATTACTGCCGCAACCAGCTTCATCAATGCGACGAGGTGCTGGTCGGCGCCGCCATCCANACCAAGCTCAATCCCGAGGCCCTGTCCCGGATGCTCAAGCAGTTTCTCACCTATCCGGAGCTGCAGTTGCTGCCGGCAGCGCCGCCCCGGCCGATCGAGATCATCACCCGCGAGTTGCGGGAGGCCTTCGCTGCGTTCGCCAGCGCCTGGCAAGCAATGGCAAACGACCGCCCGGCGCTCGTGAACTATTTCAACCCAGCCAAGAAATGGGTCACCGGCGAATACGCCAAGCACGACCTGCTCGAGGAATACATGGACCAACTCGACTCCTGCCTCGACGTCGCGACGCTTTCATCCCAACTGTGGCAAGGCATCGAGTTCTTTTCCAAATCGGCGATTGAGGCGAAGAAGGGCAAAGGAAAGGAAATGCCCCCGCCACCGACTCCGTTATTCGACCAATGCCAGGCCTTGACCGACCTTGCCCGGGAGCACGCAATCGCCCACCGCGTGGTTTTTTTGCAAAGCGCCGGCAGAATGCTGGGAGAGCGAAAGCAACAAGCCAAGCAGCAGTCCTATGACGACCTGATCACCCGACTGGCGGCCGCTCTGGACAGCGCCTCCGGCCCCGCCCTGGCCCAAACTGTGCGCCGCAAGTATCGCGTTGCCTTGATCGACGAATCCCAGGACACCGACCCCTTGCAATGGAAGATTTTCCAACGGGTGTTCGCCGCCAGCCAGGACCATTGGCTCTACCTGATAGGCGATCCCAAACAGGCGATTTACGGGTTTCGCGGCGCCGATGTAAATACCTATCTCCAGGCCGCGGCCACCGCGAACCAGGAATATTCCCTCGATACCAACTGGCGCTCTGAATCCGCCTTGGTCAACTCCGTGAATGCTCTTTTTTCCAGCGCCGGCAAGACTGCGGCCTTCCTGGAAGAGAACATCCTCTTTGAGAAGGTGAAACCGGGCCCAAAAGCCGACGAAAGCCCGCTCTTGTTTCCTGCCGACGACCACCGCCCCCCGCCCTTCCAGGTCTGGTGTTGGGAATCCGAGTCCGGCACGGTCACCTCCAAACAGGCCAAGCGACAGCTGCCCACGGCGGTGGCGGCGGAAGTTTCCCGGCTGCTCAATGCGAAGGTCCGCCTGGGCGAAAACGCCACGCTTCGGCCACGGGACATTGCGGTCCTGGTGGAATCCCACAAACAGGCTCGCTGGACCCAGGCAGCCCTCCATGAGCTGCACATTCCCAGCGTCGAGCAGGCAATGGAGAGCGTCCTGGAGTCCGGCGAAGCCCGCGAGGTCCAGTGGATTCTGGCGGCGATCCTAGCACCGGGCCGGGAGGCCGCGGTCAAATCAGCGCTGACGACCGACGCACTCGGGGTCAGCTGCGACAAGCTCCAGGCGCTGGTCGCCAACGAATCCAGCTGGCAGGCGCGCTTGCAATCCTTTGCCCGGTACCGCGACCTGTGGGAGGAGGATGGGTTTTTCTTCATGTTTTCGCAGCTGGTCCGGGAGGAAGAGGTGATCGAGAACCTGCTCCGCTTCCCCGATGCCGAGCGCCGGATCACCAACCTGCTGCACGTTGCCGAATTGCTGGAGACCGCCTGCAAAGCCGAGCACCTGGGGCCTTCAAGGCTCGTCCAATGGCTGGAGGAACGCCGGATGAGCGAGGAGGCGCCACCCGATGCTTACCAGCTCCGGCTGGAAAGCGATGAGGATGCAGTGCAGATCGTGACCATCCATCGGGCCAAGGGGCTGCAATACCCGGTCGTGTTTTGCCCGTTTGTCACCAAGGATGCCAAGCCGAGGTCCATCAAGGTGAACCGGCAAAAGGTGCTGGACGTCGTGCTCTACCATGATCCCGGGAGCAAGCGGCTGACCTGGGACCTCAACGCTGAGCCGGAAGAGACCCACGCGCAACTGGCCGCCAAGGAACAACTGGCGGAAAAAGTGCGCTTACTCTATGTCGCGCTCACGCGCGCCTGCAATCGCTGCTACCTGGTGAGCGCGCGCTATGCGCGGAACAAGTCCACGGCGCTGGCCTGGCTGCTGCGTTCCCAAGGCGGGGAGATGGGCGAACAAGTCGACCCTGTTACCGTCTTGGATAAGGAGAGTGTTGTTCCCAGCGGCTGGAAAAGCCGGTGGAATGACATTGCTTCTGCATCGGCCGATCCAGCCGGCGGCAAACCGGGCATTGCAGTGGATGACCTTCCGTTGGAGCCGGGAGAGCCGTGGCAGCCGGAGCAGCCGGCTTCCGGAGGATTGACCCCCAAGATCTGTGTCAGGGAGATCAGGCCTTCCTGGTTTCTCTCCAGCTTCACCCAGCTCTCCAGCCACTTATCCCTCCGGCATGCTCTTGCTTCAGAAACGGACCACCCGGACCACGATGAGGCTGCGGCCGGGACCCTATCCGTCGGCACTGAGGATGAGGCAACCGAGCCACTGACTGGCATTTTTGCCCTGCCAGCGAGTGCTCGGACGGGTGATTGCCTGCACAAGATTATCGAGCGTTTTGATTTTGCGGATGCCGACGAAGCAACCGCCAAATCCCGGGTGAGGCAGCAGCTCGAAGCCTATGACCTCTATGACGAGGAGCGAGCCCGGGCTGTGATCGGGATGCTGGAGCGGCTGCGCCACACCCCCTTGGACCCCGCAAACCCCAATCTCATACTGAGCGCGGTTTCCAGTGCTGAGCGACTCACCGAGATGGAATTCCATTTTCCCACGGGCCACTTGGACGGCGCGCGTCTGCTGGACTTGATTCGCAGCCCGAATCCCTCGTCCGCACCGGCCTCCTCCCGCGCTGCTGTTCCCGTTTCCCGGATTCAAGCCTTTCTCAAGGGGTTCATCGACCTGGTCTTCCGGTTTGAAGGCCGCTACCACGTAGTGGACTGGAAATCGAATTTGCTCGGCACCAAGGTCGAAGCCTACACCCGGGAGGCGATGACGCGCGCAGTCGAGGAGAGCTGCTATGACCTCCAGTATCATATTTACGTGGTGGCCCTCGACAAGTACCTGCGGAAGCGGGTGCCGGGCTACGAGTTCGAAACACATTTTGGCGGAGTGCATTACGTGTTCCTGCGCGGCTTGGCTCCTGGGCGTCCGGACCTAGGCGTTTACCACGATCGGCCGTCCGCCCAGAAGATTGAGTGTCTTTCGTCAGTTCTGGGCACCTTTGAGGAGGTGAAATCATGACTCAAGCCATTTCTCCACTGCTTTCGGTTCTGGAAAGCGACGCTTTCAATCTCACGGATCGGCATTTGGCCAACCTGCTTGTAAAGCTTTCGGGCAAAGAGTGCCCGTCGTTGGGCCTGGCAGCAGCGCTGGTAAGTCGCGAGCTCGCCGATGGTCATTCTTGCATCAGCCTGGACGCGTTCGGGGGGCGCTCCTTTCTGGACAGCCGGCCGGGCAATGGGGATTCCATTTGCTGCCCGCCCCGTGCCGAATGGGAAAGGCTCCTCCTGGAGACCTCGGTCGTGGGTCGTCCCGGGGAGGACAAGCCCCTGGTCCTGGATGAGGCCGGGCGTCTGTACCTGCACCGTTACTGGCGCTACGAACAGGCAGTGGCCCAGGATCTCCTGGCCAGGATCGGGATGGAGTCTCTCGCGCTTGACCTCAAAACTCTCGCCGCTGGCATGAATCGCTTGTTCCCCGGCATCCCTGGGCAAATCAACTGGCAGCAAGTGGGGGCCTTTGCGGCAGTGCGACAGCGGTTTTCGGTTATCACTGGCGGTCCGGGCACTGGCAAGACCTGGACCGTCGCACGGGTGCTTGCATTGCTCCTGGAACAGCCAGCGGGCCAGAACCTGAGGGTGAAACTGGCGGCGCCCACCGGGAAAGCGGCAGCCCGGCTGCAGGAATCCCTGGGCCAGTCCCTCGAGAGCCTGGCGTGCTCGGAGGTGATTAAAGCACGGCTGCAGGCCAAAGATCTGACGACCACCATTCACCGCCTCCTGGGCCCCATCCCCAATTCGGCCAGGTTCCAGCACGGCCCGGATAACCCGTTACCGGTGGACGTGCTGGTGGTGGACGAGGCCAGCATGGTCAGCCTCTCGCTCATGGCTAGACTTCTGGCCGCGCTCAAAAAGGAGGACGTGCGGCTCGTGCTGGTGGGCGACAAGGACCAACTGCCACCGGTGGACCCCGGCGGCGTCCTGGGGGACATTTGCCGGGCGGCTTCGGTGAACAGCTTCAGCCCCTCGTTTTGCCAGGCCTTCCAGCTCTGCAACGGCGTCGCTCTGCCCGGCAAGGGGGCCGTGCTCAACGGAGCGCTGGCGGATACAGTGGTGCAACTGGACGTGAATTACCGTTCTGGCGAAGCCCTCGCCCTGCATACGCTCAGCACAGCGGTGAATGCCGGGGCCACTTCAAAGGTCTTGGAGCTTCTGCGGGACGCCGACGCGGGTGGCGCCGTTGTCGCCTGGCAAAGCCTTCCGCAGCGGCCCCGGCTCAAGGAAGCTCTGCGGGAGACCGTGCGTTCGCACTACCGCCTTGTGCTGCAGGCCGCTTCCCCGCAGGAGGCTTTGCAAGCGCTGGGCCGGTTTCGCATCCTGTGCGCGCTGCGGGAAGGACCTTACGGCACGCTGGCCATCAATCGCCTTGTTGAAGAGATCCTGGCGGAGGAACTTCCCGCTCTGGCCGAGAAAATGCGCTTTGGCAGCTACCCGGGAAAACCGGTGATGGTCACGTCCAATAATTACATTCTTAAACTCTTTAACGGCGACACCGGGGTTTTTTGGACCGGGAACGGGGGNTCCTCGCTGGTCCACTTCCGCGACGAGAGCGGCTCCGTCCGAGCTATCGCCCGCGAGCGATTGCCGGAACATGAGGTGGTCTACGCCATGACCGTCCACAAGAGCCAGGGATCGGAATTCGAGCAGGTTCTGTTGATGCTCCCGGATAGAGAAAACCCGGTGTTAACGCGGGAGTTGTTTTACACGGGTTTAACGCGGGCAAGGAAATCGGTTCGGATCCTGGCCGATGAGGGCATTTTGCGATCTGCCATCGAGACGCGGGCACAAAGATTCTCCGGCCTGAGCGATGCCCTATGTTCCATGTCGCATCGTGCGGTTCAACTCGGGCTCTCTCCGGTCCCCGAGAGCGGTACGCCTATAGTACATATATGAGCCACATCGCGCTCTTGGGCGACTCCATCTTTGACAACGGAGCTTACGTGCGGCCGGGGCCCGATGTGATTACCCAGCTGCGCCGCAAATTGCCGGCAGGCTGGCAAGCCACTCTGTTCGCTCGGGATGGCGACGTCACATCGGGAGTCGCGGGGCAATTGGAGGTTCTGCCAGCGAGCGCCACGCACCTGGTGATCAGCGTGGGTGGCAATGACGCCTTGCAACACCAGGGAGTGTTGGCGGAACGCATATGTTTCGTCGCCGAGGCACTCCAGAAGCTGCGGGCCATCCAAGTTGAGTTTTCCAGATACTACCGCTCAATGCTGACGGCCGTGCTTCACTGCGGGAAGCCGACTGTTGTCTGCACCATTTACGATGGCTGCCACCCCGATATCCGGGNGCAGCAGGTCAGGGTGGCCGCGCTGGCCCTTTTCAATNATTGCATTATTCGGGCCGCTATTGAGCGGGAGCTGCCTGTGCTCGATTTGCGGGCTATATGCACCCAAGCCGCCGATTACGCAAACCCGATCGAGCCTGGGGTGGCCGGAGGGGAAAAGATGGCTGCTGCGGTTATCGGCGTGGTGCAGCGCCACGATTTCACGGGAAAAAGCTCTGCCATTTACCAGGGCGAGGCTCGCCCCGCGAACCTGTGATGCCCCGAACCCTTGTGGCTATGAGCCGGGCTTTTCGCTCCAGGCCCGCACGAAGTCGTGCTGGGATGGAAATTCGGGGCTTTCGGGCCGGCGCTTCCGTTTTTCCTCACTCATTGCTCCCCAGTGACGGGCGACTTGCCCAAGTGCCTGCTGGCCGCTGAGCCCGGAGCGCACGAGCCAACAGCCGACGACCGTTCCCGTCCGGCCCACGCCGCCCCAGCAATGCACATAGACCACGTGCCCTTGGGCCAGTGCATTTTGGATCGTGTCCAATATCTGTGTCATTTCCGATCTGGCCGGAACGGAGGTGTCCTTTATCGGTATGCGCTGGTAATTGGTTTGTTTCCCGGCAACGGTGGCTGCGCCGAGGATCTGGTCATAGCGTTTGAGGCTGTATTCACCGGGTTCGGTTAGGTCCAGGAAGAAGGTGATCCCGCAATCCAGCGTTCGCTGGATCTTAGCCCTGGCTTTCGCGTCGGCTTTGTCGCCCGGGTATTCGCCAGCCATGAGGCGATCGGATTCCACCCAGTAACAATTCCCGTGAGGACGGTTGCCGAAACGGTAAAGCCCGGACGCAAGATATTCTATGATCTGCCGCTTGAAACGGTCCTGTTTGTAGAACTGAATACAGGCGAAACTGGTAGCACTTAGGTAAGATAGGGTGGCCAAACTCAAGAAACTGAAAAGAGCAAAGGGGGAAAACTCGAACAATCGGGGGAATCGGCGAATCATCGTCCACAACAACGCTTGTATTTCTCTCCGGTGCCGCAAGGACAGTAGTCGTTCCTCGCCACTCTCCGAGACGGCGTTTGTTGACTGCAAGATCTTTGGCCCTTGGGCGGAGTCGTTGGCCAAGCACAAGAAAGGAGACATGGCCCTCGTGTCCGGGCGCCTCAAAACTGACTCGTGGGAAAAGGACGGCCGGAAACAATCTAAGCTCATTGTGATCTGCGATTCCGTTCGGTTCTTCGTGCCTCAAAATGGTTCGTCCGCGTCGGCCAGTGTGGCCGAAAACGAATCGGCAATGCAGGAGGAGTTGAACGACAAGAATGGCAAGCCTCCGTTCTGACGGCAACGAGAAGGAGCGTCAGCGGCCGACCATTCAATGAAACGATCGGCCGCTTCGGCTACGCCGAAAGAATCTGTCCGCCATGATAAATCACCTGAATCATTCAGAACTCGAAGATCCTAAATTGAACTCCCGATGGGAGGCCGTGCGTGAACCAGCGTGGGAATGCAATCAGACTGTCTTCGCGGATTTCCACCGCCGACATGGTTATCGCCGCAACGTCCTCAACTGCGCCATTCCGTTCGCCCGAGCCAAGACGCTGACCGACTTCACCATGCCGCAAGGCTGGAACCTCGACAAATCCCTCATCGCCAGCGTCGGCTTCGGCGCCAAGCTGCCGGCCGGCCTCGAAAACTGGAGTTACACGCCAAAGATCCAAGCCGTCAAGCAACTCCCCCAGATGAAGGAACTCCCGCGGGAGCACAGCACCCTGATGCACTCTCCCTGGTTCCAGTCCCCGTCCCAGGCGATGGGCCTCGGCCTCAACGCCCGCCACCTGCGCTACCACTACGAGCTCTGGAACGACATCCGGCCGAAGACCTTGCGCGGCGTATGCACGACCCTTGTCTACGTCACCCCGCAGATCGGGTTCGCCCTGACGCCCCACATCAAATTGGACCGGGTTTTCCGCTACTTCGGGGCGCTCTCCCGGATGGCCGGCCCCACCCAGTTGTTCCCAGCCTCCTACCTCTACCCGGATGCCCGGCTCCACGGCTTGGAGAAGGTGCCTGCGGCTATGTTCGCGGACATCCTCCCACACCTTGGCTCCAGCTTCCCGCTGATGGACGAATCCACCAACCCCTGGGACGTGGTCGTCCGCCTCAACGGCCCCGACTGCTACTACGGCTACCCGCTCTCCCGGGTCTCCAACCCGGTGGAGGACGTCACCCTCAGCAACGCGACCGCCGGGAGCATGACGCTTCCCAACGGCCAGCAGGTCAAGGCCCGCAGCTCTGAGACGTTCTGCTACGCGACCCTTGACCCCAAGCTCAAGGACGCCCTCAAGATGGATCGCGACGCATTCCACGCCGCCTACTGCCTCGACCGCGGGGTCATCACCCACGACGGCCTCCCGTTCATGCTGCCGGTGGAGATGCAGTCGGCCGTGTTCGCCGTCATCCTCACCGCCTGGGAGCTGGAAATGGACAAGCCCGGCGACCTCACGTCCTACACCCTCAAGACCCAGCACTCCGCCATCCGGGGCTACAACTTCTACCAGAAGATCGAGCCTTACTATAGCAACTTCATGCGGCTCATCAACGAGCTGTCCAAGGACCCGAACTTCGAGACCTACCCGCTCTCCAGCCACCTGACGCACTCCTGGCTGGGCGGCAACCTGCAGCTCCCGACCCAGCGGTCGGAGCCCGAGAAGGTCCAGGGGGTCAACTTTCTGCGCAACTACAACCTGCAGCAGCTCGACTGGTCCATGGGCGTATTCAACCTCTGGAACACGGTGGATTTTCGCCGCGGCAACGACCTCGAAGGCCAGATCGACTTCGATGGTGTGGCCTTCCACCAGATGCGGCCCCAGCTCCGCCACGACGTGCACCTGTTCCACCGCCCGCTGCGCCGCGCATCCTTTTGGCCCGACTTCAACCCAGCCTGGCTGGAGTTTGACCAGACCTACCAGGCCGGAGTGCTTCTTCCCAAGCCACAGGAGCGGTAACTCAAGATTTGAGCTGGCACGCGGCGAGAGCTGGCGACTGATGATGGCGGAAGCGGCTGCGTCCGGAAAACGAATGGCAGCCAAACAATAAGTAACATTAAGAGACCTATGCAAACAATATGATGACTCAAGGCAACACCCCGCAACAAAACCTCATCGTGTGCCAGTTCACGCGCGATTGTATCGAGAAAAAACTGCTCGCCCCTTTCTTGGATTACTGGGCGCCCCACAAATTACCGCGCGGATCAGCTCTGCGGTCCTTGATGAACAAGGTGTTCTTTGACATTGCAGGTTACGATGGACCGCGCGCGGTCTGCACGATTCCGGAGGTCCGGTCATTTTGCCAGGCGTTTTTCGAGGCCTGGCCGTTTTGGTTCTTTGCCGCGAACCTGGAAACCCCCAGCTTACTCATAATGGTATTCGCCTGCCTGCGGAAGTTGCGCGTAGTCGATGACGAGGAGGAAGGAGTCTGCCGCGTCAAAATCGATGCGGTAGAGTTGGACGAATTCATAGAGCGCGGTTTGGTCGCCATGGAATGCCTCTGCAAACAGGCTGGCATGATCGCAGCCGAGATGTCCCTGCGATCCATGCAGATCATCGAGTACTTCCAAACCGATTGGAGCGGCCGTTTGAGCCATCCGAACGACGTGAAACCGGAAACTGGGAGTTGGAATTGAGGGGCCAAGGGGTTGTGCATACCGCGATCGTTTCCGGAAATGGCGTCATTGACCAAGTCGATTCTGCCGACAGGAATAGCGACTCTATTGGAAGGGAGTTTTAGTGAGACGATTTTTCAAATTGTGTTTTCCGCTCTTTGTGGACGAAGCCTCCACCGACCTTCTCGATGAAGTCATATTTTCTCGGGCCATATACGAGCGGGTTCAAGGTGTTGGCGGGATCTGCCGACGCGAACACATAGCCCGCTCTCCGCATCGCGACTACCAGTTCACGTGGGGACAACGGAACGGACGCTTCCTTGAGCACCTGTTCCAGCACCTGTCGCTTGGATTTCAAATTCCGCGGTCTGCCCAGTGGCGTCCAACGATCGTCAGTGCCGGAAGAGATGCTCTCTACTGGAACTCCCTCTTGCTTCAGAAAGCGGTCGATTCGTGCGATCTCGCGCACAAACCTGGCGCGCTCGGCAAGCATCACGTGTATTACTCGGCTTTGTTCAGATTCCGGCGCCACCGAATCCTGATTGTTGGAATTCATATACAGGATACTACACCTATTCTATGCCTATATCAACACAACAGTTTTGAGCAAATGAAATCGCTTTCAGAATCTGCTATTTAGCGGGGCAAACACACCCATCAGCCGGCTATAAGTGCCGACTCGTGAACCTACTCGCAATCAGCGGAAACCGCAAAAAAACTGTGAAACCCTCCACAATTGGTCGTAAGTAATTATACCACAGTGTATTACGTCTGACAAAAAAAGATCATTAAGGGGGTTGACGATTTCTAAAGTACAAGGATATTACATGGGTAGTAGCGATACCTGCGATATGCAGATCGAAACCAAGTCGGGTCCGTTAAAGGACCTGAAAAAGCGCGAGCAATCGCGAGAAAACAAGAAAAGAAAGAGATCAGAAGTTATGAAAGAAATAACAGTAGTAGTAGTTGCAATCGACAAGAAAGAAGCCATCAAGCGCGGCATCAATGCTCCTGGCACCATCGCTTTGGAGGTGGATATGTCCAGCCTGAAAAAGGAATATCGCGACCTGATATCCGAGTTTGTGGGCGACGACGGCCAACTGAAAACGGCCCAAGGATCGTTACTTGCAGTCCCCACGCCAAACCTGGAGGGTTTGTTTGAGACGCTCGATTCAGTGTTGGCTGAGCGTGCTAAACGGGTGTTGGAGGCTGAACAACTCCGGGTCAGGGCGGATGCTGAAATCGCGAAGGCGATTGCCAACTTTGATGCTGGAATCACAAAAGCGGAGGTGAGTTGCGAGGCAATCAACCGAAGCGGAACGATCGAATACGTCAGATATCAAGTCGGCGTCAATGTCGTCAGAGGCTCTGCGCCCACGGTTGGCTATTGTTGCTTTGTTGCGTCAGCCTCGCCCGACACGGCGGCAAGCTACAAGGCCGCCCAGGAACGCAGCGAAAGGATCCGCCATGAAGTTTTTGAGTCGCTCAAGCCGTTAGGCCTCAAAAA
>JGI24136J36422_10000244_pt1 | contig 21875 bp, 17 predicted proteins | sample BarGraNGADG00212_2_FD_36422 | JGI IMG/M metagenome (IMG submission 36422)
AAATAAAATATTTTTTTCATTGTATTATTTTTTAGTTCATATAAATAAATCATTTTTAAGTGAGTGCGTTTATGTGATAATTTCAGAAGTTCCGTTATTATCAATTAATTGCATCCAGAATAGGTAAATGTGTAAATATTTTTGCTGTTGCCTGTATGAACCATGGTTGACACCCTTCCATTACTATCATAAGTATATGTATATTGTTGTGTGAAATTAATTGTTGGAATAACCACGCCATCCTCGGTGGTTCCATTAATTTTAATAACCCATTTATTTATTAAATGACGACTTAAAAACCACGAATAGGCAAAATCGATTGAAAAGGGAGTGATCTCGGGAACAAACGGCAAAATACTGGTTTTATCAGTCAGATAATCTGCTGTAATATCATAATCAGCAATAGCTGTCTTCCCATCGGGAAAGGTTGTTTGTGAATTGATTATAATTTTAACAGGATCATCATTATTGTCATAAGTATAAGCGATTGTCGACGATAGATCGCCTGTCGGATCAGAGCTCGTTATTACAGTATGTTTTAAATGTCCGTTAGTTTCGAATGTAAAAGTTTCCCTTCCAGAAGTTAAATCACCTATCTGAAGTTCAACAAGATTGTCTTTGTCATATGTGAATGTCATACCACCCTGATTGATGAAATGGCCGTCTGTACTTTGAAAAGAGAAATGTTTAGATGTCCCTCCTTGATCAAATAAATCTGCTGTTAATAGTGAAAAATGACCTAGTGCGTTATTGGCTCCAAGAAATTGTCCTGATAAGCCGATTTCGTTGCTCCATCCAAGATTTGTACAATATTTGGCAGCTACACTTGTCGGATTGTTATTGGTCTTGGAACACGAAAAAACTAATGCAACGAATACTACTGCCAGTATCATTTTCTTAGAGAAAAGAGGATAGCGTCCAATTAAAGTTTTCATATTATAATTATTATTGTTAGTTTTTATTAAAGAATTACCTGAAAATATCTTGTTCTGAATTGAGTGTAAAAACAGAATATTATTTGTCTGTTTTGTTATTTAATTATATAACAAACAATTGGAAATGGGAAAAGTTATTTAAACAAGATTAAATAGCATTTGTTAAACAATTAACTTTTACATCTGAACAATTAATTTAATTTTGATGTTAAATTGTATCATTTACATAAATCATTCATCACTATGACAACAAATGACAATTCCTCTGAAGATTCCCAACTAAACAAAGCGCTCGAACATCTGAATTCTGTTCTTGTGACTGGAGAAACAATTGAAGCCTGGGCAATTCAACGACGTCTATTCGCCCTTACCGGCAGACGAATTCTAATCGCCGCAACTTCCGGGCGGTTCATTAAGATTAAGAGGGGATTACTTGGTGGATTTGACATGACCGATTTCAGATGGCAGGACCTGGGTGATGCCAAAATAAAAGTTGGCATATTCGGCGCTGATATTTTTATGAAGATATTTGGTTCGGCTGATCTGGCTATTTCCAAAGATTCAAATCAGGTTTTAGTTTTACCTGGATTCAGAAAAGAGCAGGCCGAAAAGATATATCGCCTTGCTCAGGCCCAGGACCAATCGTGGAGAGAAAAAAGACGAATACGTGAACTCGAGGAATTAAGAGCCAAATCCGGTGGTGTTACCATAGGTTCTAATATTGGGAGTCAGCAAACAAGTAATGCATCGGAAGATGCCGCTTCTAAATTGCAACAGGCTAAACAGATGCTCGATAATAAGCTTATTACAGATTCGGAATTTGAGTCTATTAAAGCTAAGATAATAAGCGGGCTCTGAACATCTATCATCTATTAAAACATAAATATGAAAAAGATTCTTACAGGAGCTTTTATTCTCCTTTCATTTGCCAGTTATTCCCAAAAACAGGATTCAGTCAAATCCGAAGCCTGGAAAAATTTCTACCGGGCCAGTGCGACTAAAATCAACGACCTGGTTAATACAAAACTCGATGTCAGCTTCGATTATTCCAAATCGTGGATGTACGGAAAAGCATGGATTACTCTTCATCCTCATTTCTACCCTACAGATTCATTACGTCTCGATGCAAAATTCATGAATATTAATGAGGTGTCAATACTTAAAGCAGGAAAGAGTTACCCTCTGAAGTACCGCTATGATAGCTTAAATCTTTTTATCACTCTTGATAAATCGTACAAAGCCGGTGAAAACTATACTGTATTTATTAATTACGTTGCCAAACCCAACAATATAAAAAAGAAAGGCAGCAATGCAATATCGGACAGAAAAGGCCTCTATTTTATTAATCCACTGGGCAAGGATAAGAATAAACCTACCCAGATCTGGACACAGGGGGAAACAGAATCTAATTCCGGATGGGTTCCAACCATAGATAAACCTAATCAAAGACAAACTGATGAGATAATTATGACTGTTGATGATAAATACAAGACCCTGTCAAACGGTATTCTGGTAAGCAGCATGAAGAACAAAAACGGAACACGTGCAGACACCTGGAAAATGAGCAATCCTCATGCTCCCTATCTTATGATGATGGCTGTCGGTGAATACTCTGTCATCAAGGACAAATATAAAGGCAAGGAAGTAAGTTATTATGTTGAAAAGGAATATGCACCGGTTGCAAGGAAGATCTTCGGGCTTACACCCGAGATGATAAAATACTATTCGAAGATAACAGGTGTTGATTATCCCTGGCCTAAATACGCCCAGATAACAGCTAGAGATTATGTTAGCGGCGCAATGGAAAACACCACTGCCACTTTACACGCTGAATCAGCTCAACAGGATGCAAGACAGCTAATAGACGGAAACAGTTGGGAAGACGTTATTGCCCATGAACTCTTCCACCAGTGGTTCGGCGATTATGTTACATGTGAAAGCTGGAGCAACTTAACAGTAAACGAATCCATGGCTGACTTCAGTGAGATAATGTGGGAGGAATATAAACACGGGAAAGATGCGGCAGATGAACATGGCTTTAACAGCATGCAAAACTATCTTATGGGGGGAAATGAGAAGAAGGACCTTGTTCGTTTTTATTATAACGACCGCGAGGATATGTTTGACCTTGTCACTTATCAGAAAGGCGGACGCATACTAAACATGCTCCGGAATTGGGTAGGCGACAGCGCTTTCTTCAAATCACTTAACCTCTATCTCAGGACAAAAAAACTCAATTCAGCCGAAGCTACTGATCTTCGTCTGGCGTTCGAAGAGGTTACAGGCCAGGATCTTAACTGGTTCTGGAATCAGTGGTACTATGGAAGTGGTTACCCAAAGCTTGATATAAATTATGATTATAATATACCAGGCAAAACCTCTAAAGTAATTATAAAACAAACTCAAACAGGAAAGATTTTTAAGGTGCCAATCGTTATAGATATATATCATGGTGCCGATAAAAAACGCTATAATGTCTGGCTTGAACATAAGGTAGACACATTTGCTTTTCCAACTGTTTCAAAACCGGAGCTGATAAATGTCGACGGAGATAAAATTCTTCTCTGCGAAAAAACCGAACACAAGACTCTTGACAATTATATATTTCAATATATAAATGCCGGACTGTATCTCGACAGGAGAGAAGCCATCAATTTCGCGGCCAGGAGCCAGACGGATGACAATAAAGCATTGGACTTTCTGAAAGCTGCCTTGAAAGACAAGTATCATGGATTGCGTCTTTTTACTTTGCAGAGATTAAATATTACGAATGACTCGGTTAAGAAATCTGTTGAACCTCTTTTGGTTGACATGGCAACTAATGATCCGAAATCTGTGGTAAGAGCCGGAGCCATTGAAGCCATGGGGAAATATAAAAATGTTACATACAAGCCATTATTTCTTAAATCGCTGAGAGACTCCTCTTATTCAATCGCCGGTAAAGCACTTGTTGCGCTGGCAGCCATTGACACTTCAGCGGCACTGAAAGAAGCCGATATACTTTCTACCCAACATGTAAAGGGCGCCCTGTCCGATGCAACAACCAATGTATTATACAACTATTCAAGTGAAAATAATTTTGATTCTCTGGCGGCACGGTTTGATAATCTTCCTTTTGGGAATCAGAAGTTCACAATACTTCAACCATTTACCAACTTTCTGAAACGGGTCAATAATACAACCAATTTCAAGAAGGGCATTGATATGATTGTCAGGTTTCGCGATACGATTCCGGAGCAGTATCGCCCACAGATTGATCCTTATTTAAATGGTATGATTTTAAACAGTATAGCTTCCAGTAAACAATCCAAGGGTATGACTGAACAGGCAGATTATGTAAAATCTAAACTGCCGGGTAAAGAAAAAGCTCCTGCTGTTCCTGATGTGCCCGTTGAAAGTCTGCAAAAGTATACCGGGGAATATGACTTTATCGGCAATACAGTTAAAGTGGTACTGAAAGACAATAAAACATTAAACCTGCTTATTACCGGACAACCCGATATGGAATTAACGCCCGTTTCCAAAGCTAAATTTGCAGTTAAATATATGGAGGAATATTCTGTTGTATTTACAATCAACGATAAGGACGAGGTAACCGAATTAGTATTCAGCTCACCCGGAGGGGAGGCTAAGGCACCGAAGAAAAAATGACCTCCCAACCCCCCAAATGGGGAGGGGTTTTATATCTTAACAAATATTTTATTCTTATACAACCAGTAACACATAAACCATAAGGCAGCCCAGATGCCAAGACTGGTGATTATGTTAATTGTCTGGTCACCTCCCCATGAAAACAATAACCTGCTGAAAGGAGCGACAATTCTATGAATGAGATTAGCCCCGCCAATTGAAAAGAAAAGGTAAATAAAGATGCTGTTCATTCCGACAATTATAAACATTCCTGATCCGGCAATGAATAGTTTCTTAATATCAATCAGCCAGTAACAGAAGCAAAGCACAAGAATAGCCCATCCTCCGCTTGCGAAAACAAATGAAGAGGTTGCGATCTTCTTAATGATAGGTATTCGCTTAAAATTCTTTTTCAACTGAAACTGCACTAAAAACCTTAATCTACCAGGTTGCGTTGTTATAGGGTTGTAATGATTTGCAGGTTTTAACCATATTTTGTGACTTATTCATTCAATGGTGTGGGAAATACATTTTTAGTTAATGACTAAATTGAAAATAAGTTGTACCTTGGTTCCCGGTACGGTTTTAATTTTAATAACTCCTATACCCATAGGCTGACAACCAATGTGAGAAAAAATAATATAAGTGGAGTCCAGAAACCACTTTAATCAACGGAGCGGATGTCGAAAAGCTAAATGAGTAGACTTCTTAAAATTATTATGGAAATGAAAAACTGCCTGAAATCTAGTCTAACAATTTTCTTTATGTTTGTTTTTATAAGCTTACAAGGTCAGGTTAAATTTGGCCCTAAGGTTGGTGTGAATCTGTCAACTATGACATTAAAAAGTTCAGGATTAAGTTTTGATCCTACGATGCAGGTAGGTTTTCATGTTGGTGTAATTTCTGAAATCTCCATAACTGATAACTTAGTATTGCAACCGGGTATATTTTATTCTACCAAAGGATCAAAATTTAAAATTAGTCATTCACAACTGTCTTATGAGGCTTCTATTGCTCCAGGTTACGTTGATATTCCTATTAATTTAAATTATTATTTTGGTACAGGGAATACTAAAATAGCTTTCTTCGCTGGTCCTTATATCGCCTATGGAATAGGAGGTAAGACAAAAAGTGATGGTGAATCTGCTGATATAAGTTTCGGTAACACAGACAATGACGATATGAAACCTCTTGATTTTGGAATAAATATTGGAGCAGGGGTAAATCTCAACGGTCTCCTGATTTCAGCCCAATACGGGTTAGGTTTGGCAAACTTAGTACCTTCAACAACAGGTGATGCGGAAATGAAAAACAGAGTGATCGGGATTTCACTTGCATATTTATTTGGAGGTAAATAATGGCCATCTAAATATTTTATAAGAATCAGTAATTTTGGTTCGATTCTTTCTGGCCAAATTTGTAATTTCGAACATCAGAACAAACACCTGCACATCAAAACGTGAAGGTGTTTTGTTTTTTATTCCGGAAGTTCCTAAATTTATACCTGTCTGGTAAAATCTTAAACATCATGTGCAAAAGCCACTTTAACAAAATTCATTGCATCATTCCACCATACATGCTGACAAGGCTAATGGAATCGGACAATAAAAAAGTTGCTGACATGGCAATAAATACCAACTTCAGGAACTATAGGTTCCGTAACGACAGGATCTTTTTCCATAAAGCGAGCCTTTACGAGAAAACGATCCTTGGATTGATCGCAAAACAATCCGGAAAACTGACTATGCAGATGGAAGTTTATGACTGTAAGCAAAAGACTGATCTTGCCGGCGCCATATTGTTGTGGGATTCGAAGAAAAACCAGAAGATCACTTCCGTGGCCGGGAAGAATGTGATTAAGGGCGGGAAGGCATCATGGGATTTCTACTGGCAGCTATTTGGAAGGAACTCCATAGATAATAATGGAATGCTCATAAGACAATATGTGCATTATGACAAGGGTATGGATAATGCTTACTGGGATGGCAGGCGCATGGTTTATGGCGATGGAGATGGAATAGTCTTTACGAGTTTCACCAGCGATATTGACGTAATAGGCCATGAGCTTACACATGGTGTTACAGAACATGAATCTAACCTTGATTACGAGAACCAGGCCGGTGCAATGAACGAATCCTTTTCCGATATCTTCGGTATAATGATCAAACAAAGATTTAATAATCAGGATGTAAAGAAAGCTAACTGGTTGATTGGCGAGAAGGTGATGATTGGCCTGAAATATGCCTTACGCAGTATGAAAGCTCCAGGTACCGCGTATATAAATCATCCTGAATTGGGGAATGATCCCCAACCTCCCACAATGGATAAATATCAAGACCTGCCGAATACCCAATCTGGCGACTGGGGAGGAGTGCATATCAACTCGGGAATTCCTAATTTTGCTTTTTATGTTACTGCTTATAATATGGGAGGATATTCATGGGAAAAAGCAGGACGTATATGGTATGCTGTCTTAACTGACAGCAGTTTAGCTCAAAATGCAAAGTTCGTTGATGTAAAAAACCTATCCGTTGTTCATGCTGAAAAGATCTTTGGTATAAATGGCTCTGAGGTAAAAGCTGTGAAACAAGGATGGTCCGAAGCAAAAGTATAGCTTAAGCGATGAAAATAAAACTTATACGAACCGGAGGATTTATCCCGGTAACAAAAGCTGTTGAAGCTGAGGTGAACCTTACTGATCAGGAATTAAGCAAGCTCCTTAAAATTATAAAATCTGGCACATCTTCTTACCATGTCAAAGATGCCAGCTACTATGAACTTACTGTTGGCAGAAGCAGTACGTCTGTTGATCTGGAAAAAGTGCCGGACGAGTACAAAGCTCTTTTCAGCAAGTTGAAAAATGACCTGAGGATAATAAAATAAGTACATCTTTTAGTTTTTCGGTTTCCACAATGGATGCTCGAAGGTAGTGGGTAGCTATTTTCCTGGAGAGCAAATAACTGAACGGGAGGCTCAGCTGATAACCCGGAACGCCTTCACCCAATCCTTTTTTATAATTACCGGAAGGCAAAAGCAGCGAAAACCGTGGAGAAAATGCGAATCGATTCGTAAAGATTGCCTGATAACGATAGTTTATTGCCAGATCGCCAAGACCTGTTTCACCATTGTTTAAAAGGGGAATTGTTGTTGAAAGCTGATGTTTCCTGCCAGGTACCGGCCATTCATCGGTAAAAGTATAGATCCAGGTATTACCTTTCATATACTGAAATGCGGAAATATGCTGAATCACTCCCGGATCCTGATTATATGCTTCCTCGATTAAAAAGGAATTATCTTCTATTCTCTCAAAATCAAATTTATTGACAGTCTGTGCAAGCGAAGAGTTGATGCAGTAAAGTGCTAAACAAATGATTGATATTAAATATTTAGTAAATTTTATCATTAACTCATTTATTTCTTTTTAGCAAACTCAATTAATTCTACCGGGGCTCCGTTATGTTCTATCATGGCAACTCTTATTCCTTCTGCCGGCGGATTAGGTTCTGTAATTACTTTTAAACCACGTGTGGCCAGTTCGTAATCCAGATCTTCCACCTCAAATGCAATATGAGGTACTGTTTGAATTAAACTGTTTATGGGGCTGTCTTTTTCGAATCGCATCCACTCAATTCCAAACGGACTTTTGCTGAATCCGGAAACATAAAACCTGAATTGAGGCAGGTATTTTTCGCCAGGCATAATCTTATCGGTAGGTATTCCTAAATGATGATACTTCCATCCCCATTCCTTAACAGATTCAGGAAGTTCATGCTCCTGTCTGTTTTTTGAAATGAAGTAGTTTGACATTTTAACTGGGTCAACGATGGCTTCAAATACTTCATCCACAGGTTTTAGTATTTGAATAGCTGCTTTAATTTCGAGGGTCTTATTTTTCATTTTTTTTTACGATTCTTTTGATTATAGCCGGAAATCCGATTTACAATGTAGACAATTTCAGACTTCACGTGCCCGGGTTTGTAATTCTGATTCTCTCATTAATAATTGTTTCAGATAAGAATAAGAAGTATTTTATCATACTGTTTATTTCACTTATAATAATTATTCATCTTCCGAAGTAATAAAGCGATGAGCCGCGGCGTTTCGTCGCTTAAGCTTTGGATTGTAAGCGTACCCTTGTTATCGGATGACTTTTATTTCTTTAGATCTTTCCAAATCTGCTTAATATTTTCTTCTCCTTTAAAGTAGCCCACATGTGAACTTTTTTCTGTGTTTTAACATCAAGGTATCTGCAAGGTATCGAAGTATGGTTATATAATTGATGGGTTCCGGATTCTCCCGTTTCAAAAAAAATGATATCACCCTGGTTCTGATTTTTATCCCGCGAAGCCGACATTGTCATATGGTAAAGTAAATAAATCCTGGTAGATTGGTATAGGCCTCTCGTAATCAGCTATTTGTCAAGAACGGCAGTTTTGGTTAATATAAAAGTACGAAATGCTGAAGCAAGAGAAAACCTACGCAAACCAACGCCACACTTATCGCTTTTGCACTATTTTGGCGACTGTTAATTTTTTCTTAATAATATTTAAATCAGGTTGACCTGTTTTAGTAGTCACAGATTTCCAGAAATTCCCTGAAGTTGGTATCCTTTTTTTCCCTAAAACAACCAGTTTTAACGGAACCATAACAAACTCTGTTAGCCACTGACTAATCATGAAATCTGAATACCCTGCCAACCCATTATCAACAGCTAATGTACCTAATCTGTTGCCCATAATGGTATCTGAACAACTTGGACTGGTTGTCCTGAGAAGATGTCTTGGTTCATTCGTAAAAATCCGTAGTCTTTTCCATGATATATTTTTGCTATCATCACCAGGTAAAAGTTTTTTTAGCACCCTGCTGACTATTTTTAGCCCTGCTGTTCTTAAGTTGTCATTTCTTTTATTTATAGAGACTATTTGTTTAGTTTTTATTTGTTTTTTAAGCTTTGTTTTTTCCTGCTCAGTCAGGTTAAACTGTGGGCTATCAATAATAAACCACCGGATGGAATCTTTTTCTTCCTGAGTAAGATCTATTTTGGGATCATTAATATATTTAAGAGCATCAAGAGGAATTGCTGTTTCAGCCATTACAATAAGGCTCATAGGTATCTTTCTTTCTTTTCTATGCTCTTCAATTTTTGTAGTTAAATAATTCGCTAATTCCTGCATAGTAAAAGGAACTTCCGGAATTAAAGCGACATCACAAACGGTTGATTTACTTGCAACAACAGCATGACTGACCACAAAACCGGAATCGGAACCGAATAATTGAATGACACAAATACGAGGATTAGAGACTACCTCTGCGCTCAGGTGTTCAATAATTTCCCGTGCTTTTTCCACTGCCGAAAGAAATCCAAATGTCTGCCAAACCCATAATATATCATTGTCCATGGTCTTTGGTATCCCTATGATAGACAAATGTTTGTTCTTGTTTCCGGGTTCTTTAATCATTTCTTTGGAATAATTCCAAAGGGCGTGTGCAGCCCGCATGCTGCCATCTCCTCCAATGATATATAATATATCTATGTTATCGTTGAGAAGCTGATTAATGACTTTTCTGTTTTGGTCCTGGTTTGGTAATATTTCTATTAATCTGTCGTCTCTGGAAGTGCCTATAATTGAACCGCTTTCATTTGCGACTTTTGAGGTATCCATAGAAGTAAGCGATATCAGGTTCTTTCTGTAATCATCAAATGCATAAAATCCGTTTTGCAAACCATATATTTCCACAGAATATGGGTTTTTACTTTTTTCTGCATATAATTCATGTCTTTGAACTATTCCATTTATAACAGAATTGATACCAGGGGCAATTCCTCCTGAAACAAGAATAGCAACTTTCAGGTTGCTTTCTTTTCTTGGATAAAATAGTGAATCCCGTGGACCTGCTTCGGGAAAAGTAAGTTGGTCCTTGTACAAACAACCACCTGAATCAGGATGAAAGGATGTTAATGCTGCCGCAACAACATCCTCTTGTCTGAATTTCCCAATAATACTCTCATCTACCGTGTTTTCATGGTAATCGGACTTGCCAGGCATTTTTTTTACTTTGGGCCAAATTGGTGGCAGTCCATTAAGTAGTTTTTCCCTTAAACCGATTTTATCTGATTGATCATACTTTTCTATCTTAATATCGTTATATAAGTTGTCTTTTAAAGCTAATAAATCGATATAATCTTTAATAATGTTTTTTTCGTACTGAAAAAAGTTTGATACAGGAGGTAATCTGCCTATCGACTTCCAGGGGAGACCCAATAAATCAACAATATCTTTAGCTGTATTAAATGCACTGGAATCCTCATTATCATTACAAATTAACCTTTCCTTTGTGCGAAGCAAATTCAATTTTGAAGGTATTTTATCAATTCTTAACAAAATCGGGATTATTCTTTTGTCTTTTTGACCCGATTTTGAATTATTGAAATCCAGAGCTGTTTCGATTTCACTTATTTGCCAATCTGATACATTCTCACTGATAAAGGCAATAAAGATTTCAAACTCTTCGATTTTTTCACTGATCTGAGTAATAAAACTTCCGCCAGTTTTTTCTGTTCGTCTTTGATAATCTTCGAAGTAATATATGTCACCGATATTTTGTTTTAAATATCTGCAGACTTCAATGACAAACCTGGAGTCCTCGCTGTTATGACATATAAATGCTCTTTCCATAATAATCTTGTATTAAACTAATAATTAATTAAAATAAATGGTGTCGATTATTTCTTACCTGGAGGTGGTGTTTTTTTTGTTTCCATTCATGTAGTAAATATATAAATATTTCGAATACTTAAACACAACATTCTAAAAGCTAATGTTTCAATTGGTCTCCTAATATAGTCAATGTCCGACCGTGTCCCGCGCAGCCTACTTTGTCATGAAATATCTTACCTAAACTCTTCCTGCCCATCCGAATACTTTGCAAATCTTCNTGTTTCGCGGGCATGGACATTATCGAATCTTTTCCATGGCCATCCGCCAAACTGGGTTTTGCGATAATCTGAGAATGCCTGTTGTATTTCTGCAGCAGTGTTCATTACAAAGGGTCCATGCTGTACTACAGGTTCACTGATCGGGCATCCCTGAAGCAAAAGGAGAAATGCATTTTCATTTCCATTTTCTACAATTACGGGTTGGTCCGCCAATAATTCGACAGCATTATATGGTTTTACACTAATTCCGGCAATATTTATTTCAGCACCCCTGTAAAAATAGAGAGTCCGGTTTATTTCGGGAGAAGCAGCCGGAATAGTCCAAAACCCGTTGGCTTCAATTTCCAATAGCCAGATTCCCACCTCATTTGCCGGATCAGCTGCCCATGAATCAGGTGCGGGAGGTTGTGCGGTTATATCTCCTAATTCTCCTGCTATAAGGATAACTTTGGTCAATTTCCCATTCTTATCTTGCTCTTTATATACAGGAATATCTTCTCCCCAGAGCATTTTATAAAAAGGCCTGCAAAATTTATTCAGATGAGGAAGATTTAGCCATATCTGAAAAAGTTCTAATGGATTTGGCTTATCTTTATTGAGAAGGGGGAACATTTCGGAATGCTGCATACCAGCACCGGCAGTCATCTATTGTACATCCCCGTTACCATACCTTCCTGATGCACCATATGAATCCGAATGGTCGATAAAACCATTCAATACAACAGTAACCGTTTCAAACCCCCTATGCGGATGTGCAGGGAAACCCGGTACAGTTTCTCCATGGTACATGCGCCAACCATCCTTTGTGGTAAAATCTTGTCCAAGTGGTCTCCCTTCCAGTGAAGCCTCAGGGCCCAGCTGATCATTTCCTGCCGGGAAATTATCAAGGTGGTGCACGCAAAACAAAAAAGGATCACTGGTCTCCCAGACGAAACCTAATGGTTTAATATTGATAATTAATTTGTTGTACATTTTTTTATTTTAAATTGTTATGATTATCTACTCTTATATATAAAATCCAGATAGATTATCTTAAAAGAAACAAAATTACGAAGAAAATTTAAACCAAAGGTCGGAAAGGTCAGTCGGCTATTTTATACGACAAAATAATGTCACTTTCTTTTTCTTGATAAAAAGAAAGTAACCAAAGAAAAATCAAGGCTGCAGAGAATTTTGGGGCTCCTGTTTTTCGTCTTGCCCGCGCAATACAACTCGTCGTCCTTCGTCCTCCTCAAACAGTATTGCTTACAAAAGACCTGCCTAGCAATCCTTAAAACAGTCGCTTTTTCCCAAAATTCTCTGAGGCCATTCGAAATCCATTGAAGCATTCAAAATTCTATACAAAGGAATATTCTAAACCAAATCGCCGTAAGGCGATCAATGCCATCAAATCTTTTTTGGAAATAGATTAATATTTTTGAGGTTGCGAAGCGAAGGCTAAAAGTAAGCATTACTGTTTGACCCTGAGCGGAGCGAAGGGGAGTTGTAATGCGTGGGCAACCGATAAAATGTTAAGCCCAAAAAAGATTTGAGGCTGCCCTTTTCTTTGGTTCATTTCTTTTGGGCAAGCAAAAGAAATGAACAAATAAATATAGGTGTGTAAAAAACGAATAAAAAATCCCCCATTTTACGGGGGGAGTGTAATGTTCTTCGGAGAAAATGGGTGGGAAATCCATTTTCTGATATTTTGAGAACAAATATTATCAGAGGAGCAAATATTATTTCTTTTCCTGAACCTTAACCTCAAGATCTTTCGACACCGGCTCCTTCTTTTCAGGTTCATCTTTAAGCTCTGACGCTTTTTTGAATTCGCGTATTCCCTGACCTAATCCTTTCATCAGTTCAGGAATCTTTCTTCCTCCAAATAATAACACTACTATAAGTAGTATTAAAATGAGATGCATGGGACTGCTAAAATCCAGCATAATAATTTATTTTTTTATTTAACTTTTTTATAATTACTCTTATTTTAAAAGAAAAGTCCATCCTCACGATAACCAAAATCAAAGGACAGACTTTATCTTTTCTAATGTCAGAAGAACAATTCAAACATCTGTCAGATGATTATTACCTCTTTACTGACTTATGCTTTGCAACTGGAGACAGCTTCTTAACAAATATTCCATCTTTGTCATAGACAAGTGTCTCGGTTATAGCACCTTTGGTAATAACCACATCGTAAGTAACAGAGGCTTTTGATGTAACACTGCTGGCTTCTTTAATAGTAAAACCTGCGTAATCGTTTGCAATATTGTCTGTAATGTTTTTCTGAAGTTCAGCTACCTTGATACTAGTACGGGTGGACTTCGCATTGGTGACAGTAGTTTTGGTAGTCTGCGCATTAACTGCAACGACTGCCATCATCAATACAAGAACGAATAATACTTTTTTCATAATTAATGAATTTATTGGTTTAAAAAAGTAAAAATATTATGAGATTCTGAAGATGGTCTGAAGTTGAGAAGTTTTAACATATTATTAAGATTTTTTCTCTTCTGTCGGGTCACCGACGGTGACATCAATCATTTTATTGTTTTTTTTAATTGTTCATTTGGCTTCGCCGAGCTCCCCGCCAACTGGCGGGTCGGTTCTTTTGCTTGCCTTTATTTATCTGTTCATTTGCCTTCGGCAATCTCGCTTCGGTTCTTTTATTCGTCAAAAACCATGTCACTTTCTTTTTCTTGATAAAAAGAAAGTAACCAAAGAAAAATCAAGACCTCAGAGAATTTTGGGGCTCCTGTTTTTCGGCTTGCCCGCGCAATACAACTCGTCGTCCTTCGTCCTCCTCAAACAGTATTGCTTACAGCAGGCCAACGCAGCAAGCCTCAAAACAGTAGCTTATCCCAAAATTCTCTGAGGTCATTTGAAATCCAAAAACAGGGAGTCTTTTGTGAAAGTTAGTGAGTGGTGGCGCGAGGGCAGACCGGAAATGAACAAATCAATAAGGTGAGCAAAAAATGAACGAAATAGAATGAAAGTTTGTAAGATAAAACAAATGATTGGCTAAGGATATAATATTATATATAAATATCCTTCCTCAAATAAATCCGGTAGGAGAGTCCTGTCAAAAACAAAGAGATACCAATAAAATATGCCAGATGCCATAAATCTAATTTATAGGTTGGATTAATTGCATCCACATTGGCATATCTGAAAGGGCTCAGATACCCTATTTTGGCAGCGCTTTCCGTGATCTTCGAAACAGTGTAGATGAAATATAAAATTAATACCAGACCTATGCTTAAAGTGGTTATGGGTTTTGCCCTTTTAACGAGGGTCGACAAAAAGAGCCCTATGGCCCCGAAAAGCATATTTAATAACATGGTATAGAGCGAAAGAATCAGAAATGCCCTGATACTGAAGGGTCCGGTCTTAACAATTTCCATGCATATGAATCCTGCGAGAGAGGTTACCAGGTTCAATATAAATATATTAAGGGAAAGAACAGCCAGCTTGCTCATATAGATCTCACTGCGTGTAAGTGGACGTGTGAGCAGATATTCAGCGGTTTTATCGTATTCTTCCTTAAGGAGGATATTTGAAGCGAGTACAATAGCAAAAATACTCCCTAGAACCATCATGTAGATGACATTATTGGCGGAATAGAAACCAAGCACCGAAAGCAGATCGTTGAAATTCGAAATGCCCTTGAACTGCAGAGCTCCCTTGGGGATTATGGTCAGCATCCCGGCGATCTTTGACTGATTCGCCATAAATGTACTGTAGACTGACATGGTAAGGCTAATCAATAAGGTTATCACGATCGTCCAGATCATCAGACTCAATGCGTTCCGTTTTAGCTCCTTTAAAAACAGGTTCCTGTTCATTTGCCTTTTACTTTAAGATTTGTAATAGTGAAGGAAAATTTCGTCAAGCGACGGTTCTTCGATCATGAGATTTATCAGCTTCTTATTCGACAGAAAATCTACAAGCTCATTGATATTGCCCGAATACATAAATGACAGGGCGTTATTTGGTCCTGAAATCACACTTTCAATACCCGGGATGCTGAAGTTTTCTTTATTTGCCTGATCACCAAATTCGATAAAAACCTTTTTGAGCTGTTTTTTTCTCAGGTTGTCAATATCCTCCAGCTGAATAATTTTTCCTTCTTTTATGATTGCCACTCTCTTACATAACATTTGAACCTCTGTGAGTATATGTGAAGAAAAAAAGATGGTCATCCCTTTCTTATTCTCCGAACGCAGCAGTTCAAAAAAAACTGACTGCATAAGAGGATCGAGACCTGTTGTAGGCTCATCCAGTATCAGTAGCTTCGGGTTGTGCAGAAAGCTCTGAATGATTGACACTTTCTTCCGGTTTCCCATAGAGAGTTCAGCTATTTTCCGGCTCATGTCCAGTTCAAATAATGCTGAGAGCTCATCAATCCTTTGCTCTCCGTTGGATACCTTATAAAAACGGATACAATAACTCAGAAATTCACGAACATCCATCGAAGAATATACTCCTGCATCCGAAGGGATATAGCCGACCTGGCTTTTTATCTTCTTCGTTTCCCTTATAATGTCCATTCCCATAATGCGGGCGCTGCCGCCGGTTGGGAATATCATGTTCATTAATATCCTTATTGTTGTCGATTTGCCGGCTCCGTTGGGCCCTATAAAGCCAAAGATCTCTCCTTCCCCGATTTCCAGGTTGATATGTTCAATTCCCCTGGCTTTCCCGTAGAATTTTGAAAGATCCGTGATGTCAATAATCGGTGCGTTCATGGTTGGGTTTATAATATCCGGTTCAAATTTATATTATTTATTTAAAGGTTTCAAACCGGGCTGTTGAAAAAGTCCTTTGTGACCCTTAGTGATACCCTTAGTGCCACTTTGTGGTAAAAGTTAAAATATTGAACCACAAACCTGCCTGCCGGCAGGCAGGGGATCACAAAGTATATCACAAAGGAAAACAAAGGAGAAGAGTAAAAATAAACTACTTTTTCAACAGAGGCAGTATCAAAAAGATTACGAAAATGAGGGAAGTGTAATATACTATTTGTGATTTTAATCAGAGGGCTTTTTACCATCATTATGAAGAGGATGAGGTGGGCCAAAAGCAGGCATATCTCCTTTTAAAACATTAAAAAGCTGTGGCAACTGATCCAAACCTGACTTATAAAGAAACTTGCCGATTTTTGTAAATCCTGAATCTTCCGGGGTTTCTGATTCCAGGTCAACTATTTTCATTTCGTAATCAGGATAACTGGTTTTCTGATCAGCATTTACAGACATTGTCCTGAATCTATAGACTTTGATCTGATGACCCCTTCTTCCGGTTTTTATCAGGTTGGAGATTACAGGACCCCGTGATGTAAGTTTTATCAGGAGGCTAATAGCAATCAGAACAGGAGATAAAACAACAATCAGCAATAGCGCAATATTAATATCCATGGTTTTCTTTATAGCCAGGGCAAAGGAATTGTTGGGAATGCTGATAAAACTCAGAAACTTTCCATCTGCAATATCAGACTTAACAGCGCTTGACAGACTAACCTTATGTTCTTTGTATTTCATCCTTAATGTAACTCCCAAATCTTCACATGACCGGAGTATTTCTCTCACCTCACTGGTATTCGTCTTATCTTTCAGGTAAAGTACTTCATCAACGAAATCTACTTCTATAAGATCGCTGAGTATCCCTAAAAATTTTTCAGGTAGTATTATCGTAATGTCTTCATACTTATATTTAATCAGTACCGATTCGGTAAAGATCACTACAATTTTGTATCCCAATTCTTTTTTTGATAAGAGATTCTGGATAAACGGGAAAGAATAATTGTCGGCAATTATGATAATGTTTGTATGATTGTAACCTTTTACGCCGAAGATCTTCAGAATTTTATATGCAAATATTCGTCCAAAAAACAAAAAAAGGAAACCAAAGATAGGGAGCCCTGCAATGAACAGTCGGGGAACAGAGTATAACTTTAAGAAAAAATATAAAAGAGTCAGAAGGAAAAAAATCGATATTGACGATTGCAGATAGAGGAAAAACAAAACCTTAAAACGTTTTGTATGGATACCTGTAATTTTTACAAGTGCCAGTACTAAAAGCCAGAAAGGTAAAATAAAGAAAAAGAGTTTTAATACATTATGATCTGTATAAAAAACTCCTCCCTTTTCAAAGTAACAAATGAAATACGAACACTGGAAGGCAAATAGAATTGATAAGAAATCTATCGGATTCAGGATATATTTCAGGAGATTCCATCTCTTCATACGATTGGTTATATGAAGCTGATAATAAGTATTAAGTACATCCATTAACAAGAATGCATTATTTCAGGGTGTTAATATATTTCGGTAAAAACCCGAAACTAAGCCGTGAAAATAATAATTATTCTACAGACAGCTTGTTCTTTTGGCTACAAAAATAGGTGAGACCATTAAATTCAGTCATATCGAGAATTTTCAGACCGGTATTCTCAAGCAGAAGTCGGGTGGACTTTTCAGTCATATATCTGTTTGTCTTTGAGTCGATTATGTCATAAACCATATTCATTATCGAGTTCCATTGCCCTGTGCTGTTATCAGTTTTGGCAACTCCTCCGTCTAGATGATGACCGGACTTATTAGAAGAAGAAAATAAACCAATTTGATATTTATTGTCGGTGAAGCTTCCAATAAAGTAACATTTATTTGGAATAACATTAGAAATTGTATCCAGGAAATCCTTAATACTCTTAATATTGTTTAGTGGTTTAAGATTTACAACGGTCTTAACTGTTTTAAGATCTTCATTTTCGAAATAATAATGGTGCGAAGAGGCCAGAATCAATAAATCGGGGTCTTTTGCCAAACCCAGCCAATCGAGGTAGTTATAGAAATCTTCATGGCCTTCTTCGGCAAGTCTTTCATAAACCGTATTGATTTCAGTTTTTTTAACCCTGGAACTCTCATTATGAGTAGATTTTCTAACTCTTTGACCCTTAATGATATTCTTGTTGTTTGTTGTTGTTTTACTCTTCATAAATTTTGCTCAGATGTTGAAAATAAAAGTAGACAATAAGTACATTCCAGTCAAACTTTCAAAACCAGGATGCTGATTAATATTGCCTCAACACTTATTGATTTTTCACTATAAAACGGACGAATGTCAAAGATTTTTGGTTATTGATCTATTAAAAGTTTTAATTAGTAAAAATCAACCAGATTTTTACTGATTTTATTTAGAATAATAATAAAAATCAATTACATATTGTTCTAAAACGCAAATAATCAGATTTATATTGCTGAACAAATCCTTAAAGTTTTCTTAAAATTGAGTTTATCCGAGTTTGACCAACGTACCCAAAAAATTGATGAACAAAATCCGGAAGAGGGGATGAGTTTTTGAGCTGTTCCGGCGCGTGATTCCAGATTCGTGAAATAGATCAGGACATTCTTTTTGTTTTAAGACGAAATTTGCCTTTATTTGAGGAGGGTTATTAAATAGTTTAACTTAGTAATATGATTTTCAAACCATCACTACTTTTCTGTTTTATATCGACAATCTGTCTTTTTAGTTCCGGTCAGGTCAGTTCTCAGGAAATGAACTGGACACATTTCAGGGGAAGCAGCCTGAATGGTATAGCCTTAAATGAAAATATTCCGCTGAAATGGGACGACTCCGGTATCAAATGGAAAACTAAAATCCACGACAACGGTTATTCCTCACCGGTTGTTTATAACAATCAGATATGGGTTACGACGGCAAAACCTGACGGGAAAGAGCTCTATGCTGTTTGTACCGATTTCAAAACCGGGAAGATAATTTATGATATAAAGGTTTTTACTCCTGATCAGGTTGAAGGTAAGCACTCTTTAAATACTTATGCTTCTCCTACACCATGTATAGAAAAGGGCTTTGTATATGTTCATTACGGGAGTATGGGAACAGCCTGTATAAATACTGCCAATGGATCAATTGTGTGGAAACGTTCTGATTTCAAATGCAAACATGCCCAGGGTCCGGCTTCATCACCTGTGATTTATAAAAACCTGCTTATTCTGCACTTTGAAGGTACAGATGTCAGGTATATTATTGCCCTTGATAAATCGAACGGGAAGCAGATCTGGAGAAGTGACAGACCTGAAGAGCCTTATGAACCGTTAACTGAAATCGGCAGAAAAGCATATATAACACCTTTATTAATAAATGTAAAAGGACGCGATATGCTTATATCCAATGGCTCAGCCGTATGTATAGCCTACGATCCCAATAACGGAACGGAAATCTGGAGAGTGGTTAACGGAGCCGAATCAACAATAGCTATGCCGATTACAGAAAAAGGAATACTATACTGGTACGCTGGCTATATGGTTAACAGTGATGGTTTTAAATATACCGAGTTGCTGGCCGTTAATCCGGAAGGGAGTGGAGATATTACCCGTACAAATATCCTTTGGAAAAAAACTGATGAACTGTCGCGTAACCAGAGCCTGACACCTGTAATAAAAGACGGATTGATATATACAATAAATACCAGAAACATCCTGATGTGCATTGATGCTGCAACTGGTGAAGAAGTCTGGTCGACACATGTGAGATCAAATTATGAGGCCTCACCGCTATATGTAAATGGCAATATCTGGTTTTTCTCTGTAAAAGGTGAAGTTCTGGCAATTAAAGCCGGCCGGAAATATGAGGTTACTGCTCATAATCAGATGGATTCGGGGATATGGGCAACACCTGCTGTTTTAAGGAATTCAGTTATAATAAGAACTCAGGAGTATTTATACAGGATAGGAGGGGAATAGAAGAGAGAGGAATAAGTACTGTTGCTCTGCAGAAGAAAAAAAAGGGCTGTTGAAAAAGTTTAAATCCATTAACCACAAAGATCACAAAGTATTTTCACAAAGGTCACAAAGTGCTGAAATATAGGATTTTAACTTTGTGTACTTTGTGCCTTCTTTGTGTACTTTGTGGTTAAAGAAGACTTTTTCAACATCCCCTTTTCTTTTTTAACTTACTAGTCTGGTAACAATTTTTGAGTATTGCCGATATAACTTCCGTTAGTCGAATCATAATGTTTAACTTTAATATGACTTCTTACCTGGTAGTCAGATTATAAGCACATTATGAATCTGTATATAAGCGCATTATGTAAAAATGCTTATGTGACTGACGGGGCTTTGCTGTAAGTAAGGGTAACGAATACAATTGAAAGAGTTTTTGAAGACAGGTGATGTAAGACTCCAGAAGGTGTACACCGGAACTTTCGACGCGCAAGCAAGAGTTTGGCAGCCGCCACCGCGCAGCCTACACTGCTGCCAAACACATGCTTCTTTGCCTACCCGGACTCCGCCGTTTAGACAAATTTATCATAACATGGCAATCCCTGCCCGTTTATCGGGACTTTGTAATCTTGACAACTATATCATGACATGACAACTCTTGCCTATCTATCAAGACTTTGTCAATGATTCAGTGACTAATAAATTTTAACTTTGATAAATAACTTTAAAAGCAAGTTAGGTTGCATAGGTACGATCATCAATGCCCGGTTTAAGCCAAACAATGGCTACATTCGCAAGTATTGATTTTTATTTATCATAAATTCAAGCATGACAGATTCTCCTAACGACTCAGATGACGAGATAAGAATTCCTATTAAAGGATTCTTCGATGAATATAGTAGTGTAATGCCTCAGGATATATTCTTGCTATACCTTAAATCAAATAACCGTGATTTCATTACTCTTAAAAAAAGTGTCTTTGACACCATGGTGGAGGAAAAACGGAAAAGACAAGAAGCTGACTATTTATTAAGGACAACAGCAAGCCTGAATAATGAAGGAATAGGATTAGAAAAACAAAATATTGATGAAGCAATTAAGGTTTATGAACAAAACATTAAGCTTGGATATCCTGCTACCCATTCTTTTGACAGACTTGGGATTCTGTATCGGAAAAAAGGTGACATTGAAAATGAAAAAAGGGTTCTTCGTCGACGATATGAAGTTTTTAAGCTCCCTCCCTCTGATTTGGAAAAGGAATTGGAGCGGATAGATAATAAGGTTAAAAGAGTTAAATTAAATTACATTTTGCCTCAAAAGGCAAAACCTTATAAGGTATTGGGTTTGGCACTTGGGCTTCAATATCAACATATTATAACACAATTGCCAGAATTCAATTTTTACTTTGACAAACCGGTGGATGAGGACACAAATACTTATCTATTTAAAAACCATCGTTTTATAAATGATTATGTTTATAAACCACAATTGTGGGAGATTCAAAAAGAATTTAAGAAAATGATTGCTGATACTGAAAAGTACAAATCAAATAATGATCTGGATTCAGCAGCTACTATTTACGAAAAGATTGTTGCTGAACAATGTTATATACCACAACCATATGATAAACTACAACAGATTTACAAA
>JGI24136J36422_10000256_pt1 | contig 21393 bp, 21 predicted proteins | sample BarGraNGADG00212_2_FD_36422 | JGI IMG/M metagenome (IMG submission 36422)
CGTAAACCGTATAATAGTTAGGAGTAAAATACCAGATGGAAAGGAAATTCAGGAAAAGTGCAAACGAGATATTACTTCCGGATATTCTTGATGGAGAAGGAGATATAATACCTATTATTGCTGACGGTGACGATGGTGAACTTGAAGATGTGGATGTTCCTGATGCTATTCCGATACTCTCACTTAGGAATACAGTACTTTTTCCGGGAGTGGTTCTTCCGATTTCAATTGGTCGTCCAAAATCGATACAATTAATTAAAGATGCATATCGCAATAACAAAATAGTCGGAACAGTTGCCCAGAAAGATCCTGATACAGAAAACCCTGAATTTCAAGATCTTCACACTGTCGGCACTATTGGTCAGATTGTTAAACTTCTTGAGATGCCCGACGGATCGACAACTGCTATCATCCAGGGTCGAAAAAGAATGGTATTGCAGGAGCTCGTCTCAGATGATCCCTATTTTGTTGCGAAAGTAAAGACAATACCAGAAGTAAAACCGGAAATCCTGAATAAGGATTTTGACGCTATTGTAGGATCCCTGAAAGATTTGTCGCTTAAAATCATCAAAATCAATCCAAATATAAGCCCTGAAGCCTCGTTTGCTATCAAAAACATTGAGAATAATACATATCTGATTAATTTCATCTGTTCGAATACCGATATTAAGGTTCAGGATAAACAGAAACTCCTTGAGATGAACAGCTTGCGAGACAGGGGTTTTATGTTGCTCGAGTTTCTAGTTCAGGAGATCCAGGTTTTGGAACTAAAGAATGAATTGCAGTCGAAAGTTAAAAGTGATCTCGATCAGCAGCAAAGAGAGTTTTTACTTCATCAGCAAATGAAGACCATCCAGAACGAACTGGGAGGAAATCCTGTTGAAAAAGAGATTGAAGAGTACAGTAAAAAAGCAGAAACCAAAAAGTGGAACANCGAAGTAAAAAAGGTATTCGATAANGAACTCGATAAACTGCATCGGCTGAACCCTGCTGCAGCTGAGTATTCTGTTCAGGTTAACTATATTCAGACCCTTCTTGACCTGCCCTGGGAATTTTACACTCCGGATAACCTCGATCTTAATAATGCCCGGCGTGTACTTGATTCGGATCATTTTGGGCTCGATGAGGTAAAAGAAAGAATCCTGGAACACCTTGCAGTACTAAAACTTAAAGGTGATCTGAAATCCCCTATTCTCTGCCTTTATGGCCCTCCGGGTGTCGGAAAGACTTCTCTTGGAAGATCTGTAGCTAAAGCGCTTGACAGAAAGTATGTCAGAATGTCACTTGGCGGATTGCATGATGAAGCCGAGATAAGAGGTCATCGAAAAACCTATATTGGCGCTATGCCCGGAAGGATAATCCAGAATATTAAAAGAGCAGGGTCTTCAAATCCTGTTTTTATTCTTGACGAAATTGACAAAGTCGGACAGGATTTCAGAGGCGATCCCTCTTCAGCCCTTCTGGAGGTACTTGATCCCGAACAGAATAGTACTTTTTTCGATAACTTCCTTGAAATGGAATATGATCTGTCGAAAGTGTTATTTATTGCAACTGCCAATAATCTTGCAACTATAAGCCCGGCTCTGAGAGACAGGATGGAACTGATAGAAATTACAGGTTACCTGGTTGAAGAAAAACTTGAGATTGCAAAACGGCATCTGTTCCCGAAACAGCTTGAGAATCATGGTGTAAAACAAGATCAGATTTCCATCGACAATAAGGTTATGGAGATACTTATCGAAAAATACACCAGAGAATCAGGTGTACGTGAACTTGATAAACGTCTGGCAAAAATAATCAGGGTTACTGCAAAAAATATTGCATCAGATACCAAGTATGACACCGCTCTTTCACAATCAGTACTTGTTGAAATGCTGGGTCCTCCAAAATATACGCGTGATCTCTATTCAGGAAATGATCAGGCTGGTGTTGTTACAGGACTTGCATGGACAGTAGCTGGAGGAGAGATCCTGTTTGTTGAAACCAGTCTGAGTAAAGGTACCGGGAAACTTACCCTGACCGGTAATCTTGGGGAGGTTATGAAAGAATCGGCCATCATCGCACTGGAGTATCTCAAATCAAACGCAGAAATGCTTGACCTGCCCGACAATTTTTCAGAAAACTGGAACATTCATATACACGTCCCGGAGGGTGCAATTCCCAAAGACGGGCCATCTGCGGGAGTTACTATGGCTACTTCAATAGCATCGGCATTTACCCAGCGGAAGGTAAAGAAATATCTGGCAATGACAGGTGAAATAACATTGCGAGGGAAAGTTCTTCCTGTTGGCGGGATCAAAGAGAAAATCCTGGCAGCAAAACGTGCCAGCATAAAGGAGATAATCATTTCGGAAGATAACAGGAAAGACGTCGAAAACATTAAGGAAATATATATCATGGGATTAAAATTCCATTATGTAGAGACAATCATGGGAGTGCTTGAGCTTGCATTACTTAAACAAAAAGTTAAGAATCCCAAAAAAATATCATTCGAATGAAGAAGATAGCTGTTTTTCCGGGTTCTTTTGATCCTTTCACAATCGGTCATGAAGCAATAATCAGGCGGGCGATGAGCCTTTTTGACGAGATTATTATTGCTGTTGGTGCGAATGCCTTAAAAAAGAACTTTTATTCTCTTGAAACCAGAAAAGAGATGATTAATACTGTCTTTAAGAATGAACAAAAGGTAAGAGTAGATCATTATGAGGGACTTACAGTTGATTATTGTAAGAAAAGAGGAGCCCATTATCTCCTTCGCGGGCTTAGAACATCATCTGATTTTGAGTTCGAGAGAGCAATCGGACAGGTAAATAAATCAATGGAGCCAGGCATCGAATCGGTATTTCTTCTTACAGCTCCCGAACATTCCTTTATTAATTCCGGAATAGTAAGGGATATTATACAAAACGGAGGTGACGCTTCCAAATTCGTTCCTGCAGCAATTAATCTTAAAGATTATAAAGGGATTGAGGATCAGGATATGCTTACCTGAGAATTGAAAAATTAATTAGATCCATCAGTGACAGCCAGGCACTGCTTTTAATAGAATTCAATTCGTCAGGGAAAAGCCACTCAACTTTTGTAATGCCTTCAGATAACTGAGGTTCAGTTATCATATCCCCGTCATATTTCATTAGGAACCAGCTTGTTTTCTTGAGATATGAAATACCTTCCCAGCTATATGTATGGTAACTGGGGTATATTGGCTTCACAATTGAATGACCTGTTATCCCGCATTCTTCACTTACTTCCCTTAAAGCACATTTCTCTGTTTCTTCTCCTTTTTCGATATGTCCTTTGGGAAGATCGAGTTTTCCTTTCTTTTCAATAAACAGATATCTGCCGCTGGTGTGTTTTACCAATCCGCCTGCAGCACCAACTTCGGTAAAATAAATTCTGAAGATCTTCCAGATATGTTTAATATCAGGCCCATAAATATTAATGGCGGAGTTGCTCTTGTCTGATTGAAATTCGGCTATAATTTTATAAAGTTCATCCGTGTCATGGAATTTATGGAATAAGCCGTATTTTTGTAACCGGTCAGGTTCAGGGCTTATCATTATGAATCTGTTTTCGAAATGAACTTTATACGTATTCATATGGAGAATAGTGCAAAAAAAACAGCTGAATATCTATTACAAATTAAAGCAATTAAATTGCAACCGTCAAATCCTTTTACATGGACTTCAGGTTGGAAATCTCCTATATACTGTGATAACCGTAAAACACTCTCTTTTCCTGAGGTAAGATCGTATATACGCGATTCTTTTGCTTCACTGGTAAAGGAGTTATACCCCGGGGCAGAAATGATCGCCGGAGTTGCAACCGGGGCCATAGCACATGGAGCCCTTGCAGCNGATAAGCTTGGACTGCCATTTATTTATGTAAGATCGGGAGCCAAGGAACATGGTCTGGGGAACCAGATCGAAGGTTACTATGAACAGGGACAAAAGGTGGTAGTAATTGAGGATCTGATATCAACGGGTGGCAGCAGTCTGAATGCTGTAAAGGCCCTCAGAGAGGCAGGTTGCGAAGTTCTGGGCATGGTTGCAATATTTACTTATGAGTTTAAAAAGGCATTTGACGGATTTGCAGCTGAAAACTGCACACTTGATACTTTAAGCAACTACTCTATTCTTGTTGACACAGCCGTCAAAACCGGCTATATAAGCAGGGAAGAAGTGGAAACACTTAAAAAATGGAGGGTGGATCCTTCAACATGGGGAAATGTAAAGTAATTTCATGTACGCATAATTATAAATTTTGAAAAAAAAATAGCATGCCAGGAATTCAATTTCTTTTCAGAATACTGTTTGTAATTCTATTTGCAGGGTTTTTGTCCACTAACTCAATCGCACAAGCTAAAAAGGACTCTGAAGTTTTTCGACCGATTAGTATGAGTCCNTTTTTGGATAGTACCCATCACTGGTATGACATTCACGATGACAGTAATATTGTCAATCCTGTGGTGAATCAACCCAGATTCAAGGAAACGGAGATCACAAATATTGCCGATAACATGCTTTTATACCAGAGAAATAATGGCGGGTGGCCCAAAAATTACGACATGCAAGCCATATTGACCAATGAGCAGGTAGATAGTTTGGTGAAAACCAAAAATCTACTGCATACCACTTTCGATAATTCAACAACCTACACACATATTGAATATCTGGCTCAGGTTTATAACCTTACTGGTATTGAAAAATACAAAAATGCCTGCTTAAGAGGGATCAATTTTGTCCTTTCTGCCCAATATCCAAATGGTGGNTGGCCACAATATTTTCCGCTGGAAGATAACTACAGCAGGAGAATTACATTCAACGACAACGCATACATTGGTGTAATAGAAATGTTGAAAAAAATCGTTGATAAAAATCCTGAATTCGCATTTATCAGCGATAAAGTATGGAAAGAAGTAAGTCGTGCTTATGAAAAAGGTATAGAATGTATTCTGAACTGCCAGATTGTTGACAATGGAANGCTTACGGCCTGGTGTCAGCAACATAATGAAATTGACCTTAAACCTGCCTGGGCCAGAGCCTATGAACCACCCAGTATCTGCAACGGGGAAAGCGTTTCTATTGTGTTGTTCCTTATGAACATCAATAATCCTGACAAGAGAGTTATTGAATCAGTTCAATGTGCCGTGAAATGGTTCAACGATTCAAAGATTTATCATACCAGCGTTAATACAGTGCCGGCTCCACCTGAAAAGTCAGAATGGAGAACAAGTAGATTTGATCGGGTTGTAGTGTTTGATTCACTTGCACCTCCAATCTGGACGCGTTATTATGAACTCGGAACAGACAAACCCTTGTTTAGTGACCGTAACAGCAAATTCCTCTATTCACTTTCCGAAGTAAGCCGTGAAAGACGTAGCGGATATTCCTGGTACACTTATGCACCTCAGGAAGTATTGGATAAATATCCCAAATGGCAAAAAAAATGGGCTTCCGACAAGAGGTAGTGCAGATGAACAAAAACCTGTTGTTTCTTAAAATCTGTTTGAAAATAAGAAGGGTTACAAAGATTTAAACAACATTATTTATCCATATTTGTATGTTTTGAATATCAAAATAGAATGAGTAATATGACAAATTATGAGAGTAGACCTGGTAACTTAACCGGCACCGCAGAAGAGGTATATAATTTTGTAACGGATATTAGGAATTTTGAAAGGTTTATACCAAAAGGGGTCATAAATAACTGGAATGCAGAAAAAGAATCGTGCAGTTTCGGAGTGTCAATGCTTGGAACGGTAACATTACGGCTGGCTGAAAAAGAGAAATACACTAAAGTCGTTTATACCGGAGATGCGCTGAAGGAAAATGATTTTTCACTTGTATTATTTATCTCAGATAAGGTTAAAAATCAGGCCCAGGTAAAGGTTACTCTGAGTGCGGACCTAAATCCAATGATGAAGATGATGGCAGCCAAACCTATAAGCCAGTTCCTGGAAATGCTTATTAAGGAAATGGAAAACTTCAGGAGTTGGAANGACACTAAAGAATAAATTCCACCTCTTTAAACAAATACTCTCTTAGTCTCCCGTTTTGGTTTTCAATCTGTAAACGGCCATAATCGGCAATAGTCAATATGCGTCCAGTATATATACCACTGACATCTTTGAATTTAAACCATTTATTCAACCGGTAAAGTTTTGAAACATACTCATCCTTGATATGGGCGAATTGTCCGGCAATTAACTGTTTGTACCTTTTATCGAGATCTGTTACCAGCTTATCAAGACAGCTATTAAGATCATAACTCAGTCCGGATAATAAACACAGCGACACCGGATTTGGCAAAGCACCTGAGAATTTTTCCTGATTAATATTTAAACCTATTCCTGCAATAGTATATTCAATCTGATTACCCGTGATGGAGCTCTCCAGTAAAATACCTGCTATTTTGTCATTATTAACATATATGTCATTCGGCCATTTTATAGAACAATCAGGAATAAATCTTAACAAAAAATCACAAATTCCAAGCGAGATTGCCATTGAAATATTGAATTGATCAGCCGGATTTAAAAAAGCAGGGAATAATACAATGCTGATTAATAGGTTTTTACTATTTTCGCTATCCCAGCTGTTTTCGGTTTGACCCCTGCCTGCCGACTGATAATTGGTATATACAATTGTTCCTTCAGGAAGGTTATTTTGTTTTAAAATATTGACTGTATGAGTATTTGTTGATGGCAGGTTTTCAAAAAACAATAAATTTGAACCTATTATCATGATTATAAGTGATTTAATTGAAAACAAGTCATTTTCACTATCGGTTTTTTCAATCCTGTTAAGATTGGCATTGAAATTGCAAAAGGGTACAACAGTAACAAAAGTACAGATTAAAGTGGTACTTTTGCCACTTAATTTCAAACTGATAAAAATTGATGAAGAAAAAATCTGACGGAACTGAAGTCCTTTTAGGGAGTGTATTAAAAGGTATTTTTGAAAAGAAAGGGCAAAATGTTCTGAAAATTGATTTAAGAAAACTTGAATACAGAATTGCGGATTATTTTGTGATATGTCACGCCTCTTCCGGAACACAGGTTAGCGCTATTTGTGATTCAGTAGATGACATTGTGAGAAAGGAAGCAGCAGAAAAACCATTACATGTTGAAGGGCTTGACAATTGTTTCTGGGTACTTCTCGATTACGGTAACATAATCGTTCATATTTTCCTTGAGGAGTACAGGAATTTTTACAGCCTGGAATCACTCTGGGCTGATGCAACTATTGAAGCCGTAGTAGATAAAATACAGTAAGTTAAATATTTATGACAGAAAATTCAAATAATAATCAGGTGCCGGGGAAAAAACCTGATAAGAATATCAAACCACGTTTTAATACAAACTGGATTTTTGCAGTCCTTGCATTATCATTGATTGTTTTTTCGTTTTTCAACAACGGCAAATCAGTGCAGCAAACAACTACGAGTGAAATAAAATCTATGATTGCAAATCGCGATATAGAAAAAATAACTGTGGTCAATAAGGATCAGGCTGAGATATATCTTAAAAAGGAAGCACTGGAATCAGGCAGATATCCTAAACTTTCAAAGCCCGGAAACGGTTTTGGTATATCCTTGCCGAAACCAAATTTTACTTATAATATTGGTGATATAAGCAGCTTTGAACCTTTCATATTGGAGGCTCAAAAAAGCTCAGGTTACACGGAGAAGGAACTTATATATCCTGATTATCAGACACGTAAAAACTGGTTTGGTGATATACTCTCATGGTTATTACTACCGGTTCTGTTAATTGGTTTCTGGCTGTTTATGATGAAACGGATGTCTGGAGGCGGTGCCGGTGGTGCAGGAGGAATTTTCAGTGTTGGCAAATCACGGGCACAGATATTTGATAAGGATACTAATGTTAAATTAAACTTCAATGATGTTGCCGGTCTTGAAGAGGCAAAGACTGAAGTTATGGAGATTGTTGATTTTCTTAAGAATCCTAAGAAATATACCAATCTCGGAGGTAAAATTCCTAAAGGTGCTCTACTGATAGGACCTCCCGGAACGGGTAAAACTATGCTTGCAAAAGCAGTTGCAGGTGAGGCAAACGTACCATTCTTTTCTATTTCAGGTTCAGATTTTGTGGAAATGTTCGTTGGGGTAGGAGCCTCAAGAGTAAGAGATCTTTTTAAACAGGCAAAGGAAAAAGCTCCCTGTATTGTTTTTATCGATGAGATAGATGCTGTGGGTCGTGCAAGAGGACGTAATGCAAATTTTGGATCAAACGATGAGAGAGAAAATACTCTTAACCAGCTTCTTACTGAGATGGATGGTTTTGGGACAAATATGGGAGTGATAATTCTTGCTGCCACAAACAGGGCAGATATACTCGACAGAGCCCTGATGCGTGCCGGCCGTTTTGACCGTCAGATCCATGTTGAGCTTCCTGACATCGTAGAAAGAGAAGCTATATTTAAAGTTCATCTTCGTCCCATTAAACTTGAAAAAAGTTTTGATATAGGATTCATGGCCAAACAGACTCCCGGATTCTCAGGAGCGGATATTGCAAATGTCTGTAACGAAGCTGCTCTGATTGCAGCAAGAAAAAATAAATCTATTGTTGAGAAACAGGATTTTCTTGATGCTGTCGACCGTATTGTTGGTGGTCTGGAAAGAAAAACCAAAATCATTTCCCCAGGGGAGAAAAAGACAATTGCTTATCATGAAGCAGGACATGCAACTGTCAGCTGGATGCTTGAACATGCCAGCCCACTGCTAAAAGTTACAATAATACCCCGCGGAAGGGCTCTTGGTGCAGCCTGGTATCTTCCGGAAGAAAGACAACTTACCACACGCGAACAGATTCTTGATGAAATGGCGTATGCTCTGGGAGGCAGAGCCTCTGAAGAACTAATCTTTGGCAGAATATCAACCGGAGCACTTAATGATCTTGAGAAAATTACCAAACAGGCCTATGCAATGGTGTCTTTTTTCGGAATGAGTGATAAGGTAGGTAATATCAGTTTCTACGATTCATCGGGGCAATCTGATTTTGGATTCACAAAACCATATAGTGAGAAAACAGCAGAATTAATTGATGCAGAGGTTAACCTTATTATTGCAGAATCGTATGCAAGAGCAAAAGAGGTTCTTAAAAATAATATGAANGGATTAACAGAGCTCGCNGAACTNCTTCTTGAAAAAGAGGTCATTTTCAGTGAAGATCTTGAAAGGATCTTCGGTAAGAGAAAGGCTGACTTATTGAAAGAAGAGAAAGAGGCTGAAGAAGCTAAAAAGACTCTTTCAGCAGCCGGCAATGACGATACAAAAGAAGTCAAAAAAGATAAAAAATCAGTCAGGCCTTTATCCGGTAAAAATAAAGTCAAAGCAGAGCAGAAAGTAGCCGACTCGGAAAGTACAACTCCGAAAAAAACTGTGAAGAAGCCAAAGTCAAAAAAATANAGAATAATATCCTGAAGTTTTGAATACTTTTTACAGACGGACCTTAACCGGANCATGGATAGTAATATTCGTAATGGGAGGTTTTTGGCTTCACCCANTCTCATTTTTTCTTACNGGCCTTATTATGTTAATTGGTACACAGTACGAATATTATCTGATGATAAGGAATACAGGTGCGAGGCCACAATTGGTGCCCGGCATTCTTACGGGTATTACCGCGTATGTTATTTCAACTCTCATTGCTTCAGGGGTGATTCCAAAAAATTCTTTCCTCGTTCTTATTCCAATTATGTTGATTATAATGGTTATTGAATTATATAGAAAACAAGATAAACCATTTGATTCCCTGGCACATACGTTTTTTTCCGTACTTTATACTGCAGTACCTTTTTCGATGTTCCCTTTTTCAGCATTTGCAAGAACAGGACTAAACTCATTACTTCCTCACGACAACATAATTTTCTCGCCCGGAATAATTATTGGGTTTTTTATTCTTATATGGGCAAACGACACAGGGGCATATCTTACCGGTATGTCCATAGGCAGGCATAAATTGATGGAGCGTATCTCACCGAAGAAAACGTGGGAAGGTTTTATTGGAGGTATTATAATTGCCTCTCTGATAGCCTGGTTTCTATCGGGCTGGCTGGGTGTTGTTGATAAGATCCATTGGATTATTATAGCCCTGATTGTTTCTGTAGCAGGCACATATGGGGACCTGATTGAGTCAATGCTGAAAAGAAGTATTGGTGTTAAGGATTCCGGAACAATAATGCCTGGTCATGGAGGATTTCTCGACAGGTTCGATAGTGCAATAATATCTTTCCCACTTGTATATCTTTTTATATCTCTTTTTGGATGATTGACAGGACTTGATTAGTTTTGTGCAAATTTTAAACAGATGAGGATTCATATTCATAAGGAAGGATATAAAATATTAGCTTATGGTTTAATAGCTTTGCTGATTCTGAATATCATTGTTAATATTCTCTGGGCAGAATTCGGAATTGTAAGGTGGGCTTTTTTCATCAGCTCTTTTATGCTTTATATTTTCTTACTTTTTTTCTTCAGACTTCCTATACGACATCTTGAAACTGATCCCGGACTTATTTATGCCCCTGCCGACGGGAAAGTTGTTGTTATTGAAGAGACAATGGAAAATGAATATTTCAAGGATATGCGTTTACAGGTCTCGATTTTTATGTCACCTTTCAATATGCACAGTAACAGATATCCCGTTTCGGGATTGGTCAAATATGTATGTTATCATGCCGGTCAGAATATGGTTGCATGGCATCCTAAATCTTCTGAACTGAACGAGAGGAGTACGATTGTTATAGAAACCAGCGAGGGAACAGATGTAATGGTAAGACAAATAGCCGGGGCTGTAGCCCGAAGGATTGTAACCTATGCAAAAGAAAATGTTAACGTACTGCAGGGAGACGAACTTGGTTTTATTAAATTTGGATCGAGAGTTGATATTTTCTTACCTCTGGGTACTGAAGTTGAAATCCCTATACTCCAGCAGGTNAAGGCAAATAAAAGTATCATTGCNAAAATCTGAAAATAACAGATAATATGAGCATAATTGATGATAAAATAATTGATATCACACGTGACGTCAAATGGATTGGAGTGTTGGATTATGACATCAGGACATTTGATATAGTGATGCATACCGATTTCGGGACGACCTATAACTCGTATTTTATTAATGCAGATAAGAAAGCTATTGTCGAGGTTGCCAAGGAAAAGTTCAGTGAAACATTTTTTCACAAACTAAGAAAGGTTACTGATCCTGCAGAGATTCAATATATTATTCTCGATCATACCGAACCCGATCATTCAGGCAGTCTGAGNCTTCTTCTTGATCTGGCACCTTCAGCAACTGTTGTTGGCAGCGGAAATGCAATCAGGTATCTGGAAGATATTGTAAATACACCTTTTAAATCACTGATTGTAAAAGATGGCGATACCCTCGACCTGGGGAATAAAACCCTCAGGTTTTTTTCAGCACCAAATCTCCATTGGCCCGATTCGATGTTAACACTGCTTTCTGAAGACAAGATATTGTTTTCCTGCGATGTATTTGGAGCACATTTTTGTTCTTCTGAAATGTATAGCAACTTCAATGAACAATACACNGAATCATTCAAATATTACTTTGACATCATAATGAGTCCTTTTAGCAGNTTTATGCTGAAAGCAATTGAAAAAATTAAACCTCTTGAATTGGATTTNATTTGCCCCGGTCATGGACCAATTCATGAAAAGAACATCACAAAAGCCATAAANCTTTCAGAAAAATATGCAAACCAGTATATGCAGATTGTGTCTGAAAAAAGTAAGATGAATATTCTGATAGCTTATGTTTCTGCTTACGGTTATACAAAAGATGCTGCACATCTTATTGCAGAAGGAATACTCGAAACGGAAGGAATCACAGTGGATATTACGGATATTGAAAACATCCCTCTAGGGGAACTGGAATCAAAGTTAATTAAGTCTGACGGGTTACTTGTTGGCTCACCAACAATCAATCAGAATACATTGCTCCCAGTATATAAGTTATTTGCATTGATCAATCCAATACGCGACAAGGGTAAATTAGGTGGCGCTTTCGGATCGTATGGCTGGAGCGGAGAGTCACCAAACTTAATTCTTGAAAACCTCCGGATGCTTAAATTGAAAATATTTGAAGAAACAGCAGCATTTAAGTTTTCTGCTGATAACAACAAAAGAGAGAATTTAATAGAATTCGGAAGGAATTTTGCCCAGAGATATATTCAGGAATGCGGTCATATAAAAAATCCCGGTAATTAGCCGGGATTTTTTTTCAAAGATCATGAAATTTCAATCTGTTTCGCGATCCTGGTTTTCTCCTCATCCTGTTTTGGAAGAGATACTGTAAGAACCCCATCTTTATACTTTGCTTCTATTTTTTCCCTGTTTACATTTTCGGGAATATAAAAACTTCTGCAGAATGCCGAATAGCTGAATTCTTTTCTTTTGTATCCATCTTTGCTCTCTTCAGATTCATTTTTGATCTCAGATGAGATTGTCAGAACGTCCTCGTTCATATCAATCTTAAGGTCTTTCTTTTCAATCCCCGGAACAGCAAGGTCAAGAACATAATTCTTTTCATCTTCCCTGATATTTACAGCCGGCATTGAATTGGTTCGGTTCGAGAGTACAGGGAAAAAATCATCATCAAAAATACCAGGCATATAAAAAGGCCTGAAACTTCTTCTTGTAATTGTTGGTAACATGGTTTTGTCCTCCTATTATTTAAGTTAAACATTTATTCATATACGACCATATTTTCAAACTTCATTCCAAATCATAAATTATGACATAATGGCGTATTTATTTGATTATCAGCAGACAACATGGCAGTGTGGGTTCTATGAATTCACCTCACAGCCCTTCTCTCTGATTCTTGAAACCCATCCCCAACCCCTTCCCTTCTGTCTAAGGGAAGAGGCTTAACAAATTGTATATCATTGATTTATCCCTTCCCTTATTGTTTAAGGGAAGGGTCGGGGATGGGTTAAGAAATACAGGGGGAAAATGAGAGAAGTAAAAGAGTTCAACCAATGTGAATTCCTCTTCTGCAAATCAATTTTTAGCGAATTCAAAAAATTTGGATTAGGTTTGTGAGAAGAAATGCTTTTTACAATGAAAGCAACGTTAAGAAACATTCTTATCTTTTTTGGAGTTTTACTCCTCTTGGCTTGCGCCTGGTATTTCCGGAATATTGTTGTCTACATTTTGGTATCGGGAGTACTATCTATTATGGGCCGACCCCTGGTTGATCTGTTTTGCAGAATCAGAATTAAAAAATGGTTCTTTCCCCGTTCTCTCAGCGCCCTTATTACACTGGCAATAATATGGGGAATGATCATTTTGTTTTTTGTCACTTTCGTGCCTCTGGTTTCGAGCCAGATTAAATATTTTTCAACCATCGACAGCGAAAAAATTGTTCAGATAATCTCAGGTCCTATTAATAAAGTTGAAAGTCTGTTCAGAGCCTTTAATAAGGATATTGCAAAGGATCTTTCTATTCAGAACTATATTATAGCAAAGGTTGCAGGAGTTCTTAATATTAATTTTATACAAAATTTTATCGGTTCACTTTTAAGTATTCTTGGTAACGTCATTATTGCCGTATTCTCAATCACATTCATTACATTTTTCTTCCTGAAAGATAATCGGTTATTCTTCGAATCTATATTAATGTGGGTGCCCGATAAATACGTTGATAATGTTACCCGGGCGTTGTATTCGGTAAAGAAACTTCTCACAAGATATTTCATTGGAATTGTGATACAGAGCACATGCATAATGATTCTTATTACAATCGGGATGACAATTGCAGGAATAGATTTTCAACAGGCTCTTTTAATGGGACTTATCCTCGGAATTTTAAATGTTATCCCTTACGTTGGGCCCTGGATTGGTTTGTTTATAGCCATTATAATGGGTGTTGCTACTCACATTAATCAGGATTTTACAACTGTTGTGATACCTCTCGTTACATATATGATAATAGTTGAAGCTATAACACATTTAATTGATAATGTTGTATTTCAGCCAGTAATATTTTCTAATAGTGTTAGAGCTCATCCTCTTGAAATTTTTGTTGTGGTACTTGCTGCCGGATTTGCTGCCGGAGTACCCGGAATGATATTAGGAATACCGGCTTATACGGTGATGAGGGTTTTCGCCCGCGAGTTCTTTTATAATTTTAAGGCAGTGCAGAAGATAACTTCCAGCCTGGATCCTGAAAACATTGGAAATAAAAACCATATGCCTTTTCGGACAAATGAGGAACCGGAGAATACATAGATTATTCCATTTTTATTATGATGGATTCAGGAATATGTCAGATTGGGGAAGAAAAGTCTGGATTATAATCATTATTAAGCTTTTTATTATTTTTGTTATTTTAAAAGTCTTCTTCTTTCGGGATTTTCTTTATAACAATTACCACGATGACAAACAGAGAAGTGAACACGTCATCGATCAATTAATAAATTCATCAGATAAACATGATTGAAAATGTTGATTTAAGCCTTGTTGANTGGTCAAGAGCTCAGTTTGCCCTTACAGCTATCTACCANTGGCTTTTCGTACCTCTTACCTTAGGATTGTCCTTTATACTGGCGATAATGGAAACCATCTATGTAAGGACAGGTAATGAGGAATGGAAACGAATAACACGATTCTGGATGACCCTTTTTGGGATAAACTTTGCGATTGGTATTGCGACAGGTATTATTCTTGAATTTGAATTCGGAACCAACTGGTCGAACTATTCGTGGTTCGTTGGAGACATTTTCGGTGCTCCACTTGCCATTGAAGGTATTCTGGCTTTTTTCCTTGAATCGACGTTTGTTGTAGTAATGTTTTTCGGATGGAATAAAGTGAGTAAAAAATTTCACCTGGTTTCTACCTGGCTGGTAGCTATCGGAGCCAATCTCTCAGCACTCTGGATTCTGGTCGCTAATGCCTGGATGCAAAATCCTGTCGGAATGATATTTAATCCTGAGACTGCCAGAAATGAAATGGTTAATTTTTGGGCGATTCTTTTTAATCAGGTCGCCGTTGATAAATTTTTGCATACCATTTCATCAGGTTTCCTTCTCGCAGCAATGTTTGTACTTGGCATAAGCGCATGGTTTCTGATAAGGAAAAGGGAAGATCTTCTGGCAAAGAGAAGCATACTGATTGCGGGCGTGTTTGGACTTTTATCTTCTCTGTTGGTCGCATTCACCGGTGACGGATCTGCCAGAACAGTCTCAAAAGTGCAACCTGTTAAGTTTGCATCGATGGAAGCACTATATGAAGGTAAAACTAATGCCGGACTGATAGTTTTCGGAGTCTTAAAAGACACTGATAAAAAAATCGGAAAAAAAAACATCAAAGCATTTGCCTTCAAAATTGAGATACCGGGGCTACTTTCAGTTCTTACCGGAGGCGACAAAGATGCATATGTTCAGGGACTTGCAGATCATATCTCCGGTAATGAAAAACTGGGCATAATTTCTATCCCTGAGAAAATCCGGAGTGGCAAANTTGCCAGGGATGTTCTTGCATCTTATAAAAAAGCGGAACTGGTTAATGATACCCCGCAGATNCAGGCTATAAAAGAGGTTTTCAAAGACAAAGANTTCCGTGACAAATATTTCAGATATTTCGGATATGCGTCAATCGATAAACCTGAAGATGTAGTCCCCAATGTGACNATTTCGTTTTATTCTTTTCACCTGATGGTTNTACTGGGTTTTCTGTTTATTCTGATTTTTTCAGTTGCACTTTATTTGCTCTTCAAGGGGACAATTTCCGACAAAAAATGGTTTTTATGGGTAGCTCTTCTATCAATACCTCTTCCTTACATAGCAAGTGAGCTAGGCTGGTTACTTACAGAGATGGGACGCCAGCCCTGGATAATTCAGGATATGATGACTGTATCAAAAGCTGTTTCACAGATAAGTACAGGGTCGGTGATTACAACATTCATTCTTTTTGCAGTTCTGTTCACCGTATTGCTTATTTCAGAAATATCAATTATGGTTAAACAAATCAAAACAGGACCCAAACATTAGGAGGACAAGCTATGACTGCGATGATATCTCAACTGTTTCTGCAACATTACTGGTGGATTATTATCTCGCTTCTGGCCAGCCTACTGGTCTTTTTGATGTTTGTACAGGGAGGACAATCGATGATATATTCACTTCCTTTGAACAACCTTCATAAGACAATGATATTAAATTCATTAGGACGAAAGTGGGAATTCACTTTCACTACTCTTGTAACATTCGGAGGAGCCTTTTTCGCCTCCTTCCCACTTTTCTATTCCACAAGTTTCGGGGGTGCATACTGGGTATGGATCGCAATATTGTTCAGTTTTACCATTCAGGCGATAGCTTATGAATTCAGATCAAAACCAAATAATGTTTTCGGACAGAAAACTTTCGATCTGTTTCTCTTTCTGAATGGTTCTCTTGGACCATTTCTGATAGGAGTGGCAGTTGCTACTTTTTTTACGGGCGCAATGTTCAGTCTGAATTCTATGAATCAGGTGCATTGGTCAACTACATGGTACGGCCTTGAAGCCTTATTGAATGTGCGAAACCTTACTCTCGGTTTTGCAGTATTATTCCTTGTAAGAATAAATGGTCTGTTATATATAATAAACACGGTTGACGATGAGACTTTAATTGAGAGATCTGTTAAAAGTTTAATCGCCAATTCTATCCCTTTTCTGATCTTCTTCCTGTATTTTGTCATTTCGCTACTCTTCTCAAACGGGTTTACTGCTAACCCCATTACAGGTAAGATATCTATTGAAAAGTTTAAATATCTTCATAATTTCACTGAGATGCCAGTTGTTCTGGTACTTTTTTTAACAGGAGTAATTGGTGTCTTGTTTGGTATAGGAATAACATTAATAAAAAAGAGTATTAACGGAATTTGGTTCTCCGGAGCAGGAACAGTGCTTTCAGTATTCTCTTTGTTTCTTATTGCAGGTTTCAATGGAACCTCATTTTATCCCTCTTTGTACGATCTTCAGAGCTCACTGACAATCAGGAATGCCTCTTCGAGCCTTTTCACATTGAATACAATGATGTATGTCTCATTTATTATCCCTATCGTTTTAGTCTATATCTGGTATGCATGGAAAGCAATTAATAATACTAAAATCACAGAAGAGGAGATGACTTCAGAGGAACATAAGTATTAAGGCATCAGGCTATAGGCGACAGGCATCTGGCAGAAAAAAACATATTGCCTTTTGCCCGACGCCTGTGGCCTGACGCCCGTTGCCCAACAATTAACTATTTAGACACTTATACAATTAGAGATGTACATAAGTCAAATCCTTCAATACCTCATCTGGCCGGGTTTTATATTGTTAACCTGGTTTATAGTAAAAATTGCTTTATCTGCTTACGAAAAGAAATTTCCCCAAAAGGAATAGTCAATCAAAAAATCAGGTAGGTTTGTAGCCTGAAACGATTATGATCTCAATGGAATTTCCATCTTTAAAATCATGGTTCAAAGGGGCGGATAATTATCCTTTTATCATTGCCGGACCTTGCAGTGCAGAGAGTGAGGAACAGGTTTTAACGATTGCAGATTATCTGAAAACTACGGGGAATGTGAACCTTTTCAGGGCAGGCGTATGGAAACCGAGGACCCGTCCCGGGACTTTTAGCGGAGTAGGAGTAAAAGCACTGAAGTGGCTCCAGAGAGTTCAGTCAGAATACAACCTTAGAGTGACTGTTGAAGTTGCTTCTCCAAAACATGTTGAAGCATGCCTGAAATATGGAATTGATGTATTATGGATAGGGGCAAGAACTGTTTCAAATCCTTTTTCTGTTGAGGAACTTTCAGAAGCTTTAAGGGGCGTTGATATTCCTGTACTCATAAAAAATCCATTAAGTCCTGATATAGATCTATGGCAGGGAGCAATTGAAAGGATATTTGCTGNGGGTGTTAAAAGGATTGCTGCAGTGCATCGCGGTTTTTCACCTTTTGAAAGAACGCTGTATCGTAACATGCCAAAATGGGAAATCCCGATCGAACTGCGTCAGCGGATAAGGAACCTTCCTGTTATCTGTGATCCGAGTCACATATCAGGAAGAGCTGATTTTGTTCCCGAAATAGCTCAGAAAGCTCTTGATCTGACTATGAGCGGATTGATGATTGAAGTACATCCCAATCCTTCAGAAGCTTTAAGTGATTCTGCCCAGCAACTGAATTTTGATCAGTTCAGCTCGTTAATGTCAACTCTGATTATCCGTAAGAGTACAATTGATGATAAGGGATTCCTGAATCAACTTGAAGAACTTCGCAACCAGATAGATTCAATTGATTTTCAGCTAATTGAACTGGTTGCATCGAGAATGAATATATCAGAAAAAATGGGGNAGTACAAATTTAAAAATAACGTCGCAGTACTTCAGATGGAGCGCTGGCTGGAGATTCTGCGTACACGAACAGAACATGGTACTTTACGCNATCTGGAACCTGCTTTTATAGAACGGATGATGACACTTCTCCATCAGGAATCAATCCGTATTCAGACAGCTATACTTAATAACCTNAAGACCAATAAAGATCACTGGTCAGAAGAATAGTGATAATGCCGAAGCAATAATATACAGAGGTATCACTAAAGGGAATGCATTTATCCTGAAAATAGCAAAAGCTGCAAGTACCAGTCCGATAAGAATATACCTTCCTTCATTTCCCTTCAACTTCAGGTTTACAGCTTTCATAGATAGTAATGGTATCTTGCTGACCATTAATAAGGATAATACGACTGTAAAAAGTATCAGCAAAAAAGGAGAACCGCAAAATGAATTGAACAGGTGGGATTGTGAATTATGTCCGGCAATGACAACTGAAATCACAGCCAGTGCATTTGCAGGAATAGGTAAACCTTTAAATGTCTTGGTCTGTGTTGAGTCAACATTAAATATTGCCAGTCGCAAAGCTCCACACACTGGCATTAGCGCAGATATAAGCAAAAGTAGTAAAGTATTTACACTATTTAGATCTGCATTAAGAGGAGCGTTTAAAGAAAGGGAGTTCCTGAGCAGATGATACATTATTATTCCGGGTGCAACACCAAAACTAACAACATCGGCAAGACTATCAAGTTCTTTACCTATTACTGAATATGCTTTCAATAAACGAGCAGAAAAACCGTCAAGGAAGTCGAAAATCATTGCCGCAAGAATCAACCATGAAGATGTTACTATGTCACCGCCGGAAGCAAAAATAATTGCAAAAAAACCTGATATCAGATTAAGAGATGTTATTATATTTGGTATATGTTTCATGTTGAATTGAGATATAGTAATTCAGAAGCGGAGTAAAATTAAAATAAATTTCAGTAATCTCTGCTGAAGATGTTACTTCGATTTAATAAAGAACCCCTTCCCTCCCGATAGCTATGTATTTCTTCACAATTCATATAACATTTATCTTATAGTTGAAGTGTATTGATTTTTTCTTATCCATTACCCCCTTCCCTGCCTTCCCCCAAGGGGGAAGGAGCATCAAAACCTTTCCTCCTTAAGGGGGAAAATGAAAGGGGGTAAAATCATCATTCCATGATGAGTTGGATGTTATTATTTAAATCATTTTTTCCTCATTTTTTATTAGATTTGTATCAAATTGTATATTTCGAATGATTGAATTTACTGGTATAAAAATTGCGGTCGATTTTGACGGGACGATAGTTGATCATGAATATCCCGGAATAGGTAAAGAGAAACTCTTTGCCTTTCAGACGCTTAAGGAACTTGAAAAACTAGGAGCACTGCTCATTCTCTGGACATTCCGGACAGGGAAAGAACTTGACGATGCGGTAGAGTATTGCAGGGATAACGGAATAGAGTTTTATGCAATAAACAAAAACTACCCTGAGGAGATTTTTGATGAAACCGTTAGCCGCAAGATTGATGCTGATATTTATATAGATGACAGAAATATCGGGGGATTTCCGGGGTGGAGCGGTGTATGGCAAATACTGATCCCATATGAACTTCTCGAGCAGGAGGCTGAAAAAAGAATATCAGCGGCCCGAAAGAATATTTTTAGGCGATTATTTACCTGGAACACAATGACAAATGAAAAATGATTATCCCAGATCTATCATTTTACTTTCAGTTGCAATTTTTTTGGCATGGACCATTTCATGTTCGGGCAGGCCGGGGAAAAAGAACGAAGCCGAAGTAAAACCTGCTGCGATTCTAAATGAGGAGGCTTCTTCAAAATTAGTAAAGATTATTTCACCTCAAGAGAATACAGGTTTTAAATTACACGAACCTGTTAAAGTTGTTCTCTCCCTTGCAGATAAGAGAACAGTGCCCGACTCAGTGACGATTTTTTTTAATGGTAATATTGTAACAACTATTAAATCAGCTCCATGGGAGTACACTATCCCTTCGGCTTTTAGTGTAACCTGCGGTAGAAAATCATTAAAAGTTACCTCATTTAAAGGAGGTAAACCTCAGAATACAGTTACCAGATTTATGATAATCTATTCCGATCTGGCTCCAAAAAAGTATGGATATAAGATTATTCATACATATCCTCACGACAGGGATGCATTCACTCAAGGATTAGTTTATGACAACGGGGTATTATTTGAGGGTACTGGTCAGGAGAGTGGTTCAACTTTAAGGGAAGTGGAACTGGAAACAGGCAAGATCATCAGGCAGCATAATCTTGATGGGTCATTGTTTGGCGAAGGTATCGCACTTTACCGCGACCGTATATACCAGGTAACATGGAGAAATAAAGTTGGTTTTATCTATAATAAATCGGATTTTAAACTGATAAATAAAATCTATTATCCGACTGAGGGCTGGGGTATGACCACAATGAATGATAAGATTGTTTTGAGTGACGGATCAAATGTTTTGTATTTCTACGAGCCTGATATGTTTACTGTTATCTCAAAAATTGAGGTTTACGATAATGCAATAAAAAGAGACTCACTGAATGAACTTGAATACATTAATGGAGAAATATGGGCCAATATCTGGGTTAACAATCATATAGCAAGGATAGATCCGGCCACGGGAAAGGTTCTTGGATATATCGATTTGAAAGGGATATTGCCAGCTGCTGACCAGAACGCGGAGACCGATGTCTTAAATGGTATTGCTTATGATAGCAAAACCAAAAGAATTTTTGTTACCGGAAAAAGGTGGCCCAAACTGTTCGAGATAAAGGTTACCGAATAATTCTTGTTCCATAAACAATATTAATACCGTCTGGTATAATACTGAATTCTGCAGGGGTCTGGCCAAGCGATTCCCCATCAGCCTCGGCATACATTACAGAATCTGAACTGACTTTTATGTTTTTACACTTATACCCGTCAATCTTTGGATGCTGAAGTATTGTACCATCATAAAGGATCTTCAGATTTCT